>Ga0210410_10004122_pt1 | contig 12759 bp, 8 predicted proteins | sample IncBWC4MmetaG_FD_161058 | JGI IMG/M metagenome (GOLD analysis project Ga0210410, IMG submission 161058) | Forest soil microbial communities from Barre Woods Harvard Forest LTER site, Petersham, Massachusetts, United States - Inc-BW-C-4-M | ecosystem: Environmental > Terrestrial > Soil >... | reverse complement strand
TCTCTTCTCATCAACTCACCTCCCTAAAACGTAAAAAATACCCCGCATAACGCGAGATCGAGACCTGCTCGCCTGCATGGTTTTGGGGATTCGCGCTTCTTAGTTGGAATGGATCCGATTGACTCTCTTGGGAGGGAGAATCAGATAAATCTCGTTCTCAAATCCAAGTCTCGGCCCTCAGTGGCGCCGTTCAGCCAGACCTTCGCCCCACACTCCCGCTATAGCAACATCGCAAGAGCGCGCGCAATACAGTCTAATAGGCAAGTCCCCCTATCAACTGTCACCGGTTACTCGCCTTCATAATTGTTCTCGGCTCGCCACGCGTTTCCCTGCCTCCGCCCCTACTTGCCCAAGCCAAAATTCCAGTTCCTTCCTGAGTACCTTGAAATCGACCGGTTTTGACACGATGCACTTGCATCCGCTATTGACTGTGCGTTCTTGCTCGGAAACCATGGCCTGCGCCGTTACGGCGATCACCGGAATCTCGCACAGCCCCGGCTGCTCTCGCATCCAGGACGCCAGCACAAGGCCATCATCAGCGCCGAGTTGGATGTCCAGCAGCACTGCGTGCGGGGGCTTATTCTCCAGCACCGCGAACCCCGCTTTTAAGGTCGACGCCATCACAGCCTCATAACCTTCCATTTCCAACCAGTCCCGCAACAACTCACTGTTCAGCGGATTATCTTCCACAACGAGAATGTGTCGCTTCATGTCTTCGCCACCTCTGGCTTACCCACGGCCCGCTGCAGTTGCTTCACCAACGATTCTTGCCAGGACTCCCGCTTTTGCAGAATAGATTGCGTATGACCGTGAAGGTAACCCCTCTCTTCGCTCGTCAATTCCTTGCTCGTCAGTACGAATATCGGGAGTTTGACTGTCCGCGAGTTTGCCCGCCATTCGGACAGCAGTTCGAATCCGTTCACCTTCGGAAGCAACAAATCGAGTATCACCAACTCGGGCAGCGAAGCAGCCACGTGAGCGCGCGCCGCCTCGCCATCCGCGGCGGCCCTAACGGCGTAGCCTCTTTTCTTCAGCAATTCGACAATAATCTCCCGCGTGCCCGTATCATCTTCCACCACGAGAATAGGCCGCAACGCTGCCGAATCTTTTCTCTCTGCAATACACCTTTGCACCGCATTCAACAGCGTCACCTTATCCACCGGCTTGACCAGGTATTCATCCGCCCCCAGCGTTGCCCCGATCGAGGGATGATCGACAATCGTCACCACGATCACCGGAATGTCGGCCGTCCGTACATCCTTTTTCAATTGCAGCAAGATTTCCCAGCCGCTCGTCGGTTTCATTAGCAGGTCCAGCGTGATTGCGTCCGGCTGCAGTTCCGCTGCTTTTTCCAGCGCCTGTTCCGGCGCAACGCACGGGTACGCCTCATATCCGGAGGACGCAAGCTGTGATTCGATGAGGTGCGCGGTCGTGGGGTCGTCCTCGATGATCAGAATCTTTGCGCATTCTCGCGCTTTCTTCGTACCGTGCGTCGTCGCCGCACGAGGTTCCAAAAGCTTGGAAGCCGCAGGTAAGCTGAAGTGAAAGCAACTTCCATTTCCCGGTGTACTTTCCAAGCCTAATGTCCCACCCTGTAGCTTCACCAGGCTGCTCGTGATGGTCAGACCCAGGCCGGTCCCTTCCACGCCCTCGCCCGATGTTCGTATCCGGTAAAACGCATCAAAGATGCGCTCCTGCTTCTCTGGCGGGATTCCCGGACCGTTATCCCGCACTTCCACTCGAATCTGGCCTTCCGCCGGTAGCGCAGCCAAGTCGATGCGCCCGCCTTCCGGAGTGAACTTGATGGCGTTAGCGACCAAATTCGTCAGTATTTGTTTGATCCTTGTAGGGTCGGCGTGAACAGCCAGATCCCGGTTTGCCGTGGAAGTCAGCGTTTGCCCTTTTTTCTCAGCGAGGGGCCGCAACGCGCTGGTCACCTCTGCGAAAATATTCCCCACCGACAAATCTTCACAAGATAGCTCCATGCGGCCGGCTTCAATTTTGGAAAAATCAAGGATGTCGCTGATGAGTTTGAGCAGGTGCTTTCCGCCCAAGGTGATGTGGCTAACATATCGTTGCTGGCGCTCATTCAATTCCCCGCACCGCTTATCCGCTAAAAGGTCCGAAAATCCCAGCACCGCGTTGAGCGGAGTGCGCAACTCATGGCTCATGGTCGACAAAAACTGGCCCGTGAATTTACTGGCGCGTTCGGCTTCTTCTTTCGCTTGTATCAGCGCCTTTTCCGCGCGCCGCCGCTTGCCAATCTCGTGCGTCAAAATGATGCTGTACAGCGGCAGGATCACGAAAACCAACAGCACCAACAAAATGAGGATCGCACCAAGCGATTTCGAGGTGATATTCACATAAATCTTATTCCTACTAAAATATTCGTAAGCAAGCCCCCAAAGGACCGCCACTGCCACCGCCAGGCCAATTCCAGCCCAGGCTTTCCGCCTGATCGTAGTTTTCATGATCGTTTGCCAACGGCCGGCCACACTACGGCACAAACACAGGGCCGCCATAAGAAGGATTCTTCAGGAAGGGGGTAAAACCAGAAGTTCCAGCCTCGATACTAAGCGAGAAATTCGTCGGTACGACGAATTCGCCCGCCGCTTTTCCCAACTAGTTACTCGCATAGCGGCCGCGCCCCAAAACGGCTAGGTCGCCAAACACGAGTGCACCTTCTCACGATTTCGATGGCCGCTGAGCGCGAAAAACCGGTGGGACAAAATCGAGATCGGTCGCTTCCTTCGCCGCAAGCTGAATTTGGAAAGCCATCACTTCAGAAGCGATCGGATTTTGGTACTCGGATAGGCATGAGGACAGCACAGCATCAAGATGCGATGATCCGGTACGAACCTCACGATAGATTTTCACCGCAAGAGCCTCGGCGGCACCTGGAGTGAGCAATGGCGGCACACATGGCTCAAGGGCCGCAAATGACGACTCCTCGACTTTCAGCCCCCGCTTGTCGCAAAGCATCCGCAGAAGATCAAACCCTTCCCTCGGTGTCGTCGTCGGGAACAGCGGAATTTTCACGTCTACACGCCCGGGACGTTTGAGATCCACTTCGATGAGATCGGGACGGCTCGACGCCAGCACCCAGATCACTTTGCCGCGATTCGTGCTGCTGCCCATTTCCTCCGCGAGCATCGAATAAATCCGGCCGGACACTCCGGAATCGCCGGAAGCGGAATCACGCCGGCCAAGCGCCTGGTCGGCTTCATCGATAAACACGTAACACCGCCCAAGCGCGTGGATCAGCCGAAAAATCTTTTCGAGATTGCCTTCGCTGCTGCCCACCCATTTGTCCCTAAAATTCTTCATTTTGACCACGGGAACGCCCGCTTCACCAGCGAGGCACTCCATCAGAAAACTCTTCCCCGTCCCGACCGGGCCGCACAACAAATACCCTTTAGGCAGTGCCGCAGTGTCGTTCTTTTTCCAAAGCGCTAAATCCTGACGCAGCCATGTCTTGATTTTTTCCAACCCATATAAATCATCAAGCGTTTTTGAGGTCGATACAAATTCGATCAGCCCATTCGTATCTTTTTCGACCAGCTCTTTCTTCAGCCTTGCGAGATCGTCTGATAGCAGAGGCTCGTTCCGGTGTTGTTTGGTTTTGACCGCGCTTTCCACCGCTCCAAGCGTTGCGCCGGCAAGCTGTTCCGCCACCGACGCGAGATCGCCGGAAAAGTCTTTTAAGGCCACCGGATAGGAAGTTGCCATGATTCGCATGGCATCTGCGATTTCACCGGGATTCGGCAAATCCACCTTAATCTGTGCAACACGCGGATTGTTCACCAACAACGGGTGCAAATCGTTTAGATTTTCCGTCAGCAGAAATGTGGCCAGCGAATGGTTCGTAAGCAGCGAATCATTTGCCCAATCACGAATCAGCGAGGCCAGGGCGTTCAGGTCATAGTCCAGTCCACCTTGCAGCGCAGGTACCAAAAGATCTGCGTTTTTTACAATGCAGCCAACCTGCACCGTCGGCTGATTGAGACGTGCTAAATTCGCGCAGTAGCGGAAGTACCTGGTTAGCGTCTCCACCGCCGGCCGCGGAGCTTTCCAGTCCTTCTGGCTTTCCTGAAAGTGCGGCCATTTAGAAAAGACCTCTGCGCCTTTCTCGACGCGGATTCCATTGCCCAAGTCATAGCTAAGAACAACCGGGAAGCGTGTTAGCAACGCTTCCAGCAGGAAGTCGGGCAGCGCACCGAGCCGCGCCGAAGGGGGGCCAGGGAGAAACACGCGATCGCTGATATTTCCGTAGATGATGAACTGGCTCGCGGCATCGCTTTCGTACAAGTCAACCAGAGTGCGCGCCCAAGCTGGTAAATTTCCCGCTGGGGAACGAGGCACTCGTGACAACGTTTCTGTCGAGCCCATCAGGACATCTCCGTGGAAGCGGTCTTCGTCGGGGACTGCGCCTTGCCGTAATCGCGGTCGAGATCGGCAACCGTGGATTCCGCGTCGCCAAACATTCCGCCGCTAACCAGGTCACTCGCCAATTCGATATCCGACGAAATGGTCTGCGGTTTCCCCTGCATCGCGGCGTTATCCAGAATCAGATCAACTTGAGATTCCACGCGCGTAAGATCACTCTCGACTTCTTCAAGAGACTGCTCGCGCCGCTGTATGTTGGCCACACGTCTCTTTAGGATATCCAGCGTAGCGCTCTTCGATTGACGCAGCGCGGGAGTCTCATCCGGGTCGCGCAACTCCTTTTCAAGCGTCGCAATCTTCTTGAGTAAGCTATCCGGCGTGTCTTCCGTACCCGCGGTGAGCAAGTGATACCGCGCAATAAGCAGCTTGAGGTAGACCCAGCTCAGGTTTTCAAGAGCATGCTGATTTGTCTCAATTAGAAAGTCCTCCGCTTGCGCATTGCGATAGACCTCCAGGACTTTGCCGCATTTGCGTTGCAAGTCGCTGAGACGCTTCTTGTAGTCGGCAGGAAGAAGTTGGATCAGTGACGCGCGCTTCGCATCGGAATTATCCGTGGACAGCTGACGATCCTGTGCATCCACGACGTTCTGAAAGCGTTTGTTGAACGCCAATGTGGGAACAATCGCAGCTTCGGCAGCCAATCCCAGAAACCAAAAGCCCGGGTGTCCAAAGCCCAGAATTGCAAACCCGGCCGCAGCAAGAATATTAACAGGCACACGACCGAGCGCCGGGACATCCACTCCGACCAGGAAAGCCGCTTTAAGGTAACGCCACACGATAGAGGCTATTCTAACGCAGCGCTAACTCTTTTCCGTTTGAGGTCCCATGGATTTCACCGGTCCCTCCGTCGTCGATTGGCCTGATCGCGAACCTGAAGACGGCTCTAGCGCAATTCCTTCTTTAGCCGCGAAGTCGGCCAGCGCCTGTTCGGCTAGCGCAGTTTGCTCCGCTTCCTTGACCTGCACGCCAGACATATCCATGGAATCCCGCGCGACCCGGACGCGACCCGCCGCCTTCGTGCGCTCCTCTTCGACCATGTTCTGAAGCCGATCGAGCGTATCCCCGGAGCCGCCAATCGAGCCGATCATTCCCGATGCCATTTCCGTGAGTTCCGCCATGGCGCGCTTCATCTTCATGTCGCTGATGCTGGACCGCAACGCCTCCATTTTGGCGCGTGCACTGCTCACCGCAACATCGCGCGCTTTCAGAAGATCCTTGTACGTCGTCTCAGCTTGCTCGAGCTGCTTGCGATTCTCTTCGAGCTCGCGTTCCACAGTCTGCAACCGCAGCGCGTATTGCCCAGCCGCCTCGCGATTTCCCGCGCGAAGATTCGCGGTGGCTTTGGCGCGAAGGTCGCGCTGCTCTGCTTCCAATTTTTTGATTTGCGCCATCAACCGCTCACACAAACCCGCGTGAGAAGCCAAACCGGTGTTGTACTGAGCTATCTGTTTGCGAAGGTTCTCCGTCTCCACCTCAAGCAGGGCTTCCGGATTTTGCTTTTCTAGTCCGGAGATAAATAGCCCGAAGAATCCTCGGATCAGGTTCGCGAATCGTCTCCACATCGCTTGCCCCCTCTTCCTTGCAATCTTGCAGCCTTATAGGCAGCTTAACGGTTTGCCTGGCTCCGCTGCCAGCTCTGCAGCAAATTATTGACGACCTCTGCTCGCGGAGGTTCGCAGATTTTTGCGAGATCCACCTGCACTCCGTATCCTGCGTAACGAACAAAGGGACTTTCCGCAAATTTTACCGGCACGTTGGGGTTCGCGGGACGAAACCCATGCACTAACGACTCCTTTTGAATCGGTTCGCTCGAGAGAAAAGCCAAAAATGCTTCCGCTGCTTTCTTTTGTTCTTTCGTACTCCACGGAGCGTCGATAATGTAATACGGATTGTCATTCCACTCGTTGTATTCAGGGTAAGAAACGCGGATTTGCCCCCAACGCCCTTCGGCATTCTTTAAATAATCGATCGCAACGTTCTCATACACCAGAAGCGCATCGTATGAGGACGGCCCTTTGAGGACCATCTCACGCATCATGTTCCCGGTGCTGTTGGAGAACCCGCTCACGCCCCGTTCGAAATTTTGCAGCCAGTTCTGGAATCCAACATCGAGAATATCCATCAGCTCCAAATCCTTTGTCTTCTTCTGATACGAATAGGCTGCCAGCACGATCGACATCAGTCCGGAGTTAGACTCATTCGGATGCGTGTGGCCGAATTTGAATAGGCCCCACTCCGGCTTATGCGCAATGGCATCCCAGCCGCCTTTTTCGGCCAGTGCTTGCGACACCGTCGCAAACGAGGTTGTTTTGTATCTCTGGACAAACGCTTGATAGCGCTCGTCCCAAAACACGAAAACCATCGGAGAAAGCGCCAGCGGCTCTTCTTTAAGAATGGGATTCTGGCTGTATTTGACCTGCCACTCTTGAACAAAAATATCCTTGTAGAGCGCGCTGGCCGGCGACCAAACGTTGATGCGCTTGTCTCCGTTCAGCAGCGCATGCGCTCCCTCCAGGGAACCCATCGGGATCAAATCGACTTTGATGTGCTTGCCATCACGCGTCTTCGCGAATTCCTGCACCGCCCATTCGAGCCACTTCTGCTTCTCAGTGCCGTAAGCGACGCCCAACTCGACTTGGTCGCCGCTACCGAAGGAATCAAGAAGCCCGCCCGAGCTGGGGGCATTCTTCCCCGTCGGACTGTTGGATGTTTTGTTCGTGAAGACGTAATAGGCTCCCCCGATGCAGAGCGCGACAAACAGAAAAATGAAAAACTTTCCAAGAGCAGTCAGTTTCGGCCCGTCTTCAGCCATCATGCTCCTTGCCTAGACAAATCAACACCGTTCCCTCACTATGCCAATTCTCTAAAAAAACGTCGAGATATCCCGGAATACATCCACGATATTTTGCGGCGTACCCTCATAGAACTTTGCCTGAGTAGCATCCGCAATCTGCTGAAGAACGTCCTTCTTGGCGTCATGCCCGTAGGCAATCGTAAACACGTGTATGGCCCGGGTTTCGCCGTTATACCGAATACGCTCCATCAGCTCGTTTAATTTCATTTTGCTTTCCGTGTCCGCGCCATCCGTGAGAACGACTACCGCCTGAATTTTCGAGTTGCTGCTTCCGCGAGACGCCAAGTGCTGATACCCGGCATCAATTGCGTCATACAGGGCTGTGCCACCTTCCGCAAACAGACTGTCGACTTGTTGCAGCGATTGCTCGCGACCGTTTTTCACGACCGTGTCTTGCTGCGACCAGTGCAGCTCCGAACTGAACGGTAAGAAGGAAAACGTATCCCCATCGTCCAGTAGTTGCACGAGCTGCTTGGCGCCCTGCTTGGCGTTCTGCATCTTGCCCTCTTCTCGCATACTGCCGGAAGTATCCAGGACGAGCACGACATCAGAATGTTTCTTCTCCGTTCTCCACAACTGCAACAGGTTGTTGATTACGTCAGCGGACGGCACTTCAAGCGTTGTTTTGGGCTCCTTGGGGTCCATTCCGTGCGCGGCATCCAGAGGGCCGGTGAGCGCAACATCTACCGCCGCAGGACGAAATCCGTACTGCAGGGCTTTCTCCTGCTGCGCGCGGTCAAGAAGATATTTTATATAGATTTTTGCGGCGTCGCGGTGCTCCGGCGTAACCCAGTCGCGCTCCACGATTCCCACCGGATGGTCGCTCCAAAAAGTCCCTTCTTTCGGATAAATCGCCACTACCGGGAACGGCAGATTGCCTTGCGAATAGGACTCGACCACCATGCTTTCATACAGCACCGCAGCCGACAGATACTCCGGGCCATTCGCAAACATCTTGCGGCCAAAAAATCCCGTTGAGCTTCCGTAATGGACAACGCTGCCCTCGACGCCGCCAAGGAACTGCTTGGTCTGCGCTTTCTCTATGTCGGCGAGTTTCAATCCGGCGGTCTTTCCTGACGCCGCGTAGGCTTCAGCGATCAGGGAGATCAATCCGCTGTTGCTGTACTCCGGGTGCGTATGGCCAAACTTGAATTTGCCCCATTGCGGATAGCCGTAGGCTTGCCAGCCTTTTTCGTTTCGCGAGAGCGCCAGTATGTCTGCCCAGCCGATCGGTTTCTTGCCCCACCCAATGGCTTCCGCCATCGGCTTCCACATGGCAATCACTACGGGCGACAGCACAAGATTGTCCGTTGAGGCGATCAGGTCCTTTCCCGTCTTCGTGCGAGAATCGGCATTCCCCAGTTTTATGAACGCGGCCGACGCCGGGCTGACCAGGTGCGCTTGCAGCCGACCTGACAGAATGTTGTCGATGGATTCCCCCGAGCCCATCGGCAACGCTCGCACAAAAATGCGCCGGCCACTTTGCGTTTTGTTGGCCCGTTGATTGAAAACGGTGGTTACATCACCAATCCACTTTTCTTTTTCCGAGCCATACGGGAAAACGATCTCCAACGCCCCTTGCGGCGCGCGATTTGCAGCTTCATTGGACGTGGAAGTGTCCGAAGGGCTGCTTTTGCAGCCCGCTAGGAAAGCAGAAAAAAACGCGCACAGAATAATGACTGCGGAAACGAAAGAACGTCTGCGGACACCGAGGCAGTAGGTCGCGCGCCGCTTGGCACGCACACACGCGGAAAGCTGCAAGTGAGCCTCTCGACCCTTGTGAACCTCTGGGTGGCGCTATTCTACAGGTTTCCTGTCGCCTTCACTAGCCAACGTCAACTCGTTCGTTCGTAACTGGAACTCGCTGTCCATGTTCGCCCGTACTCCTCAACCGTACCCACAAAAAAAGAGCCCGCCGATTGCCGACGGGCTCAGGACTCATTGGAAAACCAGCAAGACTCTCTTGCCTCAGCTAATCGGTTAAAAGGTGAACTTTGCGGAAACTTGCATCTGCCGCATGTTCGTGGCCGTGGTGGTGTAAGTATTAAAGTTTGCGGACGCAAAGCTGTTGATATACCCGGAGAAGTTCGGGTGATTCAGAGCGTTGAACATTTCCCACCGCAACTGAAAGTTCTTGCTTTCCGTGAACTTGAACAGTTTGCTGAAGGCGATATCGAAGTCTGTGAGCCCCGCCAACCGCAGGTGATTGCGTCCGCTAGTTCCGTCCTGCTCGAGTAGCGGCTCGCTCACCGGCAAGGTGGTTGGCAGCGTTGAGCCTAGCGGTACAGGGTGAAGCTTCGTTGCGTCGCCGTTGAGCGTGGTCGTCATTGCGCCGACGCCGCCCGCCGGATTCACTGTCCCATTCAACAACATATCCGTGATGCCAAAGGTGGGCGCCGCATACACCGTGGCCGGAAGTCCGGATTGCGCTGAGAAAATTCCGCTCTGGCTCCAACCGTCCAGGGCATACTTCATCCACCCATGGAAGTGTTTGGTGAACGGGATTTCGTAGTTGTAACTCAGCACGAAACGATTTCGAATATCGAACTGAGAATTGGCCCGGTTGAAAGAAAGTGGTTTCGCTGCATTAAGCAGACCGGGGCTGTCATTCACTAGTACGCCAAGCGCATCGGAAGTGTCGTCCAGGCTATGCGCCCACGTGTAATTGGCGTTGAAAGTGAGTCCGTTCCTGAAGCGTCGGATCGCTTCAAGCTGCAGGGCGTTATAGCTGGATACGCCTACGCTTTGTACCTGTGTGACATTGTCAAAACGTGGGTCAGTGAGGTTGTTCGTCGCCACGTTGCCATTCAACACTTCATTCTGAAACGCGGTGACGAACTCGTTCATTCGCGCGTTTTGGTCGGCCAAACTCGTTGGCGGAGCCGGAATATTGCTCGGCTTCACCAGGTTGATCGGCACGCTTACCTGTAAATGATCGTTGTGCGTGCCAATGTATGTGGCCTTCAGGACCAAATCCTGCCTCGCCTGGAACTCCACACTAGCATCCCACTGCTGGTTACGCGGGTTCTTCAGATTCTGATCCACTGGGCTCAGCGCTCCAAAATCCACCTGGTTCGGATCAAATTTTCCCAGTGCGGCGATGGCTTGCGCTTGCGCCGGAGCTGTCCCGGCCACAAGGTTCGCCAGAGTGTTGCCCCCCGTGAACGTGCTGACGTTCACGCTGTTGATAAAGGGCGCGGAGAACTGAATATTCGAGATTGGGTTCTGGTAGATAAAGTCATACGCAATCCCATATCCGCCGCGAAATACCAGCTTCCCATGCCGGGGATTCCAGGCAAACCCTAAACGCGGACCGGGATTCCAGTTGCGATGAAACGCGTCGCCTCCGACGTCGATGCCGCCAAGCGGACCCGTTCCGAGTGCTCCGATCGGCGTGTGATTGTTCGGGTCCAAATTCGAGATCAGGTTCTGTCCTTCTGATACGCCGCCAGATGACTCCAACCGGAAACCCAGATTCAAAGTCAGAGTGTCCGTTAAGCGGTAGTCATCCTGCACAAACCAGAACGCATCCAGAGCAAAATTGTGCCTGGCAAAGTTGCCGACGTTTTGTGTATAAAAGGCCGGATTGCCTTGCTGGAAATCGGCGACCGTGCCGAACACGATCAAACCTCTCGTGAAGAAGTCCGAAACGCTCGGTGACTGATAGCGATTGATGTCCGCCCCAAACTTGAACGTATGCTTTCCCTTCACCCAAGACACCGTATCAAGGTATTGGAAGGTGTTTTGCGTCCGCCCCTGTGGGACGATGAACGTCTCTCCAAAATTATCCAAACCCGCGATCGAGATCGTTGGACCCAATGGAAACGGACTATTCGCTGGAAAATCGGGGTTGCTCCGGCCAAAGCCAAATCGGAACTGATTCACTAGGCTGTTGGAAATCGTCGAGGTATATCCGAACGTAACCGTTTGCGCCTTCGAGGTGACCGAAGCGCCGAATCCGGGAAGATTCGTGAGGACAAACGTTAGTCCCGGGCTGATTTGCTTTACGGGGTTCTGGCCATACTTGACCGATATCGTGTCCTTGCCTCCGCGCAGCAGTTGATCTACTCGCAGCGTCCAGAGATCCGCGTTTAGGCTGTTTGCCGAGGTGCCGGTTATGGTTCCACCGGCTGAGCTTGGCGACCCATCCGCTTGAAATAGTGCCAGAGTGGTGGGATCTGTAATCGCCGCTGCTTGCGCGGACGTCATGACGTTCGCCACCGTGCTGCTGCCGGCCCCGCGCGTCCGGTCTACTTCCCACGTGCCATAAAAGAAGGTGTGGTTCTTGTAGATGGGAGCGCCAAATGTGACGCCGCCTTGGCTCTGAATAATGGGAGTTGGTTTTCCGGTCTGATCGAAGAAGTCCCGGGCGTTTCCAAGCGCGTTATTCTGATGATACCAATATGCCGAGCCGTGGTACGCGTTCGTTCCGCCCTTGCTGATGATTTGCACCTGCGAACCTGAGTTGCGTCCGAACTCGGCATCGAAGTTATTCGTAATCACCTTGATTTCTTGGACCGCATCCTGACTGAGCACCAGGCCGCCACCCTCGCCGGTCGTGGAGATATCCGTCGCCGTAACGCCATCCAGTGTGATGTTGTTTGCGCGGCCACGCGACCCGTTGGAATTAAAACTCCCGGCCCCCAGGAATGGATTGTCTTTTGTGACCGGAACCGTGCCCGGGGACAGCGTCGCAAACACCACGGGATCTCGAGCCTGATTCGGAAGCGCCAGCGCCTCCTGTGAATTGATCGAATCACTGACCTGCGCCGTAGCTACGTCCAGTGTCGGCAGTGCGCCTGCTTCCACCAGTACCGTCTCCGCCATATTTCCAATCTGCATCTGCGCATCCACGCGTGTCTTTTCCCCGCTGCGCACCACCACCTCTTGCCTGAAGGTCTTGAAGCCGTCGCGTTCGATGCTGATCTGGTACACCCCAATATCAATTTGCGGCGCCGAGTATTCGCCCGCCTGATTTGTTAGCACCGTGCGCGTAGCTCCCGTGTTGACGCTCTTAATCGTAACTTTGGCACCGAGTATGGCCGCTCCCGCCGCGTCCAGAACAGTACCTTCAATATCGCCGGTCAAAGCCGCAAAAACTGGTACTACGAACAGGCAGATCAAAGCGATTGCTGCCACGAAGCGTGACCCTGCATTCCGCATTTATTACTCCTTTAAAAAGCGCAGATAATCGAACCCATTCCAATACTGCTGCGTCACTTGCGCAGTTTCTGGAAATACCTTTATCGCGCCTGGGAGAATCTGAGTCTAAAAATCGGATAACTGCCGGGAAAGAGAGCAAGAGGGGTTCCAAAAGGGTTTTGTTGGGTCGATTGCTTTTGCCGCTGATTACAGAGAACTTGTCTTCTAAATGCATCCTCAACGAAATCTAACTATCTATATCTATCGATTCCTTACCCCAAAATACTAAAAGTTGTAGGCCGTTTTTGTACTTACAT
>Ga0210410_10004121_pt1 | contig 12769 bp, 10 predicted proteins | sample IncBWC4MmetaG_FD_161058 | JGI IMG/M metagenome (GOLD analysis project Ga0210410, IMG submission 161058) | Forest soil microbial communities from Barre Woods Harvard Forest LTER site, Petersham, Massachusetts, United States - Inc-BW-C-4-M | ecosystem: Environmental > Terrestrial > Soil >... | reverse complement strand
AGCGCCAAGGCTTGGCTCTATCTCGCCTCGGTCCAGCTCCTCATTAGACGACTGGCACGTGCCTAATTCTACCTATACGATTCTGAGTCGGACACTTAGCGCCGCGGCCCGTGCCCGGCGCGAAGAAGGCGCGACGGTGGCCGAGCTGGCCCCTCAGCCCGAGCACGTTTCGCGGCATCACAAGCCTGATGTGATCGCTATGAGCCAGTCTCCAGGCGAATTCTTTCCAATATTGTAAAGGCGCCGAAGACAGTTGGGTGGTCACCGAAGCTAACAAGGGCATTAGAAAGGCAATCTATAGCTTCGGGTTGAGTGAGTTCATAGCAGGCCAGTTGAGAGAGTGCACGGTGTATATAAACTTCCGACAGATTTCTGTCGAACGGATCTCTCTTTATCTTGGTCTCGAATGCAGAGAGTATAGCAGGTATGGCTTCGGTCATATTAGACTCCTTCGATGGGAAACCGGCCGTCATCTCGACGCGGGATACCACTCACGATACGCCACAACTTTGGCCAAAGCATGGCGGCACGGGTTGCCCGCACCGCGGGCGCTTCCGCGACCTCCTTGAACACCCTTGAGGCGATCACCGACAAGCAAGCCGGTTTCTATTTCAGCATCGTTGAGCCAGCGTGAGGCGTGATGGATTTTCCTCCAGCCCTCGCCACTGGCCCTGCACCTAATGTTCTAGCTGAGCTGCCGTTTCGGCGATGATGGCACGGACACTTATACAATCCAGTCCGTAGAGCGCGCACATGGCATCGAGGCTAAACTCTGTCGGGCGAAACTCGCGAAGAAACGACACTCCGGGTATCGACGAGATCATGTGCCCCGTGACTAAATGCGACAGTTCCACCTGATACCTTGCGCCCTCGTAATCCTGGCCTAGAGACCTCGCTGCTAAGTCTCCATCAACCGTCGCGCCCAGAGCGCACTTCTGCCATCGATCCGTATTATACCCGTCTGCGAACATCACGGCCTCGCATCGCTTGATGTCAGCTACACCTTGCCAAAACTTCATGTAAGTGAATTCTCGCTTGGACATCTCCGCGATGCTGGGGGTCGAATGCGCTGCCGCGACAGCCAGCGCGAGTGGTAGGAATTTCCTGTGCCGTGATCGCAGGCCCTGGGCTTGGTTCGTCTTCATGATGGTCGGGAGTCCTGTTCGAGCCGAACCGACGATAGCGCATCAAGCAGCCCGATATTCCAGAAGGCGATGTTATGCGACTTTTTTGCGGGCGATTTCGAGCATTGCCGAACTCGGCCTGCATAACCCCGGTGATGACGGCATGTTCCGGTCCTATTTTCCGGCTTGCTCAGACGTCGAACAGTATCCGGGAGGGCTCCTCGACGCATTCCTTGACCCGCACCAAGAAAGTCACTGCTTCGCGGCCGTCGACAATGCGGTGGTCGTAGGAGAGGGCGACGTACATCATCGGCCGGATCTCGACCTTGTCGCCGACGGCGATCGGGCGCCGCGCGATCTTGTGCATGCCGAGGATGCCGGATTGCGGCGGGTTGAGGATCGGCGTCGACATCAGCGAGCCGTAGACGCCGCCATTGGTGATCGTGAAGGTGCCGCCGGAGAGATCGTCGATCGCGAGCTTCCCGTCGCGCGCCTTGCGGGCCAGCGCCGATATCGCCTGCTCGATCTCGGCAAAGCTCATCCGGTCGGCGTCGCGCACGACCGGCACGACCAGACCCTGCTCGGTGCTGACTGCGACCCCGATGTCGTAGTGGTTCTTGTAGACGATGTCGTCGCCGTCGATCTCGCCGTTGACTGCCGGCAATTCCTTCAGCGCCACGATCGCTGCCTTGACAAAGATAGACATGAACCCAAGACGGGCGCCGTGCTTCTTCTCGAAATCCTCCCGGTAGCGCTCGCGCAACGCGATCGCCTCGGTCATGTCGATCTCGTTGAAGGTGGTGAGCATCGCAGCGGTGTTCTGCGCCGCCTTCAGGCGCTCGGCGATGCGCCGCCGCAGGCGGGTCATGCGCACGCGCACCTCGCGCTCGCCGGCGACCGGAGCGGGTGAGGGCAGGGGAGGGGCGGGCGCCTGGGCGGCGATCACGTCCGCCCTGCTGATCCGTCCCCCAGGGCCGGTCGGGACAAGCCGCGATGCGTCGAGCCCGCTCTCTTCGATCAGCTTGCGTACGGCGGGTCCGGAGCGTTCGAAGGCCAACTGCCCCTCACCCTCCCGCTGCGCGGGTCCCTCCCTCTCCCCGCTGAAGCGGGGCGAGGGGCTCGTAGCGACTCTCTCCCTCGCCCCGCTTGCGGGGAGAGGGCTGGGGTGAGGGGTAGGGGGCGCCGCGCCGTCGGCGATCCGGCCGAGGACGGCGCCGACGGGGACGTTGGCGCCTTCCTCGGCGAGGATCTCGGCGAGCGTCCCGGCGGCGGGGGCGTAGACTTCCAGAGTTATCTTGTCGGTTTCGAGCTCGGCGATCGGTTCGTCGATGGCGACTGCCTCGCCCGGCCGCTTCAGCCATTTTGCGACGATCGCCTCGGTGACCGATTCACCAAGGCTCGGCACCTTGATCTCGGCTGCCATCGTGTCTACGCGGCGAGTGCGTCGGCGACGAGGTGCGCCTGCTCTTCGACGTGGCGCTTGAAGAGGCCGGTGGCCGGGGAAGCGGCCTCGGCGCGGCCGGCAAAGCGCGGCCGCTTCGCCGCGACGTCGAGCCGCGCGAGCACCTCCTCGATGCGCCGGTCGACAAAGTTCCAGGCGCCCATATTCTGCGGCTCTTCCTGGCACCAGACGATCTCGGCGTTGCGGTAATGCCGTAACACCTTGCCGAGCGTGTTGGACGGAAACGGGTAGAGCTGCTCGACGCGCACCAGGGCGACGCGCTCGTCGCCCCTCTCGGCACGCGCCTTCAAAAGGTCGAAATAGACCTTGCCCGAACACAACACGACGCGGCGCACCTGATCACCCGCGGCGATCGCATCGCTTTCGGCGATGACGCGGTGGAACGAGGTGCCCGCTCCCATCTCGTCGAGCCGCGAGGTCACCTCCCTGGCGCGCAGTAGCGATTTCGGGGTGAAGATGACGAGCGGCTTGCGGAAGTTGCGCCGGATCTGGCGGCGCAAGGCGTGGAAATAGTTGGCAGCACTCGCCAGATTGCACACCTGGATGTTGTCCTCGGCGCACAGCTGCAAATAGCGTTCGAGCCGCGCCGAGGAATGCTCGGGCCCTTGGCCCTCATAGCCGTGCGGCAGCAGCATCACGAGCCCGCTCATGCGCAGCCATTTCGCCTCGCCCGAACTCAAGAACTGGTCGATGATCACCTGGGCGCCGTTGGCGAAGTCGCCGAACTGCGCCTCCCACAACACCAGGGTGCTCGGATCGGCGAGGCTGTAGCCATATTCGAAGCCGATCACCCCGGCTTCCGAGAGCGGGCTGTCGATGATCTCGAACGGCGCCTGCCCGGCGCGGACATGATTGATCGGCACGTAGCGCTCTTCGGTCTCTTGATCGAACAGCACGGCGTGCCGCTGCGAGAAGGTGCCGCGCCCGGTGTCTTGGCCGGACATGCGGACATGGGTTCCCTCGGCGCATAGCGAGGCGATCGCCAATGCCTCCGCGGTCGCCCAGTCGATGCCTTCGCCGGCCTCGATTGCCGCGCGCTTGGCCTCGAGCTGGCGGGCTATCTTGGGGTTGAGGCGAAAGCCTTCGGGCACGGTGACGAGCCCTCGACCCACTTCGCGCAATATCTCGACCGCGACGCCGGTATCGCCGCGGCGATCATCGTGGCGAATGTCCTCGGGGGCTTCTTCGAACCCGGCCCAGGCGCCTTCGAGCCAGTCGGCCTTGTTCGGTCGATAGCCCTTGGCCGCCTCGAACTGTGCTTCGAGGCCGGCGACGAAGCGGCTCGCCATCGCGGCGACCTCGGCCTCGTCGACAACACCCGCCGCGACCAGACGGCTGGCATAGATCTGCCGCGTCGTCGGATGGCGGGCGATCGCGCGGTACATCAGCGGCTGGGTGAAGGCCGGCTCGTCGCTCTCGTTGTGGCCGTGCCGGCGGTAGCAGAAGAGGTCGATGACGACGTCCTTCTTGAACTGGTGGCGGTATTCGGTGGCCGCGCGGGCGACCTCGACGACGGCTTCGGGATCATCGCCGTTGACGTGGAAGATCGGCGCCTGGACCCCCTTGGCCACGTCCGAGGGATAAGGGCTCGAGCGCGCGGCGGATGGGCTCGTCGTAAAGCCGATCTGGTTATTGACGATGATGTGGATCGTACCGCCGGTGCAGAACCCGTCGAGCTCCGAGAGTTCGAGCGACTCGGCGACGAGACCCTGACCGGCGAAGGCCGCATCCCCGTGCATCAGGATTCCGGCAACCCGGGTTCGCTCGCTGTCGCCGCGCTGATATTGCTTCGCCCGCACCTTGCCGAGCACGACCGGGTCGACCGCTTCGAGATGCGACGGATTGGCGGCGAGCGAGAGGTGCACGGTCTGCCTGCCGACCTCGCGGTCGCCCGAGGTGCCGAGATGGTATTTGACGTCACCCGACCCGTGGACGTGCTCGGGTTGCGTCGCATTGCCCTGGAACTCGGAGAAGATTGCGGCAAAGGGCTTGCCGACGAAATTGGCCAGCACGTTGAGCCGGCCGCGGTGCGGCATGCCGATCACAAACTCGCGGACGCCGAGCTCGCAGCCGCGGTAGAGGATCGCCTCGAGCGCCGGCATCAGCGACTCCGCACCCTCGATGCCGAACCGCTTGGTGCCGGTGTAGCGGCGATCGAGAAACCGCTCGAAGGTCTCGGCGGCCGTCAGGGTCCCTAGGATCTGCTTTCTCAGCGGTGCCGTCAGCGCCGGCCGGCTCCCCTTCTCGAATTTCTCCTGGATCCAAGCCCGCGCGGCCGGCACCTGGATGTGCATGTACTCGACGCCGATCGTGCCGCAATAGGTCGCGCGCAGGGTCGCCAGGATCTCGCGCAAGGTGGCGCGCTCGCGGCCTAAGAGGTTGTCGATGAAGATCTCGCGATCGAGATCGACCTCGGTGAACCCATAGCTCCTGTAGTCGAGTTCGGGGTAAGGGCCGCGCGTCGCTAGGCCGAGCGGATCGAGATCGGCTTCGAGATGACCCCGCACGCGATAGGCGCGGATCAGATTCAATGCGCGGATCGAGTCGATCGCGGCGCGACGTAGCGCCTCGGCACTGACCTGCGCCCCTGCGGCGCGATCGGCGACGACAACGGAGGCGGGCCTTGACCAGTCCGGTGCGTGCAGCTCTGCGAGCGCTACCGAGGCATCCTCGCCCATCTCCGAGAAGAACCGCCGCCAGCTCTCGTCGACCGCATTGGGATCTTCGAGGAAGCGCGCGTAGAGCTCGGCGATGAAGCCGGCATTGGCGCCGGTCAGAAATGTCGTACCGTTCAAATCAGCCATGGTCGATCTCTCAACCGTCACCCCCGCGCAAGCGGGGGTCCAGGGACCCGGGGCGCGTGCCCGTCGCTTATGACCCCCGCCTTCGCGGGGGTGACGAAGGTGGGAAGTGCGCGCAGTCTTTATATGCGTGCGGCGGCCTTAACTGCTACCCGCTGAGCCTAGCCCCTAAGCACGTCCCGCATGGTCGTGCCGATTGCGGCGGGCGACTGGGCGACAACCACCCCGGCGCTGCGCAGCGCCTCCATCTTGTCGCCCGCACCGCCCTTGCCGCCGGTGATGATCGCGCCGGCGTGACCCATGCGCCGGCCCGACGGTGCCGTGGCGCCGGCGATAAACCCGACGACCGGCTTTTTTCGGCGCGCCGCCTTTAGAAACTCGGCGCCGTCCTCCTCAGCACTACCGCCAATCTCGCCGATCATGACGATGGCCTCGGTCTCCTCGTCGGCGAGAAACATCTCGAGGATCTCGACAAAATTGGTGCCGTTGACCGGGTCGCCGCCGATCCCCACGCAGCTCGACTGCCCGAGACCGACCGCTGTCGTCTGGGCTACCGCCTCATAGGTCAAGGTCCCCGAGCGCGAAACGATACCGATCGGGCCGCGGCGATGGATGTGGCCGGGCATGATGCCGATCTTGCATTCGTCCGGCGTGATGACACCCGGGCAATTCGGCCCGATCAGACGCGAGCAGCCGCCCGAAAGGGAGCGCTTGACGTGTACCATGTCTAAGACCGGGATGCCCTCGGTGATGCAGATGACGAGCGGGATCCCGGCGTCCGCCGCCTCGAGGATCGCATCGGCGGCGAAGGGCGGCGGCACGTAAATAACCGACGCATCGCAGCCGGTCGCGGCGCACGCCTCGTGCACGGTATTGAAGACCGGCAGGTCGAGGTGCCTGGTGCCGCCTTTGCCTGGCGTCACACCGCCGACCATCTTGGTGCCGTAGGCGATCGCCTGCTCGGAGTGGAAGGTGCCCTGGGCGCCGGTGAAGCCCTGGCAGATCACCTTGGTCGAGGCGTCGACGAGGATCGCCATCAGCTGGCCTCCTTGACCGCGGCAACCACTTTCTCGGCGGCGTCGACGAGGTTCTCGGCGGCGAGGATCGGCAGGCCCGACTGCTGCAGGATGCGCTTGCCGAGATCGACATTGGTGCCTTCGAGGCGGACCACGAGCGGGACGTGCAGATTGACCTCGCGCGCCGCGGCAACCACACCCTCGGCGATGACGTCGCAGCGCATGATCCCGCCGAAGATGTTGACCAGCAGCCCCTCGACGTTGGGGTCGCTCAAAATCAGCTTGAAGGCGGTCGACACCCGCTCGCGCGTGGCACCACCGCCGACATCGAGAAAATTCGCCGGCCCCGCCCCGTGCAGCTTGATGATGTCCATCGTCGCCATCGCCAGGCCGGCGCCGTTGACCATGCAGCCGATATTGCCGTCGAGCTTGAGATAATTGAGCCCGTGCTTGCCGGCTTCGAGCTCGGCCGGGTCCTCCTCGTCCTCATCCCGCAAGGCTTCGATTTCCGGGTGGCGAAAGAGTGCGTTGTCGTCGAAGCCCATCTTGGCATCGAGCGCCAAGAGTTGCCCCGACCCCGTCACCACCAGCGGGTTGATTTCGACGACCGAAGCATCGAGATCGCAAAATGCCCGGTAGAGAGCCGTGATGAACTTTACCGCGACGCCGATCTGGGCTCCCTGCAACCCGAGACCATAGGCGATTTTGCGGGCATGGAACGGTTCGATGCCGGTCGTCGGGTCAATTGGCACTTTGAGGATCTTCTCGGGCGAACGGGCCGCCACCTCCTCGATCTCGACACCACCCTCGGTCGAGCCGATCAGCGTCACTCGTCCGCTATCGCGATCGATCAGAAGGCCGAGATAGAGCTCGCGGGCAATGTCGCACCCCTCCTCGACATAGACCCGCTTGACCTCGCGGCCCTCGGGCCCGGTCTGATGGGTCACGAGCTTCTGGCCGAGCATGCCCCGCGCCGCTGCCGCGACCTCGTCTTCCGAGCGGGCGAGCTTGACCCCGCCCGCTTTGCCGCGCCCGCCGGCATGGATCTGCGCTTTCACCACCCAGACCGACCCGGCGAGCCGGCGCGCCACCTGGATCGCTTCGTCGGCGGTGTAGGCCACCCCGCCCTGCGGCACCGCAACGCCGAATTTCGCCAGCAGCTCTTTGGCCTGGTATTCGTGGATGTTCATCGTATCCTGCTCTCGGTGCGTTCTTCGAGACGGCCGCTTCGCGCCCTCCTCAGAATGAGGAACTTTCTTAATGCCATCAACAGCAGACCTCATGCTGAGGAGCGACCCTCAGGTCGCGTCTCGAAGCACGCACGATGTCGATGCTGGCCTATCAGCCCAGGATCTTCATGCCTTTGACGACCTCGATCAGCTCGCGGACCGCGGCCGCCGATTTATCGAACGCCGCTTTCTCGTGCGGGTCCAGCTCGATCTCGACGATGCGCTCCACACCGCCGGCGCCGATCACCACCGGCACCCCGACATAGAGATCGCGCACGCCGTATTGGCCTTGGAGCAAGGCGGCACAGGGCAATACCCGCTTCTTGTCGCGCAGATAGGATTCCACCATCGCGATCGCCGAGCTCGCCGGTGCGTAGAACGCCGATCCCGTCTTCAACAGGCCGACGATCTCGGCCCCGCCGTCGCGGGTGCGCTGGACGATGCCGTCGAGCCGCTCCTGGGTCGTCCATCCCATCTTGACGAGGTCGGGCAAGGGGATGCCGGCGACTGTCGAGTAACGCGGCAGCGGTACCATCGTGTCGCCATGGCCGCCGAGCACAAAGGCGCTGACGTCTTCGACCGAGACCTTCAGCTCCTCCGCGAGGAAATAGCGGAACCGAGCGCTGTCGAGCACCCCGGCCATGCCGACGACGCGCTGTGCCGGCAGCCCGCACGCCTCGCGCATGACCCACACCATGACATCGAGCGGGTTGGTGATGGTGATCACGAAGGCCTCGGGGCAATGCTGCCTGATCGCTGCACCGACCGTGGCGACGATTTTGGCGTTGGTGCCGATCAGATCGTCGCGGCTCATCCCCGGCCGGCGCGCGATGCCGGCGGTGACGACGACGATATCGGCGCCGGCAATGTCGGCATAATCGTTGCTGCCCTTGACGACCGCGTCATAGCCCTCGATCGTCGAGCCCTGGACGATGTCGAGCGCCTTCCCCTGCGGCATCCCGTCGACCACGTCGAAGAGGACGATGTCGCCCAGCTCCTTGAGCCCGGCCAAGAGCGCAATGGTGCCGCCGACTTGCCCCGCCCCGACCAGCGCGATCTTGTTGCGTGCCATAAAATGCCTCGTTCTGGGGATCGACCCGGCGGCGCGCCAGGGCGCGGAAACCTGCGCGTCTTAACCCGAATCACCGACGCGCGGCAAGGCGGGGCTGGGAACTGAGAATCAGCCCCAGCCGAGTTCTTCATCGTCGGCTGAGTTTCTCAGGGCAGAGATCGCGGCAGCGGGCTCAGCGGGAATTTGCCGGGGTCATCGTTCCACGGATCGAAGATCTGTGCGCCACTCGTCTGCACGTCACTGACATTTCGGGTGACGAGATAGAGGTCGTATTCGAGCGCGGTCGCGGCGAACAGGGTATCGATCACCGGCGGCGAGCGTCCGGTCACCCTCCTCGTCGTTCCCGAAATGACGCCCCACCGTCGCACGATAGCGTCGCTGACCGACAGGGTTCGGCCGGCGAAGCGGGCTCCAAGACCATCCCGCGCCGCGATGAATCGCAACCGATTGGGGTGATCGTTCGACACGTTATGGATCCCCTTGTCGTACTCGCCCAGGGTCAAGATGCTGAGGAAAAACCTGCCTTCGTCTTGCCCCGCCGCCCAGGCCTTTACCGTCGGCGCACCGTTTGGGTTGATGATCGTGCTGACGACGTTGGTGTCGAGAAGCCAGCCGATCACAGCTCGACATCTCGGCCACAATCGTGCTCGCGGCGGAGGTCCAACCCCTCGACATGGAGGCTCTCCATAAACTCGACGAAAGGGAGGTGCTGCTCCGCGGGCAACAGCCGCTCCAGCTCTTCGGCACTGATCACCACCACGGCATCCCTGCCGCGCACCGTGACGCGCTGCGGACCCTCGCTCTGCGCGCGCCGCACCAGCTCGCTGAATCGCGCTTTGGCGTCCTCGAGTTTCCATCCCCGGTACCGCTTGGCGCTGGGTGCCGATAGCGCGCCCTGGCCGTGGTTGCCACCTGTCGGCTTTTGATCGCTTCGCATGGCGCATTCTAGCTGACTATATGGTCAGCTATCAATGGCGAAGCTCCCGGTGGCCGGATTTTTCCGGCCACCGACTTTATTCGAGATGATTGCACTCACCACCAGCCTGGGTCTTTGCTCTGACGGAGCCGCGTCGGCTGGAAATAGACGCGGCCGTTCTCGCGTTCGCCTTGTCCGAGACGCTCAGCGGGACGGAACTTTGTAATCCGCTCTGATGCGGTTGTGAGGCTCGCTCCGCAGATGCCGTGTCGCGGTTCGTGGACCACAAAAAAGGTCGCCTGGCCGTTGGACACCGCCCGCGCCGGCGCGTGGCGGGGAGGGCACTTAGGTGCGACCGGCAGCTGCTACAAGGCGAGCAAACAACAATTGAGGCGCGTGCGGGATCGATTGCGATCGAATTTCGTTGCGTCGTCGCCTCGATGCGACAAAAAATGCGACCCGCGAAGACGGAGTCCGGGGGTGTCGGATGAATCCGGTTTGCGGGGATCACGTGGGAATATGGTCGATACGTTACAGACCAAGTCAGCGGGGAGGTTAAGCTGGGATGGACGGAAAAATTCAGCTGCGTGCGCCGAATTTGGACCCAGAGCAAGTACGAGATATCTCAGCTTCGCTGCTAAAAGATCTTGTCGCAGAGCTTGGCCTAGACGCTCGCCCAGCAACGGAGTCAGGCAGTCCTGGGGATAGAGGCGATCCCGTCACAATCGGGGTGATCATCGTATCCCTTGTGAAGAGCGGAGCTATTCTGGGATTCACCCGGCTCCTACAAACATACATCAGCCGTGTGCCTTCTCTGGAGTTGACTATTGCACGGTCGGATGGGCAGAAAATACAGCTAAAATCAACCAATTTCACGGATGAGCAACTGGACAAAACCCTTACGTCCATCCAGCATCTTATGGCAACTTAAATGAAATGAGTGACGATTCCAGATATGCTATATTGATTGGGAACAGTGAGTTTGCATTACAATCGGGTCTTAATAACTTGCGATGCCCTCCAAATGACGTTGAAGGCATATTCGATCTTATAACTTCTTCGGAAACCGGCCTTTTCCAAGCTGCGAACGTCTCCAAGCTAATAAATCTTCCTCATTATGAAATTAACCGACACATTAATATTGTATGTAAGAGGTCTACGACAGAAGATGTCATTTTAATATACTATTCCGGTCATGGAAAACAAGACATGGCGGGTCGCCTTTATTTAGCAGCTTCAGATACTCATGTCGACACGTTAGAAACCAACACGATTTCCCTCGCTGTGCTGCGAAATATATTGGATTTATGCCCAAGTAGAAGGATTATCATTATATTAGATTGTTGCTTCAGTGGTGCAGCCGGCGCCGCATTTGTTCGAGGCTCGGCAGACGATCAGCTCAAAATGTTTTCTCGTGCTCAGGGCACATATTTACTAACAGCATCAACGCGCATCCAAACTGCTCAGGAGAAGGAAGGCGACAAGAATGCGGTGTTCACCAAGCATTTAATCGCAGGAATTAAGAGTGGTGACGCAGATACCGACGGTAATGGTATTGTGACAATGGACGAGGTTTTTAGTTATGTACACAAACATGTTACTTTGGAAGCTCCCCAGGAGCCAGAGCGCTATTTTCTAAGCGCGCGTGGCGAACTAGCATTTGCAAAAACTCCGATAGCCACCCAACGCCCAGGGCCATTAAGCGATCTGGCGAGCCAAGCAGACGTTTCGGCCGGCCCATCGCTTTTACGAAATGTACTGCTCGGTTCTCTATCGACGTCGTCATGCCTATGCTTAGCTGTCAGTCGCTTGGGCCGGTTCTGCGGGGTCGGATACGAAGATGGGACGGTAGGGATCGTCCATCTGGTCACCGGAGACATCCGCCTCCGGCACCAGCAGAAGGGCACCGGCATCTGGGACATCGCGCTCAGCCCAGATGCAAATCGACTTGCATGGGTGAATGCCGGCTCAGATGTCGTTTTATACGAGTTGGAAAGGGAAGAGTTACGACGTTATAGAAATGATCAAGGAAGGTTGACTAAAATCGTTTTTTGCAGTGACGAGATGACAGCATGTTGCACACAGGAAGGATCGCTTATTCTTACAGATATAACCACCGGTTCAACAGACATACATCTAATTCTTTCAACTTCTATAAAAAGCTTTGCCCACAACCAAGCAAATAATCTATTGTGTATCGGTGGCAAACGCAACCGTCTTGCTCTATTCGACATAAATACCCATCGCTTCATCTTCGATATAGAAACCGAATGGGCCTGTCCTTCTGTCATAAGCTTTCTGTCAGATGGCCTGGCGATAGCTTGCGGCTTCGCAACGGGAGAAATGCAAATCGTTGACTTAGAGAGCCGCTCGGGCCGCGAAAAGGAGCGCCATTCCCATTGGGCGATATCGGGAATCGTCTTCGATACCGGAAGCAAGTTGATGTTCATCGTGGATGGGACCCCCACTCTGCGCGCAGTTGATCCCAAATCGATGCGTATCGTGAGCCAAACGCAGCTTCCAAGTGCTATAACGTGCGTTGCGTGTGACGAAAATACCCACACAATTATTGTGGGTTGTAGCAACGGAACCATTCATCTTGTTCGACAATTTCCTGGATTGCCGCGGCCGAAGCGCATTGAACTAGGTTGAAGGAGCCTTCCGATGGAAATAGGAATTCCAATAGCGGCTGCTAACGGCACAACCGTAACACGTCGACTTCCGTTCACTATTGGGGTATTAAGTGATTTGTCCAACGGCAAGCACGAAACGCGGTTCCGACATCGGCGATTTAGAGAAATCCGCACATCAACGTTTAATGAATATCTGGAGCGGAAGCACCCGGAAATAGATGTACTAATATCAATCCCAGCAGATGGGACAAACACCACGATAAGCTTACAGTTCAATCATATCATTGATTTTGAACCTGAGACAATAGGCCGACGAGTGCCACAAATTGCACAATTCATCCGGTACAAGCAGAGTTTTCGATCTTTATTGGATAACGTTGAAGCCGATTATAACTTTGAGGATGTGGTGAATGAATTCATGTTAAACCCTGGTTTACGACAGCAGTTCCGGGAGGAGGGCGCTTCTGCACTTGCAACTCTGCCTTGTTGGATCCAAGCCACCTCACGTCAGTCATA
>Ga0210410_10004118_pt1 | contig 12776 bp, 14 predicted proteins | sample IncBWC4MmetaG_FD_161058 | JGI IMG/M metagenome (GOLD analysis project Ga0210410, IMG submission 161058) | Forest soil microbial communities from Barre Woods Harvard Forest LTER site, Petersham, Massachusetts, United States - Inc-BW-C-4-M | ecosystem: Environmental > Terrestrial > Soil >... | reverse complement strand
GACCCCGCGCGCCTGGGGCATCGATGAGCGGCGCTATGAAGAGCTGCTGCCGGTAATGGCGAGCCAGGCGCTTGCCTCGGGTTCGCCGGCCAACAACCCGCGGGTACCGACGAGCGACGAGATCATCGACCTCTACCGCCGCGTCTACGGCTGACTATCTGGTGGCCCTACCCCTCACCCTCCCGCTCAGTCCAGCTTAACCTGGATTTCGCCGTCTAGGACGCGCACCGGGTAGGTCTTGAGATCCTCGGTCGCCGGCGGATCACGTACCTTTCCCGTACGGACATCAAAGCGGGCGGCGTGCAGCGGGCACTCGATCAGATCGCCGTCGAGCCATCCGTCGGACAACCGGGCATAGGCGTGGGTGCAGATATTGTCGGTCGCAAAAAGATTGCCGTCGATGTCGTAGATCGCGATCGAACGGCCTGCTACCTCGACGCCAAGCGGCTCGCCTTCGGTCAGATCGCCTCGGCCGGCTGCCCGGACCCAGCCTGCTTCGTCCGTGCTCATCTCACCTCCGGAGGCTAAATGGCGGTATCTTCGGAGAACGCCTTGAACGCGATTATTGTAAACGTATCCTTGACCCCCGGAAGGGTCTGCAGTCGCTCGGTCACGAAACGGCCAATATCGACCGCCTCCGGAAGATAGCATTTCATCAGAAGGTCGAATTGGCCCGAGGTCGAGTAGACCTCCGACACCTGTTCGACGTTGAGAACGGCCTCGTCGGCGACAGCGTAGGCCTTGCCCAGGTCGCATTTGACCATGACGAAGATCGTTTTCATCGATCCGGCGAGAGCTAGGGACGGGCGACGATCCGCGGTGGCCGGGCGAGAAAGGCCGGCAGACGGTCACCGAAACCGACGACCTCCCGATCCGGCTCCGGTTGACGCTCGGGCCGTCGCGGAATGCGTGCGACGGCGCGCGGGAATGAGGTCACGTTTGATGCGGGGAGGTCTTGCCTCTCCGCGTCTTTCTTTTTCGGCCGGCGATCTCGGCGCGATGCGCGAGGCTCTGCCGATTCCCGCCGCGGGGCGACATCCTCGGTTCGGGCGCGACGACGATCGGATTTGACGGGCCGGCGGCCTCGACGCAACCGACGCTCGCCATATTCGAGTTCGGCCACTTCGATCCCTTCGATAGAAGTCGACGGAATTTCCTTGCCGATCAATTTGGCGATCGCTGCAACGGCGTTGCCGTCTTCCGGCGAGGCGAGCATGAAAGACCGGCCCTCCAGGCCGGCGCGGCCGGTTCGGCCGATGCGATGGACATAATCCTCGGCATGGATCGGCACGTCGAAGCAGAAGACGTGACTCATCCCCTTGATGTCCAAGCCGCGCGCCGCGACGTCGCTGGCCACCAGGAGACGCACCTCGCCATTCCGAAAGCGGTCCAGAGTGTCCGTCCGCTTCGATTGCGGCATGTCGCCGTGCAGCGCCGCGGCGTCGAACCCGTGCCGGGTCAGCGATTGGAACAGAATGTCGACGTCGCGCTTGCGATTGCAGAAGATCAGGGCGTTCTTGACGTCCTCGGAGCGGATCAGCCGACGCAGCGCCTCACGCTTGTCCTCAGGAGCGACAACCGTGAGCGACTGGACGACCGTCGCAGCTGGTGATGCCGGTGGTGGCACCGCGATTACAATCGGGTCGCGCAGAAAGGCATCTGCCAGCTTGCGAATCTCGACCGGCATTGTCGCCGAAAAGAACAGCGTCTGGCGGGTTTCCGGCAATAAGCCGACGATCCGCTCGACATCCGGGATGAAACCCATGTCGAGCATTCGGTCGGCCTCGTCGATGACCAGGATACGGGTGTCGGAGAGGAGGATCTTGCCCCTTCCGTAAAGGTCGAGGAGGCGTCCGGGCGTGGCGATCAGCACGTCGACACCGCGATCGAGCTTGCGCTCTTGATCGACAAAACTCTCGCCGCCAATCAGCAGCGCCATCGTAAGGCGATGATGCTTGCCATAGAGCTCGAAGGAGGCGGCGACTTGGGTCGCGAGTTCGCGCGTCGGTTCGAGGATCAGTGAGCGCGGCATCCGTACGCGGGCCCGTCCGGCTGCCAACATGTCAACCATTGGCAGCACAAAGCTCGCCGTCTTACCGGTTCCGGTCTGGGCGCAACCGAGAACATCCCGGCCACGCTTTACGTGGGGGATCGCTTTTTCCTGGATCGGGGTGGGATTGGTATAGCCGGCGTCGGAGACCGCCTGAAGAACCTCAGGCGAAAGGTCGAGTTCGGAAAAATCCATAGAGAGGTTGTAGCCTTTTTGTAACAATCGATATTTGTTTACCTACCGTCCAAATTGGGTTCGACGAAAGAAATGTCAAATTGTTTCTGCGGGAGGGGTATGCTCAGTCCACACGGCAGATGCCGGCTCCAGCAACAACTGTCTCGATTTAGCGGCGACGGTATTGCGGGCGAGGCGTCATTGGTGGCGCCGCTCGTTCGTCCTTGTGGCGGAAGTTGATCCGGCCCTTGGTCAGATCATATGGGGTCATTTCTACTGTGACACGATCGCCGGCAAGAATTCGGATTCGATTCTTCTTCATTCTGCCGGAGGAATAGGCAAGTGTCTCGTGTCCGTTGTCGAGCCTGACACGAAAACGTGCATCGGGAAGCAGCTCGAGTACGGTGCCTTCAAACTCGATCAGGTCTTCCTTAGCCAAAGAGATCTCCTGGAGGAAGAAAGAGGCGCCCCATTAGGAGCGCCCGCTAGAGATTTCGCCCGGTTCAGACCGCGCGCAAATTCACGGCAGAGACCCGACCCCGCTGGCCCTGCTCGAGCTCATAACTGAGCTTCTGACCTTCACGCAGATTATCCATGCCGGCGCGCTCGACGGCGGAGATGTGAACGAACACGTCAGCGCCGCCGTTTTCCGGCTGGATGAACCCGTAACCCTTTTGCGCATTAAACCATTTGACCGTACCGGACGCCATTAGCAGGAACTCCAAGTAGCGTAGCATTGTAGGACGCCGCGCGAATGCGCAGCGCATCGGACATCGAGTGGCTCGGGAGACACGGTCGGACGATCGCAGAGGAACGCAGGCCGGAAAGCCGAACCCAAACGGGTCGACAGGTGTTAGTTAAGGGGCGCTCCAGAATTACGCAAGTGGTCTTTACAGCGGTGCGCGGACTTGAGCCGTTCCGGTAAATCCTCCTGTGCTAGGAGGGAGTCCCGTTGGCATAGGGTTTCAATGCTGTGTAAATAAACCCGTTAGCCGGAGTCGGGATGCCATGGCGGCGGCCGAGTTCGGCCACCTTGCCGGCGAACCAAGGTAATTCGAGGCGGTTGCCGCGGATCAAGTCGTTCCCCATCGAGGTCATGTGGTGCGCCGGCATCGAGCGCATCAGCGCGAGCGTCTGGTCTATACAGCCCGCTGGCAGCCTGACCCCCTCGGCGAGGCCGACGGCGGCGGTTTCGCGCAAGGCCGACTCAAAGAGGGCCGAGAGGTCGGGATCGTCGCGCCACTTTCCCAACGGCAGTCTGGTCAGCGCGCTAAGCCCGCTGAACGGAACCAGCATGACGAACTTTTCCCAGATAGGGACCATGATGTCAGGGCTCAATACGCCCTCGAAACCCGCAGCTTCGCAGAGATTCCGCAGGCGCCGGCCCCGCTCGCTGATCCGGCCGTCCAGCTCGCCAAAGGTCATCCGCTGATAGTTGCCCGTCTGGCGGATCACACCGGGCGCGACGATCGCACCAGTGACGAACGCCATGGCCCCCATTACCGCGTCATGCCCGAGGATCGAAGTTAAACGCTCGGCAACGTCGATGCCGTTCTGCAATGGGATGACGGCGGTCTGCGGCCCGACGATCGCCCGGATCTGCTTGGCGACATGTTCGAGGTCCCACAGTTTGACACAGCACAGAACGATATCGACGGAGCCGATCGCGCCAATATCGTCTGTCGCTCGAGCCGGTCGGATGTGGGTTTCGCCGCGATCTCCTTCGATACGAAGTCCGGCTTGGCGTATCGCGGCGAGATGGGCGCCGCGTGCGACCAAAGTCACGTCGGCCCCGGCCTTTGCGAGCGACGCGCCATAGGGCCCGCCGATGCCGCCGGTGCCGATCACCGCGATGCGCATCCAATCCTCCTGGTCCACAGCTGGAGAGCTGTGCGCGACTTATACGTCGAGATCGCGCGCGAAACGGGCGTTTTTCTGAATGTAGTCGAAGCGCAGTTCGGGGCGCCGGCCCATCAGCGTCTCGACCAGGGCTTGGGTGCGTGCGAATTCCTCCGCGGGAAGCTCGATCGCGGCCGGATCGGGTTTCGCCGGCAAGGTCACCCGCAGCAATGTCCGCTGCGCCGGGTCCATTGTCGTCGCCTTCAGATAGCGCGCCGGCATCTCGCCGAGACCCTTGAACCGGCTGATCTCGATCTTCCCGCGACCATTGAAGGCGCCGCGCAGCAATTCCTCGCGATGCTCGTCATCCCTCGCATAATGAGTTACGTCGCCCTGGGTCAGCCGGTAGAGCGGCGGCAATGCCAGGAAGAGGTGGCCGTTTTCGACCAGCTTCGGCATCTCGCGAAAAAAGAACGTCATCAACAGCGAGGCAATATGCGCGCCGTCGACATCGGCGTCGGTCATGATGATGACGCGTTCGTAGCGCAATCCCTCGTCGCGGTAATGCGAACCCGAGCCACAGCCGAGCGCGAGAATGATGTCCGACAGCTCCTGATTGGCGCGCATCTTATCGGCCGAGGCGCTCGCCACATTGAGGATCTTGCCGCGCAGCGGCAGAATCGCCTGGGTCTCGCGGTCCCGCGCCTGCTTGGCCGAGCCCCCGGCGCTGTCGCCCTCGACGAGAAAGATCTCCGTCCCGGCGGCGCTGTCGCGGGTACAGTCTGCGAGCTTGCCGGGAAGCCGTAGCTTGCGCGTCGCGGTCTTGCGCGCCAGCTCGCGCTGCTGACGCCGCCGCTGGCGCTCCTCGGCACGCTCGGCAATGCGCTCGAGGAGCACCCGTGCGGTCGCCGGATCGGCGCTCAGCCAATGGTCGAAATGATCCTTGACGGCACCCTCGACGAGCCTTGTCGCCTCCGTGGAGGCCAGCCTCTCCTTGGTTTGGCCCTGGAACTGTGGGTCGCGGATGAACAGCGACAGCAGCATCGCCGCGCCGCTCGTGACGTCCTCACCGGTCGCCTGGGCGATGCGCCGGTTACCGACGAGTTCGCCATGGCCTTTGACGGCGCGCAACAGAGCGCTGCGCAGCCCGGTCTCGTGGGTGCCGCCCTCAGGGGTCGGGATGGTATTGCAGTAGGAGTGGCTGAACCCTTCCTCCTCGTCCTCGGGCCAGGCGACCGCCCATTCCACCCCGCCGCCCTCTGCAAGTTCGACCTGCCCGACAAACGGCCGGGGCGTCAACATCGCGTGACCGTCAAGGCTCGCGGCGAGGAAATCGCCGAGCCCGCCGGGGAAGTGAAGCCTCGCCTCGGCCGGGACACCTTCCGGACGCGGCAGGGAAGGGTCGCAGCTCCAGCGAATCTCGAGACCGCGGAACAGATAGGCCTTGGAGCGCGCCATGCGATATAGCGTCGCCGGCCGGAAGCCGAGTTCGCCGAAAATTTCCGGGTCGGGATGGAAACGCACCGTCGTGCCGCGCCTGTTGTGTACCGGGCCGCGATCCAACAGGGATGTTTGCGGTATTCCCTGGCGGTAACTCTGGTTCCACAGCCGCCGGTCGCGCGCGACCTCGACTTCGAACTCGTCGGCGAGCGCATTGACCACCGAGACGCCCACGCCGTGCAGACCGCCGGAGGTCCGGTAAGCCTCACCGCCGAACTTGCCGCCCGAATGCAGCGTCGTCAGGATCACTTCCAAGGCCGATTTCCCCGGGAATCTCGGATGCGGGTCGACCGGGATGCCGCGGCCGTTGTCCCGCACCGTCACCCAGTTGCCGGCGCCGAGTTCGATCTCGATGCGCGTGGCATGGCCGGCGACTGCCTCGTCCATCGCATTGTCGAGAATTTCGGCCACGAGGTGATGGAGACCGCGCTCGTCGGCGCCGCCGACATACATGCCCGGGCGGCGGCGAACCGGCTCGAGGCCCTCCAGAACCTCGATGTCCTTGGCCGAATAGCTCTCGGCGGGTTTCACGGGTGTCGTTTCGAAGAGATCAGGCATGGCGCGAATATACGGAGGCACGGCATTCGTGCAAGCAGGATGAGGTATAAAGAATGTCCGTCACCACAATATATTGGACAGGACTTTGACGCCTTAGACGGTTAGCAAAGCCGTTCAGCGCGATCTCGGAGCGCGTCGGGACGGCCGGCGGAGGGAACTCTCGCGCGCGTAGCGGATTTACGGTTATGATGACCCCGACGATGATGACCAACGAGCGAAAGATCTGGGAAGCAGCTCTGCTTCTCGTCCGCCGCCACGGGGCTGCCGCAGCGGAAATCGCGCATCGCGAAGCTCAGCGCCTGCGCAGCGGCGACGACGAACTGACCTGCGTCGTCTGGTGTTGGATTGCCCGCTCGACCGCCGAGTTGCTGCGGCCCATTCCCGGCGAAGACGAACGAGTGCACTGAGTTCTCTGTGGTCGTTTGCTCGCCGGCCTCTTCACGAGACCCTTACGCGATCCGATATGCGGTCGGTTCCACTTTGAGTCCGAAGGTGAAAGGCATGGCAGAAGGTCTTCTCGGGCGCCTGAGCGGTCGCGGACAACCGGCGAAGAAGTCATTTCCGGTTGCGCGGAGCGAGGAGGAGTGGCGGCGCAACCTGTCTGCGGCGCAATACCGGGTGCTGCGGGAACATGGCACCGAACGCGCCGGATCGAGCCCGTTCGACAAGCAGTATGACCCGGGGGTCTATCACTGCGCCGGTTGCGGCCAACCGCTCTTTGCCTCGGACACCAAATTCAACAGCGGCACCGGATGGCCGAGCTTTTGGGCGCCGGTCGACGATGCTGTCGAGACCGAAACCGACCGCAGCCTCTTCATGACGCGAACCGAGGTTCATTGCAGCCGCTGCGGCGGCCATCTCGGTCATGTCTTCGACGACGGCCCGCAGCCGACAGGGCAGCGCTACTGCATGAACGGCGTGTCGCTTGACTTTCATGCCGGCGAAACATCGCCGGCAACGGGCGCAACCGCCTCCGGGAAACCTGCGGCCGAATCCTGACCGGCGCCTAGCCTTCCTCCAGCCAGGACGCGCTCTACCGCGGCTGCCGTGGTCACCCCATGCAATAGGCGCTGATCAGCGCATTGGCCAGTCGGCCGGCACAGCGTTGCTGTTTTGTGTCGCCATATCGGCGGCGACTTGGCCGGCTGAATCACCCGGAAGCGGCGGGCTCGGCTTATTGAGGAGAGCGCTCGCTCTAGCCACGAAATCCTACGGCACCGGTTTGCGGTCATTATCCGGCAAGCGAGCCCGGGATAGATTTACGGTCCAGTGCGCCAAAGCTCGAGCACCGGCCCGGCGTCGGCCGACAGCGTTTGTATTGACATTTGTTACTACATAGCTACATCTCTTGCGGTGCCATTCGAGTGGGACGAGAACAAGCGGGAAGGCAATCTCGCCAAGCATGGCGTCGACTTCGTGCGTGCCGTCCGGCTCTTCGATGGGTTGGTCATCGAGGCTGTCGACACTCGGAGAAATTACCGAGAGACCCGGATGCGATGTCTCGGTGAGATTGAGGGCCGAGTTTATGCCATCGTCTATACTTGGCGCGGCGACAATCGACGGATAATCAGCGCAAGGAAAGCAAATGCGCGAGAAGCGAGAGCGTATCGTACGCGTTACGGCTGAAGAGGCCCGACATATGCCCGACCGCACGGATTTCGCGCGGCTGGACGCGATGACCGACGAGGACATCGCCAAAGCCGTTGCAGAAGATCCCGATGCGGCTCCGCTCGACATCGACTGGACGAAGGCGCGCCTCGTGCTGCCGTCCGGGAAAGAGAGCGTGACGTTACGCGTCGATAAGGATGTGCTCGACTGGTTTCGTGACCAGGGCAGGGGGTATCAGACCCGCATCAACGCTGTTTTGAGGGCCTATAAGGAAGCCCATCAAGACTAAAGATCTGAGCCGTCATTCCACACCTCCCGCACGATTCCGGGAGGTGTGGGGCTGGAAATGCCGGCTAAACCGAGTAGTACATCTGGAATTCGATCGGGTGGGGGGTGTGCTCGAAGGCGTATACCTCCTCCCACTTCAATTCCATGTAAGCTTCGATCTGGTCCATGTTGAAGACGTCGCCCTTCAACAGGAAGGCGTGGTCGGCGCGCAATTCGCCCAGCGCCTCGCGCAGCGAGCCGCAGACCACGGGCACGTCGGTCAATTCTTCCGGCGGCAGGTCGTAGAGGTTTTTGTCGATCGGGTCGCCGGGGTGCATCTTGTTCTGGATGCCGTCGAGCCCGGCCATCAGCATCGCGGCAAAGCCGAGATAGGGGTTGGCGGCGGGGTCGGGGTAGCGCACCTCGACCCGCTTGCCCTTCGGGCTCGATGTATAGGGGATGCGGCACGCGGCCGAGCGGTTGCGCGAGGAATAAGCGAGCAGCACCGGCGCCTCGAAACCGGGGATCAGGCGTTTGTAGCTGTTCGTCGTCGGGTTGGTGAAGGCGTTGATCGCCTTGGCGTGCCGGATGATGCCGCCGATATAGTAGAGCGCGGTCTCGGACAGATCGGCATAAAGGTTGCCGGCAAAGGTCGGCCGCTCGCCCTTCCACACCGACTGGTGGACATGCATGCCAGAGCCGTTATCGCCCATGACCGGCTTTGGCATGAAGGTCGCCGTCTTGCCGTATTGGTTGGCGACGTTGTGTACGACGTATTTGTAGATCTGCATGTTGTCGGCGGTGCGCACCAGGGTCGCAAACTCAGCCCCCAGCTCGGCCTGGCTGGGCGCTACCTCGTGGTGGTGCTTTTCGACCGCGAGCCCCATGTCGTGCATCACCGAGAGCATCTCGGCTCTGAGATCACTCTGGGCATCGACCGGCGGAACCGGGAAATAGCCGCCCTTGATCGGCGGGCGGTGGCCGGTGTTGCCGTCGGGGAACTGCTTGTCGCTGACCCAAGGGCCCTCCTCGCTGTCGATCGCGTACATCGCCCCCTTCATCGTGCTCGAATAGCGTACATCGTCGAAGACGAAGAACTCGGCCTCCGGGCCGAAATAGGCCTTGTCGCCGATGCCAGTGGCGACGAGATGCTGCTCGGCCTTCTTGGCGGTCGAGCGGGGATCGCGGGCGTAGGGCTGCCCGGTCAAGGGTTCGTGCACATCGCAAAAAATGATCAGGGACGTCTGCGCGGCAAACGGGTCGAGAACCGCGGTCGAACAATCGGGAACCAGCATCATGTCCGAGTCGTTGATCGCCTTCCACCCGGCGATCGACGAACCGTCAAACATCACTCCGCTGTCGAGAAAATCCTCGCTGATCGTCCGGACGTGGTGGGCCAGATGCTGCCACTTGCCGCGCGGATCGGTGAACCGGAAGTCGACATATTTGACGTCGTGCTCCTTGATCAGATCCATAACCTTTTGGGTATCAGACATCGCTATTTTCCGTTCGAAGTTTAACGGGGCTCAGGAGCCCGAGAATCGCAGCGGGTGGTGATACTACGACGCAGTTCAGATTGCATCAGGGCCGCGCTCACCGGTGCGGATGCGGATCGCCTCGTCGATCGAGGTCACAAAGATCTTTCCGTCGCCGATCCGGCCGGTGTGGGCTGCTTGCTGGATGGCCTCCACCGCACGCTCGACGAGCGTGTCCTCCATGACGACCTCGATCTTCACCTTCGGCAAAAAATCCACGACATACTCCGCTCCGCGATAGAGCTCGGTATGGCCTTTCTGCCGGCCGAAACCCTTGGCCTCGGTGACGGTGATCCCCTTGATCCCGACTTCGTGAAGAGCTTCCTTCACCTCGTCGAGCTTGAAGGGCTTGATGATCGCCTCGATCTTTTTCATCGACTTCTCGTCTCTCTAGCCAAGGCACCGACCTCGGCGTGTCCGGAGCATAACCTATGCCAGTGCCCGTCGGCGACCGCGGAGATCCAAAATCCCCGGCGGCCCTATTCCACCCTGCCTTATTTTGCGGCAAAAATCTGCTGAATTTTTAGTCTACCTTTCAGCTGGGCGGCCGATTGCCGAGGAAATTTCGAATTCGGTCGATTGCCTCGCCGATCGCCTCTCGGCTGTTGGCATAGGAGAACCGCAGATACCCCTCGCCGTATTCTCCAAAGCTCGTACCGGCGATCGTTGCCACCCCTATCTGCTCGAGCAGCTGCCCTTGCAACGTGCGAGCGTCGCAACCGGTGCCGGTGATATTGGGGAACGTATAAAAGGCGCCCCCCGGCTGCGCACAGCGCACCCCAGGCAGCCCATTCAACGCAGCGACAATCAGCTCGCGCCGCTCGGCAAACGCCGCAACCATACGGTGAACCGGCTCGCGCGGGCCGGTCAGCGCCGCAATCCCGGCGTACTGGGCGGCCGCGTTGACGCAGGAGTGACAGTTGATCGCGAGCCGCTCGGCGTGGCCGATCACCGCTTCGGGCCATACCGCATAACCGAGCCGCCAGCCGGTCATCGCATAGGTCTTGCTCCAGCCGTCGAGCAGGATCAGCCGGTCGCGCAGCGACGGGTAGCGGAGTAGGCTGACATGCTCGGCGCCGTCATAAAGGATCTCGCCGTAGATTTCGTCGCTAAGCACGGCGACGTGCGGGTGTCGCTCGAGCCCGGCGACCAGCCGGTCGAGCTCGTGACGCGGCCCGACGCCGCCCGTCGGATTGGCCGGGCTGTTGATGATCATCAGCCGGGTGCGCGGCGTGATCTTGTCGAGCACCTCCTCGGCGCTGAACGAGAACCCCGCTGCCTCGTGCAGCGGGATCGGCACCGGGGTCGCTCCAGAAAACCGGATCACGCTCTCGTAAATCGGAAAACCCGGGTTGGGGTAGAGGATCTCGACGCCCGGTTCGCCGAACATCACGATCGCAAAGAATATCGTCACCTTGCCGCCGGGCACGACCAGGACCAGGTCCGGCGAAACTTCGATCCCGTGACGGCGCAGGAGATCGGCCGAGACCGCCGCACGCAGCGGCGGGATACCGTTTGCCGGCGTGTACCCGTGGTGCCCGTCGGCGAGCGCCTTGCGCCCGGCCTCGACGATGTGCTCGGGGGTCGGGAAGTCAGGCTGGCCAATGCCGAGATTGATGATCGAGCGGCCCTGGGCGGCGAGCGCATTGGCGCGGGCCAGTACTTCGAACGCGGTCTCGGTCCCAAGGACGCTCATGCGTCCAGCCATCTTCACCATGGCGTTCTTCCCCGACGATTTAACGTTGGCGAACCTGGCGCCCTCGTTGCGGGAGGGCGACCTGAAAGCTGGTATAGCCGACCTCGGTAGCCAAGGTCCTCTATCCTGGCAGAGGGCCGATTAATATTTGCTTCAGCCGCTGCGGCGTGACGGGAAGCCGAGTGACGGCGCCCGGCCTTCCGATCGCGTCGTCGATCGCCGCAGCGATGGCCGCACCGACGCCGTTGACGCCGGCTTCGCCGGCGCCCTTGAGGCCGAGCGGGTTGAGCGGGCTCGGCGCGTCCTCGGTCAGCAACATTTCGAGCGGCGGGAGCTCGCGCGCGGTCGGCATCAGATAATCGGCAAAGGTGACGCTGAGCGGCTGTCCCGTTTCGTCGTACACGAATTCCTCGAGCAAAGCGCCGCCCACTCCCTGGGCGAACCCGCCGGCGATCTGGCCTTCGATCAGCATCGGATTGACCGCGCGCCCGATGTCATAGGCGGCGAGATAGCGCTCGACTTCGACGCCGCCAGTCTCGCGGTCGACCTGCACGACCGCGATGTGTACCCCATAGGGGGTAGTTCATGTGTTCGGTGCTGTACCGACCTTCGGCGCTGAGCTCGGCCGGAGCGGCCCGGGCGATCTCGCCGAGGGTCATCGAGGCGCCGCCTGGATGGTCTTTGCAGGTCACGACGCCATCGGCGAGATCAAGCGCAGCGGCTGGCCTCTGCATCAGCAACGCCGCCGCTTCCAGCGCTTTCACGCGCAGCGCAGCAGCCGCAATGTGAGTCGCCGATCCGGTCATCACGGTCGCGCGCGAGGCGTGCGCGCCGATACCGTTCGCGATTCGGTCGGTGTGGCCGTGGATCACCCGCACCCGTCGGTAGTCGATGCCCAGCGCATCGGCGCAAATCTGCGCCATCACGGTTTCGAACCCTTGTCCGAGCGAGGCGCCGCCGGTGACCACCTCGACATCGCCGACACCGTCGAGCGCAACCCGGACGGCATCGGCCGGACCGAGACCGCTCTTCTCGACGAAAATCGCGAGACCGGCGCCGACCGCTTCGCCCGCGGCGCGGCGGCGGCGCAGCCCCGCTCGCAGCGCATCCCACTCGACCGCCGCGAGTGCCTTGTCGAGCAGCGCTGCGTAATCGCCGGAATCGTATACGATCTGATCCCCGAGTGCTTCGAGAGCGCGCTCGTACGGCATTTCCGTCCTTGCGATCAGGTTACGGCGGCGCACCGTGACCGGGTCGAGCCCGAGCCGAGCGGCAATCGCGTCCAGCAGCCGTTCGCGCACAAACGTACCCTCGAAACGCCCGGGTGCACGGTAGGTCGCCGCGGGGGTCTTGTTGGTCAACCGGAAATGTCCGACGGCGCGGTAGGCCGGCACGCGGTAGGGTCCGGGCAGCATTCCCGCCGTCATATCCGCCACCCGCGTCCCATGGGTCCGAACATAGGCGCCCTGGTCATGGAAGAACTCGTCGTCGATCGCGAGGATCCGGCCATCCCTATGGACCGCGGCGCGGATATAGTGATCCTGCTGGC
>Ga0210410_10004113_pt1 | contig 12783 bp, 6 predicted proteins | sample IncBWC4MmetaG_FD_161058 | JGI IMG/M metagenome (GOLD analysis project Ga0210410, IMG submission 161058) | Forest soil microbial communities from Barre Woods Harvard Forest LTER site, Petersham, Massachusetts, United States - Inc-BW-C-4-M | ecosystem: Environmental > Terrestrial > Soil >... | reverse complement strand
CGTTGCACGCCGGACACTTCGTCGCAGACATGTGATCCATCAGCCAGTCGCGATAGCCCTCTGACGTCGACTCCTCCAGATTCTGTTTCAGATATCCGAAGATGCCGTGAAATCCTGTCCTCCCGCCACGCCCCAGTTCGCCATTCAGCAGAAAATCCTGAGTCTTCTCTGGAAATTTTTCGAACGGCGTATTCAAGTCGATGCCATACGCCGCCGACGCAATCTGCAACGAGTGAATCAAGTTCTGCGACGCCGACCCAGGCCCCAGCCCGCCATCCAGCAACGGCTTCGACCAATCATTGATCACCTTCGCGGGATCGAAATCGTACTTGCTGCCCAGCCCGTGGCACTCCGGGCAAGCGCCATACATGCTGTTGAACGAAAACGAACGCGGCTCCAACTGCGGAACGCTGATGCCGCAATCCGGGCACGCCAGCTTCTCGGAATAAAGCTGCTCCTCGCCGCCAATCACCGCGACCTGCACGAGCCCACCGGCCAGCTTCATCGCCAGCCCCACCGACATTTCCAGCCGATGCTCAATCCCCGGCTTCACCAGCATGCGGTCGATCACAACTTCAATCGTGTGATTCTTGCGCTTGTCCAGATTGATGTTGACGTCGTCGTCCAGGCTGACCAGTTCGCCGTCAATGCGCGCGCGGGTGTAGCCATGCTTGACCAGCGTCTCCATCTCTTTCTTGAACTCGCCTTTGCGCCCGCGGACAATCGGCGCCATAACCATCACGCGATCCTCTGGCGTGAGTGCCATCACCCGCTGGACAATCTGATCCGCCGACTGTCTGCTGATCGCGCGCCCGCACTTGGGGCAATGCGGCACGCCAATGGAAGCGAAGAGTAAGCGAAGATAGTCGTAAATTTCGGTGATCGTACCGACCGTGGAGCGCGGACTGCGGCTGGTCGTCTTCTGTTCAATCGAAATCGACGGACTAAGCCCATCGATTGCATCCACATCCGGACGCTCCATCTGGTCCAGAAACTGCCGCGCATAGGCCGACAAAGTCTCCACATAGCGGCGCTGCCCCTCGGCATAAATCGTGTCGAAGGCGAGCGACGACTTCCCCGACCCACTCAGTCCGGTCACCACCGTCAGAGTGTTGCGCGGGATCTCGACATCAATGTTTTTTAGATTGTGCTGCCGCGCCCCGCGCACGGAAATTTTCGTAATCGCCATGGGTTACTTGTACGAAACGCTTTTTGGTACGAAAAACCGGGCTGGAGTTCCCTTCGGTAATGTCGACAGATCACCAGATGTGTCCGACAGTAGAAGTGCGCAACTCTACTCCGTATCTTAGTTGTTAACAGAGAAGACCGTCAACGCGGGATAGATTGGAAGTTTGGCGGTTTCGGGTGAGATGGGCGCGGCCGATTTTGCCTGAAGGCGTCATTCCGAGCGCAGCCGTTCTTCTGGCGGAGCGAGGAATCTCGGCCTGAATCGGAACCGGAGCGCGAGCAATAAAGATTTGCAGATTCCAGATTAAAGATTCTAAGGATTAATTCAACGTGAACTCGTTCTTCATGCCCTTCATTCTCTGCTTCACTGTAGTAGCCTCAGTCGGACTCGGCATCATCGCCACCTACGCCGCAGTAATCGGCCTCCTGCGCACCTTCGGACGCTCTTCGCAAGCCGAACCCACGCGCCCGCGCCTGGTTCTAGTTCCCACACAGAACCACGCCAGCGGCGACTAGCAAACATTGTCCGATCTCCCAACAAAATGTCATCCTGAGCGCAGAAAACCGATTCGCGAAGTCGAAAGATCTCACCTCGCACTTTTAGGTCGGCCGAATGCAGGAAACTAATAAATCACTTTCAGCGAAAACTGAATCTGCCGGGAACTCCCCGCCGTCTTGCTGATAATCCCGAACCCGCTGCCGCGCAGGATGTTCGACGGCAGGCCGAAGTTCACGATGTTGAAGAGGTTGAAGAACTCCGCGCGGAACTCGATCGTGCCCATCTCCGCGTTGCCGCGATGGCCGAAGGGAGTGTCTTTGATCAGCGCGAAGTCGAAGTCGTGAAATCCGGGTCCGCGAAATGTATCGCGGCCGAGCGTGCCGAATCGCCCTTGATTGGGCCCCGTGCCGCCGGGCACGTTGATCGGAATATTAAAGTACGAAGCGTTGTTCGCGCCCAATCCGAAATAGTCTTCGCGCACACCGCGGCTGGTCGAAAAATGCGGCTGCCCAATCTGATCGGGACGATCCGTCCCTCCCGCGCCCGCGCCCGTCTGCTGTACTCCGGAGTAAACGCTGAATGGCGATCCCGTCGTCAACGTCGTTATGTTAAGAAACTGCCAGCCCTTGGTGACCGGCTTGGGCAGCGCACCCAGAAATCCGACGTGGTCGAAGGGCAGAATCTGGATCACGCTCATGTTGAAGGCGTGCGTCACATCAAACGTCGACGGACCTTTTTCCGCCTGCGGATCCCACGGGTTCTGCGGCAGCGTTTGCAGCACCACGCCAGCCGTGCCTAAGAGTCCGCCCAGCACCGAACTCGTATCATCGAGAGACTTCGAATAAGTGTAGCTGCCCTGCAATCCCAAACCCGCGCGTGCCGAATTCTTACTGAGGCTGGCTTGCAGCGAATGATAAGTCGAGTGCGATCCGCTGGTCATCACCGCTTCCGGTCCGAAGCCACTGATGGGCTTGCCGCTCGAATCGAACTGCGTGAACGGTGCGAACGCCGGACTCGCTCCGCCATAACTATTCGGCGAATAGACGCTCGCCAGGTGCACGCCCGCTGTCGCCACGTAGGCCGCGCTGAACTTGACATCGCCAAAGTCGTGATCGATGCCCGCCGTGTAACTCCCGATGTATCCGTTGCGGAAGTTTTTGGCGAACCCACTAATCGATAAGAGCTGAACCTGATTCCCCGGAGTAAGGGCGGCCAAGTCTTTCTGATACCGCGGCAGATCCATCACCGTGTTCGCGGGAATACCGGTGGTCGTCCCGTTGGCGAAGAGTGGCTGGCCGCCGATTGAGTACGGCTGCGGCAGCGTGAGCGCAGTTGCCGAATTCCGAAAGGGCAGCGCAACCGTAGGCTGCGCGCTTTCGTAGAGCGACGTGGCAAAAGGCAGCGCGGCAGTCACGAAATTGTCCTGCCAAAGATTCGGCAGCATGGTCGTGATCGAGCCGCCCAGATGAAGGGTGGTGTGTGAGGTTGCAGCATAGTCCAGCGCCAGCCGCGGCCCCCAGCCCCGCCAATCCTGGTCATAAGGAGGCTGCGGGTTCACCAGGAAAATCTGCCGCGCGCTGTGATCCCAGTAGGGAACATCCTGCCCGTTCGCGCCGACGAACTTCGGCAGCGACGTGCGATTCGTAGCTTCGTGAATGCGCGTGTTGAGTTCGTAGCGCAGCCCATAACTCACGCTCAGCTTGGGCGTCGCCTTCCACGTATCTTCGAAATAAAATTCGTAAGCCTCGCGGCGCACGCCCGCTTCGTTGAACTTGTCCCCGGTAGGCGTGACGCTAGCCGCCACGATTACGCTGTAAGAATACGGTGTCGCAGTCAGCAGGCCGGTCAGCGAATCGGGTAGCGGATCTCCAGGATGAATATCGTGCGTGCCGCTGGCCGAAGAAATCAGCACTGGAGAGTAAGCCGTGCCTCCACCGAAACTGTAAGCGCCATTCGGATTGGTCCCGAAGATGGTCGAGTCGCGGTTGAAGCGAATCTCGGCTCCCCACTTGAACGAGTGCGACTTATGCAGGTAACTCATGTCCTGCTTGAACTGATAAAGGTTGCTATAAGAGCCGAAGATCGATCCGCCCGGCGCGTTGTAGCCCTGAAATAATCCATCGCCGAAGCCGAGCGCCGGCTGCGTGTGATTCGCCGCTGGAAAAAATGGCGTGCTGCGAATGTAGCCTAGCGAAGTTTCCGAGGTGAAGCGGGGAGAGAATGTCCGCGTATATTTCACCCCGGCGCTGCGCTGGTGATCGAAGAACTGCACTCCGAAGGTAGGGTTAATCGCCGTCTGGTCGGGATTGGTTACCGGCCCCGTCACTTGATTCAGACTGAACCGCGCCAGCAACCCCGCCCTGTCTGAAATTTTGTGATCGACGCGAATCGAAACCTGATCGGTACGCGTATAAATCTTCGACGACGTCGCATACGTACGGTCGCCGTATGCACCCGTAGGTTCGTTCGGCAGCGGATAGCCTTGCAGCACCGGCACAACCGCCGGATTCACCGGCACGGTGAGCGTGTCGCCGGGAAAAGTCTGCGTGTCGATCCCTTGCCGCTCGGCGGCAGTCGGCACCGGGATGACCTGCGTCGTGCCCAGCACCTGGCGAAATCCCTGGTACTCGCCGAAATAATATGTGCGGTCGCGCCCATCATAAATATGCGGCAGCACCACCGGGCCGCCGTTGGTAAATCCAAACTCGTTCCGCACAAACGGCGGAATGCGCCGGTTATTGTCGGCAATGCTGGGATGATCGAAATAATTGCGCGCATCAAACGCCGCATTGCGAATGAATTCGAAAGCGCTGCCGTGCATGTCGTTGGTTCCCGACTTCGTAACCACATTAGTAAAACTGGCCGCGCCGTGCCCAACTTCGGCCGGCATCACGCCCGCGCTGCCCTGCACTTCCTGAATGGCGTCGACATTGAAGTTGGAAAATGTGGCTCCGCCCATCTCTGGATCGGTCGTGTCGGTGCCATCGACGGCAAACACGGTAGCCGCGCCGCGCTGCCCATTTACGGCAAACTGCTGCGTAAAGTTCGCCGCGCCGTTGGTGTCGGTCATGGTGCCGGCGGCAAGAAGAAGCAATTTGCTGAAGTCGCGCGCGTTCAGCGGAAGGCTGGAAACTTCTGTGCTCGAAAGATGCTCGCCGCCGCTGGCCTGCGCGGAGGCTTCTCCTTTAGCGGCGACTTGCGGAGTCGCGCTCGGAGTAGTTGCGGGCGTAACCGAAGTCGCAATCGCGGGAGTGACGTTCTGAGCCTGTGGCGGAGTAACGAAACGCAACTCCAGCCCAGCCGCGGAAAGCTGTAAGTCCATGGAGACCGTCGTCGCCTCTTTGATTACGAGAGCAGTCGCCGCTTTCCAAGTCTTGGCCGCGGAAGTGACGGACACTTCGTAGTCCCCAGGGGCGATCTCAGCGAAAGCAAACTTCCCACCAGCCGCAGTCGTAGCGGAGTAATCGCGCCCGCCTGCCACGCGTAGCCGGATGATCGCCTGACTGGCCGGCGTCCCTGAGGCGTCGCTCAGAATGCCGCTCCAGGAAGCTCCGACAAGAGCGGGCGCCATTGACGACAGCACCAAAACTGAACAGAGGCAAAAAATATGAATGCGGGTTCCCCGACAAATAACCATTGCTCGCGATTATAACGGCCAACTCGGGGATTCATCCGCCAGCGCCGCGGCAATTCGTCGTGATAGCATTTCAACTAGAAGCCGTATCCCTCCCCGCGACTCTGATGCTTCGCGCTCGATCCATCTCGATTTTGCTCTGTTGGTCGCTAACGGCGGCGGTTCTCTCGCCTTCACTCCACGCCGCCGACCAGCCTCCCTGGATCGAAGTCCACTCCACGCACTTCACTGTCATCACCGACGCCGGCGAAAAGCGTGGCAAGGAAGTCGCGCTGCGTTTCGAGCAGATGCGCTCCGTCTTCGCGCTTCTGCTTACCAAGGATCGCCTCAACCAGCCCTTGCCGATGACCATCCTCGCATTCAAGAACGACAAGGATTATTACCAGCTCGCTCCGCTGATTCACGTACCAGGGCAGGCACAGGGCCAGCCGACCAGCGTCCCCGGACTCTTTATTCCAGGCGAAGATCAAAACTTCATTGCGCTGAATCTCTTTGAGTCCGAGCCCTGGCTTGCGGTCGCGCATGACTTCGCGCACATGCTGCTCGACGACAACTATCCCCCCGCTCAGGGATGGTTCGACGAAGGCCTCGCCGAATATTTCAGCTCCATCCGCGTCAGCGACAAGCAAGTTGAAATCGGCGGCGACCCCGAGTTGCACTCGTCAATCACAACCGACTTGCTCGACAACTCGCACGATACGCGACCGCCGAAATCGCTCACCGAGTTGCTGGGCGCGCAGGTGTGGCTCTCGCTGCCCGACCTGTTCACCATAAAGCACGACACCTCGGGATTCACCGAGGGCACGCACCACACCCTCTATTACGCCGAGTCGTGGATGGTGATGCACTACCTGCTGCACGAAAAGAAACTGCCGGAGACCGGAACCTATTTCGATCTAGTCCTGAACCAGCACGTGCCTGTCGAAGATGCGGTTCAAAAAGCCTACGGAATGACTTCCGCGCAACTGGAGCAGGCGGTCAAAGATTATTTCCATGCGCAGACGAAACTCGGCGTCGCTCTCGACGCCGCGCGCCAGAAAAATCCCGACACTGCGGCAAATTCCGCACAGCCCTACCAATTCCCCGCGCCTCTCGGTCCCGACGATGCGGCGATCACCTCCAGGCCTCTGCCCGAAGCCGACGCGCGCTCTCTTTATGCCGAAATAGAAATCCGCATCCCCGAGCGTCGCGACGCCGGCCTGAAAGAATTGCAGGCCCTCGCAACCGCGCCCACTTCCGCCCAGATGAAGTCCGACGCCAAGGCCGCCGCGAAGTCCGAAAAAAAGGAAGCGACCGAAGCCAAAACTTCCCCCGATGACCCGAAAGACCAGCTTCCGGCAAACGCCAGCGGAAACGCTCTCGCCCACCGCGTGCTCGCCTGGGATCACATTCAGCACGGCGAATTCGACGACGCCGTCACCGAACTCAGCGACGCCGCCACGCTCAACCAGCGCGACATGTGGGTGCGCTATTACTTGTCAGTGCTGAAATTCCGCATCGCGCAATCGAAGAAGACTGACATTCAAGGCCTGCCGAACATGATGCAGGACCTCAAGGCAGTCCTCGAATGGTATCCGGAATTTGCCGACGCCTACGATCTACTGGCACTCGCCCGCAACGAAGGCGGAGGGCCGACCGCAGCCATGCAATCCGAGCGCGCGGCCATGATGTTGAGCCCGCGCAACGAGACTTACGTCTTTCATTTGGCGCAGATTTATATCGCCAGCAAAAAATACGACGCCGCCGAGGCCTTGCTCGAACGCCTGAAGAACAGCAGCAATCCGCAACTCGCGTCGATGGCGCGCGAGCGCCTGACCCAGGCTGGAGTCGAGCGCAAATACGGCATCCCGGTCGCGATCGTAAACACGCAGCCCAAACTCGCGCCGCAGAAATCTCCCTTCGACGTGCTCGAAGAAGATGCCGCCAAGCGCGCTGCCGCAGAGAAAGCCGCGGAGACCAACGGCCCCGAAGACAGGCGTCCCACAAAATTCGTGAAAGGCCGCCTGATCGCCGTCGACTGCTCGACCGCGCCCACAGCCGTCCTGACCGTGACCGCAGAAGGCGCCATCCTGAAACTTCGCGCCGTGGATTACAAATCATTAGTCCTGATCGGCGCCGACGACTTTTCCTGCAACTGGCGCGACCGCCAGGTCACGGTCAACTACAAGCCCGGCGGATTAATCGACGGCGATCTGATCTCGCTGGAAGTACGCTGAAATACTTTCGCTGAAATAACTTTCGCTCTTCGCCACAAGCAGCCATAGTAGAATCGCCCCATCTCATGATCACGCGCTCGCACGACTATCTGGAATATTGTCGCGAGACCGCGAAACGCGCCCGCGATCCGCACGACCTGGCTCTCCGCGGCCGCGAAAAAAAAGAAATTACCAAGCTGGTTCATGAGCAGATCGCAGAAGCGACCGGCCTGCGCGCCGGCGACGACCTGGTCGACATCGGCTGCGGCGACGGCACCATGTTGCGAATCGCCGAGCGCGTCGGCGCAAGCAGTGCCATCGGCTTTCTGGCCACCGAAGAAGAGGTCGCCTTGCTCCGCCGCTTTGGCCTCAATGTCAAACAGGCGCTCACCGACCAGCTTCCGCTCTCGGACGCAAGCGCATCCGTAGTCGTTTGCAACAACGTGCTGCTTGTCGTTCCGCCGGAAAAAATTCCCGCCAGCCTGCAAGAAGTCTTCCGCATTGCTAGGACGGGCGGACGCATCTTCCTCGGAGAAATTCCCCGCCAGGAGCAGCCCGATCCCACTCCCCCATTCAACACACGGCGGGGATTGCTCTCCCATCTCTACCGCAAGCACGGACTCAGAACGTGGTTCGGAATGCTGCGCAGAATGGCCCATCGCCAGCTCACCGGCAAGCCTCCGATCATCAATACCGGGACAGCTATTTCCTTTTGGGCCGCGCCGGAAGAGTTCATCGCCATGGCCCAGGCCGCGGGATTGCAGTTGGTGCGCTACCAGCAGTGCGCACACTATCCCACGCGCAACAGCTATCTGTTCACGAAACCTTGATCACGAATTAACTGATCGCGATCCTCAGCCCGCGTTACGGTTTCGCCTCTTGCAGCAGCACGACGTCGGAATCGGTGTGGCCGCGGGTCATCCCCAGCTTGATGCCGTCGAACGACCAGTGCATCTCGCTGATATGTTCCGACTTGAAGTTGGTGAGTTGCTTTCCTGGTGAACCGTCGAGAGGTTGCAGCCAGAGGTTATCCGCCTGGTCGACCTGAATTGGATACACCACAGCTTTGCCGTCGTGCGTGAAGCGCGCAATTCCCAATCGCGGGCGTTGGAACTCGATGAACCGTGTGTTCTGAGGAGAATCCACGGGCAGCAGTGCCAGTTGTTGCTTTGGGCTGCTGGGTTGAAAGGTCGCAAACGCCGCCAGCCTGCCGTCGGGCGAAATGTCGAATCCGTACGCTGGAAGCTCGGACAGTCTTTCCGCCTTGCCTCCTTCCAGGGGAGCTCTGGTCAGCTTGGCACCGTTGTGGAGGTCGGAGTAGTAAACCCATTTGCCATCGGGGGAGCAGACGGCAAATTGATCCAGTTTCCCGTCGCTGATCTGCTTGAAGTTCCCCCCACCGGCGTCCATGCGCCAGACGGCCACAGTTCTTGTGCCGCCGTGTCCTCCAATCGACGTCACAACGTAGCGGCCGTCCGCGCAGGCCGATGGCTGGAACGCCACGCCATCATGTTGCGGCGAGGTGAGTGGCGTTTTATTCCCCGTGTCGGGGTGAAAAAGGTTCAGGCCATCCTGTTCCACAATCATCTGGCCATCCGGAGTCCAGGCAAAGCTGCCCACGTGTGCACCGGAAGTGAGTCGCTGTCCCGTGCCGCTCCCCAGTCCAGACGCGGGCAAGGCGAAGAGATCGTAGTGGCCCTGGCTAAGTACCGTCGCGACCATGTGCCCATCGGCGGAGATGCTCAGGTCGGAATAGTAGTTGATGTCATGGGTCACCGCGCGCGAGGTGCGGTCCCGAAGGGAAACGTCTACGATCTGCAGCCGGCTGAAGTTATTCTCCATGCCAGTATAGAGCGCCAGCAAGCCGCTGCCATCGGGCAGCCACTGAGGGGATATCAAGACTCCGTCTTTGGATTCAAAGATGAGGCTTTGTTTGCCCGTTGCGGCCTCGACGGAGACCAGTCCGCCGATAGCAAGATCGCTGGGCTGTTGGATGGCGCAGACGATGGTCTTGCCGTCCGGCGACCAGGCCGGATCGGACAACCGTTGATTCATGCTGCCAGCGACCAGGTTCTTACTCTCGCCGCTCTCCAGCGAGTACGTCACCAGGCGAAGCTTGCCCAGTTCTGGGTTGTTATCCACCACATAGGCCACGTTCTTTCCGTCGGGAGAAAATGTGATGTTCGTATCGATGTCGGTGACCAGCTTTTGCGGAGTTCCGCCCAGCACCGGCGCCCGATAGAGATACTTCAGTGCTTGCCCAGGCTCACCGCGCACAAAGTAAAGATAGTTTCCATCGGGGGAGAATCGGACACCTAGGTACTGCACCGCCTCGGGAGGCATGACCTGAGTATTGCTGTTGGTCGGAACATTGCGTAGCCACAAGCTCTGCTGTCCCTTATCGTCCACCACGTTCAGAATGTATTTGCCATCGGGAGAAATGGCCACCAGCCTGGCTTTGCCCGTGTCGGTCACTTTGTTAACGGAAAAATTTTGGAACGCTACCGGCCGGGGACGCAGCAAGAACGCGTACACGCCATACGCCGCGGCTGCGATCATCAAAATCGCAATCACACTGATGATGCCGAAACCTAACTTGTTCTGGCGCGCAGCGGTCACTACGGCGGAACTGCTGGTGAACTGTGCCGGTGTCGCAACCACTGCGGCCGAAGCTCCCGACTCCGCGGTTGCAGCCATCACCGGCGCAGAACGGCCGGAATCGGTATCGCGCTTTAACCGCTGCAACTCCGCCCGCATCTCCGACGCGTGCTGATAGCGCAGGTCGCGATCTTTCTCCAGCGCCCGGTTGATGATGCGCTCCAACTCCGGCGAAACATCCGGATTCAGCCGCGCCGGCGAAACCGGAGCGCGGTTCAGCACTGCCTCGAAAATAATCCCCGACGTATCGCCCCGGAACGGCAGCACTCCGGTCACCATCTCGTACAGCACCGCACCGAATGAAAAAAGATCGGTGCGCGCATCCAGATCCTTGCCGCGTACCTGCTCCGGCGACATGTAAGCCACCGTGCCCAGCGCAGTTCCGGGGCTCGTCAGATGCGCTTCGTCCGCCGTGCCAGTCATGGTGTTGGCCGCGGCAATCTGGCTCGAAGAACTCGCCGCGCTCGTGACTTTCGCCAGCCCGAAATCCAGAATCTTGGCGTGTCCGCGCTTGGTAACCAAAATGTTCGCTGGCTTGATGTCGCGATGGATAATACCTTCCGCGTGCGCCGCATCCAGCGCATCCGCAATCTCAATCGCCAGCGCAAGCACGACTTCAGTCTCGACTGGCTTGCCCGCAATGCGGTGCTTCAGCGTTACGCCATCCAGAAACTCCATGGCAATAAACGTCTGCCCATGCTGATCGTCGATCTCATGGATCGTGCAAATATTGGGATGGTTCAGGGCCGAGGCAGCCTGCGCCTCGCGTTGAAAGCGGGCCAGCGCTTGCGCATCCCGGGAAATTTCGTCAGGCAGAAACTTCAAGGCAACAAAGCGGTGCAGCTTTATGTCCTCAGCTTTGTAGACCACACCCATGCCGCCGCCGCCAAGCATGTCGACGATGCGATAGTGCGAAATGGTCTGGCCGATCATGGAGATAATTCCGCCTCAAAGATCGTTTCATCTTACGGACGAGGCATCTTCTAGTCAACGAACGGGGGCGTAAATTGCGGCGACGAAAAAGTGGTCCCGTGACGATTGCATTTCCTCGGTCTTGTCTTAAATTGTGTTTAAGACACTACCCATTTCCTCGCTTCAATGCCCAGCGTGCTGCCAGTTATGTTATGCTGTCGTGGTTTCTCCCCCACCTTAGATTTCACGCTTCCGCTCCGTTGAAGACTGTTGTTGCCTCCCCCGCTTGCTGGCCAGCAACACTGGCTGTACCGGCGTACTCGTCACGCACCATCGCGTCACTAAAGCCGTTTGATGAAGACATGAAAAGCAAGGGGACTCCACAATATGAAAAGCATAAAACAAATCCATTCTCTCCTCGCGGCTGCAGCCATCACCTTCAGCCTCGCAGCCAGCGCCCAGGCCCAGACTGAGACAGTCCTGCACTCCTTCACCGGCATCCCCGACGGCCAGTACGCAACCAGCGGCCTGTTCCGCGACTCTGCCGGCAATCTTTATGGAACCACAGACGAGGGTGGGCTGCCCGGTTGCGGTTTCGCGGGTTGCGGCGCCGTTTTCCAGTTGAACCCTCAAGGCGGTCAATGGACGGAAACGATACTGTACGCTTTCCCCGGTGGAGCGGGCGGTGCGCAGCCGGAAGGCAACCTGATCGCCGATGCCGCCGGAAACTTCTACGGCGTGACTGATGCCGGCGGCTCCGGTCAAGGTCTGGTCTACGAACTCATCCACAATTCCGATGGCTCCTGGACTGAGAGTGTTCTCTACACCTTCACCGGCGGAAGCGACGGAGGGAATCCCATCGCCGGCCTCGTCTTTGATGGAGCGGGAAATCTTTACGGCACAGCCCAGTTTGGAGGAGATTCATCGTGCAAACCCTTCGGCTGCGGCGTGGTGTTTGAACTTTCGCCTAGCTCCAGCGGCGCATGGAATGAAACTGTGATTCACACCTTCGACGGCACCGACGGCGAAGTCCCGCAGTCTCCTCTCATCTTCGATGCGGCCGGCAATCTTTACGGAAGCACGGCCGAGGGCGGCACGGTCTCCAGCCTCTGCTCAATCGGTTGCGGCACTATTTTCGAGCTCACCCGCACTTCCTCCGGTTCGTGGGAGCAAAAAATTATCCACACCTTCAATGCCCATAACGGTGGTGGACCGATGGGCAACCTGATCCTCGACTCCGCCGGCAATCTTTACGGCACCGCCTCCTATGGCGGCAACGCCGCCCAATGCGAGAAAAATCCCTGCGGCGAAGCCTTTGAGCTTTCTTTTGCAGCGGGGGTTTGGAAACAGATCCGCCAGTTCAACTTTCACGGTACGAACGGAGAGACTCCCTTTTCCGGCCTTACTCTGGGCAGCGCAGGCCACCTTTTCGGTACGACTTATGAGGGCGGAAATCTGAGCTGTGCCACCGAAGGATGCGGCGTCGCCTTCCGCCTGACTCCGACCTCCACCTCGTGGACCGAACAGGTTCTGCACGTCTTCGGCTCCGGCATCGATGGTCTAAAACCAGCGGCCACCGTGATCCTCGACCCAAAGGGAAATATCTACGGCACCACGGTCTTTGGCGGCAACAACTACGGCACCGTATTCGAAATCACTCCCTAGCCTCGCTTCGTGACGCGCTTTATACGAACATC
>Ga0210410_10004108_pt1 | contig 12797 bp, 15 predicted proteins | sample IncBWC4MmetaG_FD_161058 | JGI IMG/M metagenome (GOLD analysis project Ga0210410, IMG submission 161058) | Forest soil microbial communities from Barre Woods Harvard Forest LTER site, Petersham, Massachusetts, United States - Inc-BW-C-4-M | ecosystem: Environmental > Terrestrial > Soil >... | reverse complement strand
CCGTGTATTTGAGGCCGATCGCCCAGGCGATCTCGCACAGGCCAGCAACGAGCAGGAAGAGCCAAGCCATGGGAGATCCTCCTTGAATGTTTTGCTCATCTCAGTTCCTCTCCACGCTCTTTGCCGCTCGCTCAGCGCGTCCGCGTAAGAAAAACAGTGCAGCGAAGAATTATGACTTTGAAAAGAAGAAAATAGCCTATTTGGCACGAGCGGTGATGTCTGCCTTTGGCAGTGCGCCCCGAAGGCGCGAATCACTGGTGGAGGAAGATTCCACCCGGAGAATTGTCGATTGATCTGGTAGCTGACGAGCGGCTCGGCCGGGTAACCGGAAGGGCTGGAGCCAAGGCGAAGGCCTTGCTTTGGAGGCCTCCTACTGAGCACTGCCCGCGACCGCAATAGATCGACAACCGCCCAACCAATGAGCCTGAAAAGATCCCTCATTGAACAACAGCATCGCCCGATTCTCGGTCAACCGCCAGCCAGATAAGGTTTCCGACAGGGACAGGGGCTGTGGGCGGGTCGAGCTTGGACGGCATGTGATCCGCCGCATTTGACAACCTGGGCAACGCCAGCCGGTTGCGCCTGACACCGTTCTCGAAGAGAATGAAGGTGTCGGTCGTCGTGCCTCCGATGCCCATGTCGGGGTGCGACATCGTCCGGCGCTGAACCACTCTGAACGCCACTCCCTATCACACCACGCCGGCCGGCTGTCGCATGCCGGCGCCCAACAGGCCAAACATCCGCGTGTCCTCGCCGCGCACTGCCAAGTCCCGCTCCCGCAAGACGCGCGTCAGGCAAAGCTGGAACACCTTGCTCCGCCGCGTCAGCCGCTGGCGAGGCGCGCGCTTGGTGCGACGGACGCTGACCGCAACACCGCGGGCGGCTCGGATCGTTTGCCTTGCGGCGCTCGTCCTCGCGGCATTCTCGCTGACCAACCTCGTCTATCACGTTGTCCGCAAGCCGAGCGAGCTGCTCTTTTTCGTCGGCGGGGCGCTCGACAAGGAACCGATCGAAACGTGGCGGCGGTACGAACCGCTCTTCCACACGTATTCCACCAGCACGATCACGCCCGAGCTGCTCGCCGCGCTGGCGCAGGTCGAAAGCACCGGCAATCCGGTGGCGCGCACCTACGGGCGCTGGCAGCTCACCTGGAATCCCTTCGCGGTGTACAAGCCCGCCTCGAGCGCTGTGGGCATGTACCAGATGACCGACGCAGCGTACGCCGAGGCGGCACGCTACTGTATCCGAGCGAACGCTGTCGTAGATACCGACTGCGGGTTCACTGGCCTCTATACCCGCGCGGTCCCAAGCCATGCCATCGAGCTCGCGGCCGTGTACCTGGACCACAATGTCGCGGCAGTTCTTGCCCGCGCGCCAGACGCAGCGGCAAGCCCGCAGCAGAAACAGGATCTCGCCGCATTCATCCATCTCTGCGGGGCAGGTCCCGCCTCGGCCTTCGTGCACCGTGGCTTTCAGATGATGGCCGGCGAGCGCTGCGGCGATCATCTCGTCGCGGCATATCTCGCCAAGGTCAATGCGATGAAGCGGCAGTTTCTGCGCCTTGCTGCCGACGGCCGGAATTAGCGTCAAATGGATGTGTCACAGTGCCAGCCCGCCCAATCAGGCTGACGCGCCCCGGATGAGCCGGTAGTCAGCGTGTTCACGCCGCATTGAGCACGCCTGCCGATGTCGGTCACACGAAGTAAGTGCCGACGATGTGCAAAATCCAAACCAACGGGCCAAGATTACCGTTCCGAATGGAAGAACGCAGGTTGTCTGTCCGATGTGTACGCCCACATTGGACTTAATCCTGATCACGCTGCAACGGCACGCTATTCGGCGACCAGGTTGCAGGGTCCAACACTACGGACCAATAGATGAAAAGCAACATCATGGCGTCCTGCACTCGAGATTGGCCTTGGTCGTCAGCGCTGGAAAGAAGGGCCGCCTACGTTGCCGCAACCGGCCCAAGTCTAGGGAGGAAACGCCCAAGGAGGGCAGCGATAGCGGGAGAGCTACCGCACGCCCTATCTAAGACGATCGCGATCAGCGGCTCAATTGAACGTGGGTAAACGCAGGGCATCCAAAGGGGTCATGAACCGATACGAAGGTTCATGGCGTTCGCCCTGGTCGGGTTCATGGAGTAGCGTATGCGTTAATCGCCCAAATTTGCGGAGCGGGCAGCGCGCAGTTCCGCTCCCCGTTCGAGAACGCTATCCTGCCGTGGACATCAAGGCCTGCCGATCCATCTCGCCCTCCCGCTAGGTGAGAAGGCGCCAATTGGCCCGAAATTTAGTTCGAGACCGCTTTCGCCTTGCGGACGAGCACGCTGTCACCGTTCCGGGTGATTTCGAGCGCACCCGCCTGGTGTGGTGTTGAGAAAATTACAATCTGATCCGGTGCAAGAACAGATACAACACGGATCGGCGTTCCCGCCATGCCTTGCGCAAGGGTCGTGACAACATGGAATCCATCGCGCTCGACGGTGTAGTAGGCGACACCAGACACCTCGCCGAGGTCGATGCTCTTGGCCTCAATCGGACGCAGTCCACCGGCGTGGGCGGCCTCCAGAGAGGCCAAGGCGAATGCTGCGGCAAAAAGCATGCTACGGATCGACATAGCGATCTCCTTTGGGTTGGGACATAAAACCTGTCGCGCGGGATTCTCGAATTAGGCGGATTCGTTCGCGCTCGGACTTTGAGATAAATCGAATGACCTTACCCAAGTTCGCTCCAAACTTTAGCTGGAACGTGAGTCCGCTATCAGATGACGAACATCATCCAATAGTTGATTTGGGACCTAAGCGCCAACTTTGAAGCTCTGCAGGCGGTAACGAATGAATAAAAAACTCGTGACTGGCCGGGCCGGTCATCCCAATGTCCGTAGGCATTTCTTCCTGCGGTTCGGTCTTCCCTACCCTCGCTCGTCGACGACTTCAGATCTCGCTGAAACCCCGAGCGATAAAAATCAGGTGAGGGATCTACAATTAGAGCAGTTTCTGATGAGCGCTCGACCCGAACGCTCCATATTTCTGATTGGCGACCGGCTTGACCCCGAGTGTATGTCGGCTGACTGCTCGACCGGTCAAACACGTGGTCTGCCTTGACTTATTAGGAGGACTATCATGAAGAAGCGTTCGCTTCTGATATTGGCAACGAGCTGTTTCATTGGCCTTGCACCTGCAGCCCACGCGCGCTCGGCTTACGACGGTTCCTGGGACCTGGTCTTCGTCACGCAGAGAGGCGCCTGCGATTCCAGCTACAGCTTCACCGTCGATGTGACCAACGGAATCGTCACGCATCCCAATATCGTGAGATTTCGAGGTCACGTCGCAAAATCCGGCGCGGTTCGTGCTTCGGTGACAGTCCAGGATAAATATGCCTCGGGTGCGGGCAAACTCTCCGCCACCACCGGGGGCGGGACCTGGAGTGGCCGCTCAGGCAGCGCGCGATGCTCGGGCTATTGGACGGCACGACGTAATTGAAGAACGCCTAGGGATCGGCGGCAGACGATCGCCAAGTTTGAACCCGGCGTCTACGAGGTCGTGCGAACCTTCACACCCGCCGACGAGCCGAATTGAAGCGACTACGGTTTTGTGCGCTTTGCGCCAAGAGCTGCCTTTCAGAATGGCCGCAGAGTGCGACAGCCACACTTCAAATGGCGCTCGGACCTCGTGACGAATCATGATCGTTAGTGCAGTAGCGATGGCGCAATCCCGACGCGGGACTAACGGCAAGCTGGCGCTTCAATCTTGGGGACGCCGCGGAACAATAGCGATCGGAGTGAAGGTATAAACTTCTTCACCATTCTGATTGTACATAGTCCATTTCACCAGCGCGACGCCTTGTGGTTTGGTCTTTGACGGCCTGAGGCTTACCACCTCTCCTTCGAGATGCAGGACATCATTGGGGCGCACCGGGACCGTCCAACGCAATCCGTCCACCCCTATGCCGATCAGCGGATGAGGACCGAAGGGGCGAATTTGAACTGCGAGGTTCATAGCTATCGCAGCCGTATGCCAGCCCGACGCGGCCAGACCTTTGAATAAGGTCTTCGCGGCAGCGTCCTCATCCAAATGCATTGGCTGTGGATCAAACTCCGAAGCAAACCGCTTAATATCCGAGTCCGTAATCTGCACCTCATCGCTTTTGAAGCGCATGCCAATAGTAAGATCGTCAAACCAATCGATCGGCGCCATCATATTTACCTCGCAATGTCTGCCGTACCGAGGCAACTTAAATTTAGCAGTCGATGAGACTAAAAACGCACGGTCCAACTCTGCTTGCCCCTACGTTTCCACGAAACCGGCTCCCAGACCACGATAGATTTCTGAAAAAGTCGCGCGACCAATCACTTCCGCCGTCGTTACCAACGGGCTTCGGGCTCCTTATGTCCGCCTTTGCGTCAGAAGCGGCCGTTCACCCAGAGTCCCCATTTTTACTGTCAGAAAACAAAAACAACAGGCCACGCGGGCATTACACCGCATGGCCTTTGCGAGACTGTCTCCCCGGGCCCTCCAGAGATTCCGTGTCGGGGCGCACAGTGTGCCGGGGTGTTGGAATTACCCGCAGTTCAGACCAACGAACACGCCTCAACCAGCTCGTCCGCTTCAAACAGCGTCTTTAGCGACCTTCAGCGGTGACGCCTTGACCGACTTGCTGGCTGGCTTGGCCGCGAACTCCATAGGCTCCTTCGTGAAAGGATTTACACCGCTGCGGGCTTCAGTAGCAGGCTTGTTCACGACCGACATTTTGGCGAAGCCAGGAATGACGAACTCGCCGGATTCATTCAGTTCCTTGTAGCCCACGGTCACCATCTGCTCGATGACGGCCTTTACGTCTCCCTTGGAAACCTGCGTTCCCTCTGCAATTGCATCAATCAACTGATTCTTGGTCATCTTGGCCATGATGGATTCCTTTGTGGAGGCTCAGAACAATTTAAAGCGCATGATCCAGGCGGGGTGCGTCACTCTGTCTAAAACGCGGCGAAGCCACGCCGGTCGCTTCCCGTTCATGCCTATGGTCATGACGTCACCGGGCTTAAAACCCATTGAGGCCCAAAACGCAAGGAGAGCGAAAGAATTCTTGCGCGATGCTGTCGGAACGGGCCAGCGCGAAACGTCCTGGGACAGCTAAACTGCTGGAATCCCTTGAAACGGCCGGTGGAGAATGACGCGTCAAGAACCCCAGACGAGGGATGGAGCTCGTATGACATGACCGACAAGGGAACGCCCGCTCGCTGGAGCCGGACACAGCTCAGCGAAAATATTGTCAATAAAGCGCTCATCGCGGGTGTCGTTTGTCAGCCAGTGCAAAACGTCGCTGTCAGAATGCGCGCTGACGGGATCGGTGTTGGGTGGCGCGTTCATGTCTTGCACCTGCTCCTGAGCAGTGACCTCGATCGGCGGCACAGGATACGTCGTGCCCCGCTCGACGGTGTCAACGGAGTCCGCCACAGCATAAGGCGCAAGGTCATCGTCACATCCGCCCGGGATGTCATCCGCGGCGGCCATTACCAGAAGCGGTCGACCTCTTCATTGCTTCCGGACAGGTCGCGCAGGCCAGGAGCGTTTGGCGCGTTGGCCTATTGAAGCTGGCCAATCCTCAAACCGATCTATGAAAATCGCGACTGGCGAGCGAGGTGCGGCCAGTTAGTGCGATCTCGCGGCCGCTCAACCCGCCTCGACAGAGGATTGCGATTTGTGAAGCGCAACGAGTTCCGCCAGGGAATTGACGGTCAAATCAGGCTCGGCGCTCGCCGCGAGTGTTGCTCCGGTTCCCTTCTTACCGTAGCGGCGATTGACCCAGACGGTCGTCAAACCGAACTGCCTTCCCGGAATCACGTCGTGATGCTTGCTTTGTGCAACGTGCAAGATCTCACTCTTTTGGATACCTGCTGTTGCAAACCGCCTGACCGCTTCCTCGAAATGGGAGAGTCCAGGTTTATAGGATTTGACGTCCTCTGCGGTGACGACGGTCAAGAACGGCACTTCAAGCAGCTTCAAGGTACGTGCGATCGAGGCATTGTCGACGTTGGATAAAATGCCGAGCTTGTAGGAACGCGAGAGATAACGAAGGCTCTCGACCGTATCGGGAAACGGTTTCCAGCCGCCAACGGAGTGTGCAAACTCGTCTGCGCGTTCCGCGCTCTCGTCCCACCCGAACTGCTCCTCGATATCTCGCCAGGTTCGACGAAGCACCTCTGGATAGAGGAGCGTCGGACGGACTTGCTGGTGCGTTGCCTGCATAAGTGCGAAAGTCGACACGACGAGGTCCGGTGGGACAGCCGATTGCATTTCCAGGAGCCAGGGGCGGACCAAATCCGAAATTCCGCGATCCCAGTCGATCAAGGTCCCGTAGCAATCGAAGGTAAGCGCCTTAAAGCTTCCAAAGTCGATCATGGTTTGCTCCCTGGCATTGTTTTTTTCTGACGGAGTTGCTCTCGGATGCGATCGGAAGACTCGATAGTTTGCGTAACAAGCAAACGACAGGCTTCATCGATATCGTTGTCACGCACTGCGGCTAAGATGGTGAGGTGGCTTTCTACCCAACCAGGGCTCAATCCGTGGCTCGCCCATGCCGGGAGCAGATAGCGATTTATGCTCCGATACAGACTGGCGATCTCTGCCAGCAACCGCGGGCGCTCCGTCTGCAGATAAAGGCTCTTGTGAAATTCCCAATGCAAATCCGCCCGATCCAACGGGTCAGATGTCTCGGCCGCGCGCTGTAATATTTTCTCGGATTGCATGAAGTCGGCTGGGGTCAACCTGGGTGCAGAGCGCCTCAGGGCATAAGGCTCGAGCAGGGCCCTCAGCTCGGCAATGTCCAGAAAGTCGTCCTCCGAAATTTCGGTGACCATCACACCACGATTGGGATGCAGCACCGCTAGACCATCGGCGATAAGGCGCTGCAGAGCCTCCCGCACGGGAACGACGCTGACTCCGAATCTGGCCGCGACGTCGTTTTGCTTGAGTTGCGTTCCGCCGGCAATCGCACCCTTGAGTATCGCTCGGCGTAGTGAGCCGGCGATCAGTTCTGGCGTAGAGGCCTTCTGCATCGCATCGAATTCGAAAGTTCCAACCAAAGCCATCTTGACAGACCCAAACAAAGATTCGATTATCTATAATATATAATCGATTAAAAAACAAGCTCGCAGTAGCGGGATTTTGCGGCGCTCACGCGTTTTCTGGAGGCTTTCATGACGGAATTTTCGGGGCCGGCCCCCATCGCGACCGTATCAACGGCAACGATCGGTGGCTCATCGTTCGCCCGCTCGGCCCTCGCCGCTACGATCGGCACAACCGTCGAGTGGTACGATTTTCAGATCTATGGCCTCGCGGCGGCTTTGATCTTCAACAATCAATTTTTCCCAAATTTCGATCCCGTTGCCGGGACACTGCTGTCGTTCGCGACCTTCGCGGTCGGCTTCCTGGCCCGGCCGATCGGCGCCATTATATTCGGCCACATGGGTGATCGGCTGGGACGCAAATCGACCCTCATCGCCACATTCATGCTGACCGGCATCGCGACGCTTCTCGTTGGGTGCCTACCGACATACGAAACCGTCGGCGCCCTCGCACCCGCACTGCTTGTCCTGCTTCGCTTGCTTCAAGGAATCGGCCTCGGCGGCGAATGGGGGGGCGCCGTCCTGGTTATGACTGAAGGCGGTTCGCAAAAACGGCGTGGATTGTTAGGAGGCCTGCCGCAACTCGGATCGCCCGGCGGGCTCGTCATCGCGACTCTGGTTTTTACCGGAACCGCCGCAGCGATGGGGTCGGATCAATTTGCATCCTGGGGCTGGCGTCTGCCTTTTCTTCTTAGCACGGTTCTCGTCGTGATCGGCGCTTTCGCGCGGGTTTCCATGCCCGAGACCGCAGCTTTTGCGGAGGCGAAGCGAACCAAGTCGATCGCTTCGTTTCCACTAAGGGAGACCCTGAGTACGCAGTGGCGCGAGGTCTTGCTCGCGGCCGGCCTGTTTCTTGTCACCAGTGGAGGATTCTACGTCTACGTCACATTCATGGTGGCCTACGGTTCGACCAACTTGGGATTGACGCGAACTCTTATGCTCGACGGCGTGCTGGCCTTTGCCGTTACGGAGCTTCTCGTCATTCTACCCGTGTGCGCGTTTTCCGATCGGATCGGCCGCAGGCCGGTCTTCATTGCGGCGGCGCTGTTCACGATCGTGTTTGCGTTTCCGCTGTTCTGGCTCGTCAACACCAAGACGCCCACCTTGATCCTACTCGGGATGAGTATCGGGGGAGTAGCCAACGGAGTGCTGTTCGGGATCATGGGATCATTCGGGCCGGAACTGTTCAAAACGAGCGTGCGTTATACCGGGGCTTCGCTCGGTTATCAGTTATCCGCCGCCTTGGGCGGCGGCCTGACCCCTCTGATAGCGACGGCACTTGTCAAATGGGCCAACGGAAGTTACTGGCCCGCGCCGGCATGGCTGGCATTTTTGGCGCTCGCAAGTCTTTGCGCAGCTCTCCTGGCGCCGGAGACACGTAACAAGACGCTCGCCGCAAACGACGACCGCTGAGACAAACCAGGGACAGAGGTCGCTCCGCTGCTCACCAGACTGCACTATTGCACGGCGTATGTTGACGATATGCGGTTCGTCTGCTGCCCAAGATTCGCAATATAAGAAAGGAAATCCAGCAATGTCACCCGCCTCTCGCTCGCCGAACGCTCTTCCGGCTCCCGCCCGGTTACGACGGCTTGAGCTCCCCGAGCGTGCTTCTATCGCGGGAACGAGTGCGAGACGGGCCGATATTGCGCTCTTGGCGAAGGCGCCAGCGAACTTCCTCGACACGACGCATTTCGACACCATGCGTTTTCCGCCGCCGTCATGGGCTGCCGAGCAATTCGCCCGCGCCGCCGGTGACGGCGCGCTCGCCTATACCGGCTATCGTGGCAATAGCCAGGTGTTGGCAGCGCTCGCTAGCTCGGTCGGTACCTTTCTCAATCTACCGCTAGACCCCCATCAACACCTGATTCTCACTCCCGGGACGCAGGCCGGTCTGTTTGCGACGCTGGCGTCACTAGTCGAAGAGGGCGATCGGGTCGCATTGATTGACCCCGACTACCTGTTTAGCGCGCGCATTCTGCGGTTTCTGGGCGCCGACATCGGCCATGTCCCGCTCGGCTCTGCATGGGACGGACCTTCCCCGGACCTCGATGCGTTGGAGAAAGAGTTCAAGTACAATGGCGCTCGCTTTCTGGTGTTCTCACATCCGAACAATCCGACCGGCGCCGTCTTTTCTGCGCAGGTCATCGCACAAATCGCTCGGCTCGCGAATACCCACGGCGTGACGGTCCTCGTCGATGAACTCTATTCGCGCCTCCTTCATGATGGTGGTCGATTCCCGCATCTCGCTGCTGAGCCGGGCATGTTCGCCCGCACGATAACGCTGCTCGGGCCGAGCAAGACGGAATCGTTGAGCGGATATCGGTTGGGCGTCGTCGTCGCGACGTCGGATGTGGTCAGCCGCATCGAAAACGTGCAGTCGATTGCCTCTCTTCGTGCTCCGGCTTACGCCCAACATGTGTTGATTCCCTGGCTGCGCGACGACCACGATTGGCTCGCAGCACGGCTTAGGGAATTTACCGCGCTGAGGAGCTTGACCGTCGAGAGCCTGCGTCGTCTCCCATGGCTGAAGCTTGAGCCTCAGGCGGGAACCGCCTATGTCTGGCCCGATGTCTCCGCGCTCAAGCTTCCCGCGCCGACGGTCGCCGAGGCGCTGTTGTGCGAGGCGGGTGTGTTAGTCAGCCCGGGCTATCAGTTCGGCCCCACCGCCGGTGGGCACTTCCGTCTGTGCTACGCGCGCGATGAGACCGAGTGGACATGTGCGCTTGATCGCATAGTAAGCGTTCTTGACGGACTGGCACGGCATCACGGTTTGCCGGAGCGGGCCGCATAGACACATGATCCTCGCGCTCATGTTCGAGGATGTGAAAGGGAACATGGCATGATCTCGCGCGGTCGATTGAAAGCCGCCAGAAGTTCGACCTCGTCCTCGGCGAGAACCACACCTTTACCGCGGGACGAAGCGGACCAAATTTGAGCAGCCCGGGCTGCTAGACGTAATCGAACAGCGCCATGAAACCGAAGTCCATATGCAGTTGCTGATGGCAGTGGAACAGGGTGCGGCCAGGATTGTCGGCCACAAAGTCAACTTCCGCCTCCTGGTATCCGCCGATCATAACGACATCCTTGATGATCCCGGCGGTCGGCTTTCCGGCGATGCGGGTCAATTCAAAGCTATGGCGATGCAGGTGTACCGGATGGATATCGTCGCTGGCATTGCGCATGCGCAGCCGATAGCGCCTTTTCTGGCGCAAGCGAAACATCGGCTCCATTTTGTCCATGGAAAATGCCACGTCGTTGATGCGCCATTCGTTAAAACCTTGATTGGCGGCATTGTTCTTTGTGAAGGTCATGTCGATCGTTTCATCCGGCGCCTGCGCATCCGAAGGCGACGTGCCGAATCGGGTGTAGTCCCACTTGAACGGCGCCGGCTTGGTCCAGTTTGGCTTTCCGGATTTACCCGCATATTCGATGACAATGCCCATGCCTCCTGCGCGGTCGTCGTCGGCGAGGTCGCCCATGACCCATACACCCGGACGGTTCATTTCGACGACGGCGGAGATTCGTTCGGCCGTTCCGAGCCACAGCACCGGCACTTTCGCCGGTGTCGGAACAAGGTTGCCGTCCAGCGCGATCACTTCAAACATATGTCCGGGCAAAGCCAGGCTGCGGATTTCGGTCGCGCTGCCATTGACGATATGAAACAGGACACGCTCGCCAGCCTTCACGCGGATCGGGTCGCCATGACCCAGCATGCGGCCGTTGATCGAGAACAGGTTGTAACCGACCTCGTAACCGTGCGGCATTCCCTTGGCCAACGAGGCGCGCATCGCCGACTCGCCAGCCTCCTCGAGCGCCTCGACTCGCCTTGCGGGTGCAAGAAAGTCCATCGCCATGTCGCCGCCCCGGCTAAACGCGGGCTGGAATTCCTTGAGCATCAGAAACACTTCGCGATCGTGACGCCCCGGGTCATTTCCTGGCTCGATATAAACTGTGCCTACCTGTCCGCCATATTGGCCGCCGGAGAGATCGGCACCGGGCGTTAGATGCGTGTGATAGAACCGCAATCCCGCCGGCCCGGGCGTAAAGGCGATGCGGCGCATGCCATGCGCGGGAACGAATGGTGTTCCTTCTTCGGATGCGCCGTCGATATCGACCGGTACGGTCTGGCCATGCCAGTGCAATTGTTCGGGTGTATCGGTGTCGTTATGGATATCGACAACGACCTGCCGGCCTTCCTTGAAGCGCAACAGCGGCCCGGGAAACTGCCCGTTATAGGTCGTGGTGGAAAGGATGCGGTCCGGCGCCAGTTCCACCAGTCCGTTACCGATCCGGATCGCGTGATCCGCGACGCCTTGCAGCGATTCCGGGGGGCTGACGGGGGCAGGCTGAGCCTGCGCGAGCCTCGGAAGCGCCGCTGAGAGGGCAGCCATTCCTCCGCCGTGCAGGAACTCGCGACGACCCAGCGGCATGCCGATTTCTCCGGTTGGCGTTTTCCGCTATTGAATTTCATTATCGAAGTGCGATAGTCAAGCTGGTTCAAATCACAACCGAGGCATCTTGCCGGAATGGATCATCGCGACCTCCTCAGCGGCTTCATTCGCCTGCATATTCTTCATCACGCCGTCGAGGGAGAACTGTATGGCCAGTGGATGATCGAGGAGCTGGCGCGCCATGGTTATCGGTTAAGTCCGGGAACGCTATATCCATTGCTGCACGGAATGGAAAAGAGGGGCTATTTGGTCTCACGCGCTGAGCGCGAGGGACGCACAGCCCGAAAGTATTATCGAGCGACCCCGCTCGGCCGCAAGGCCATCAAACTTGCTACCGTGAAAGCAAAGGAGTTGTTTGGCGAGATCGTTTCCGATCGGCGGCAACCAGGGAAAACCAACAAGAGGTAAGTCGATGGCGCCCTTTTCAGCGCCTTCTACCGGTCAGGAGCCCTTGTTTTTGGCGGCGGCCATGTCGTTCTGCCTCTGCTCCAGGCCCAACTGGTAACGCCGGGATGGGTCACCAACGAGACATTCCTGGCAGGCTATGGACTGGCACAGGCGGTGCCCGGACCGCTCTTCACCTTCGCGGCCTATCTTGGGGCCGTGATGGGCCCGCCTCCCAACGGTCTGGCTGGTGCCGTCATCGCCCTCGTCGCGCTGCTTCTTCCGGGCATGCTCCTCGTGTACGGCATGTTGCCATTCTGGGATGCGCTGCGCACTCGCCCCGCCGCGCAGGCTGCTATGCGTGGCACCAACGCAGCCGTGGTCGGCATTCTCGGCGCGGCCCTCTATAATCCGGTCTGGACGAGCGCGGTCTTGACGCCGCGCGATTTTGCACTCGCCCTCGGTGGCTTTCTGCTGCTCGCCATCTGGAAGATGCCGCCCTGGATAGTTGTCGTGCTGCTGGCCGTCGCTGGCGCGCTATCAGGTCTTGGGTGACCCATCCGGCGCCGCATCGCCGTGGGCGGGCGCATCCAAGCATATCACATCAGGTGGCTTTCGTTGAAGATGCATGAAGGTCCGCAAATGCGCCAGAAGCTGCCTTCGCCGCATCGCCCGAGTTTTTCGTCCGTTCCGTCACGCGCCGAAACCACCCGACGGGCAAATCACTGATTTGCCTGTCCAGCCCCTTTGCGAAAAATATTCTGATTTTCAGAAATACCAAATCACCTTTATAACACTCCTTGTCCTGTCCCACAGAGGGGCGGCTCGAGATCG
>Ga0210410_10004107_pt1 | contig 12801 bp, 23 predicted proteins | sample IncBWC4MmetaG_FD_161058 | JGI IMG/M metagenome (GOLD analysis project Ga0210410, IMG submission 161058) | Forest soil microbial communities from Barre Woods Harvard Forest LTER site, Petersham, Massachusetts, United States - Inc-BW-C-4-M | ecosystem: Environmental > Terrestrial > Soil >... | reverse complement strand
GCTCGTTGAACTTCTAACCGAAGCCACGGAGGTTTCAGTGCGTCGGGCGCCGGGCTTTGTTTCTGCCAGCCTCCATCGCAGCACTGACGGGACGAAGGTCACGATGTATGCACAATGGCGGAGCATCGATGATTATCAGGCGATGCGTCAGGATCCTGCCCCGCTTCCGTTTCTTCAGGAAGCGCTCACGATCGCCAAGTTTGAACCCGGCGTCTACGAAATCGTGCGAACCTTCACACCCGCCGGCGAGCCGAATTGAAGCGACTACGGTTTTGTCCGCTTTGCGCCACAAGGGGTCATTCCATAACCGCTCATTCAGCGAATTAAGCCTCGGCACAAAAACGCCTTCGACAATTTTGGACATGCGGCGTGGCCGCTCACTTTGAGCTGTCTTGAGATTAGGTTGCGTCCAAATCGCGGTACTCGCAGCCATGCGACGGACGTCTAGACTCCCGCTCTCTTCCGCAAGTTCTCACCGAGCTTGAGGCGTGCGATGTGAACTCGGTGCTCGCGGCCAAAATATGCGGAAAGCGACCGGCGCGGAAGAACGGACATTCAGGAAGGTTGTCAGCAGCTACAAGTGGTCGAGAAGGGCTTATTAGAGGTCGGCTGGCGAGCATGGCGTGAAAAAGCGTGCGAAATCGCGCAAAATCGTAGAGTAGCGTAGAAAATCGGAGCGGGTGAAGCGCTCCGGTTGTCAATTTCCGTCAGAATTATCTAGTGTATTTCAACTACTTAGAGCCATAACCGATTTTTGTGTTGGACGCTTTGTTGGACGTTTCATTGCACGGCAAGCATGGACGAAGTTTCCGTGAGCGGCTCATTGTCAGAATGGTGATGCCGCGTTTTGGGGCCAGAGAACGGCTCGTCGAAGTAACGATCGCGCAGGTACACGCGCCCCGATCACGTCCCCGAGAGAACCGCGACTGCACGGCTCAGTTGCGCGTCGTCTGACCCGGCGGAGGCCGCGCCTGCCTGGACTTCGATGGTCGGCGTCACGCCCACGCCCTCCAGGCGCTCGCCATCGACCCGGACATCTTCGACTGCGAGTAGCAGCAAGCCGCTTCCGATAAGGAATGCAGTGGCGGCCAGGACGGCACCCTCCGTCCGGGTGCCAATGAGCTCGCCCAACTGGTACTTCTTGAAGCCATAGGCAAGGACCTCCTTGCCGCTGCGCGTACCGCCGTTGATTAGCATCGCAACGGGCTTGCGCCACTTTACATTCACGAATTCGCTGTTACCGATTCGGTCGGTGACCTGCATTGTTGGCGCTCGGGCGTTGAACAGATCGAGATATTCCGGTTGCGCGCCGCCCCAGCCATCCCGCAAATCCCAAATCAGCGCGTCCGCATCCTTTAACGCTCCCTGCGATAGCAGAACTTCAAGAGCGCGTTGGTAGGTGAAGCCGGCATAGCACCAGACGTGCACATAGCCGATGCGTCGTCCGCCGGACTCAATGATGCGGGCACTAGATTCCAGCCCGCGAAGGAACATCTTCGTGGGCTCGAGGTCTGCCGGTACAACGGAGATTTGCAGGTCCGAGCCGCCGCGATGGACCTTCAAGAGAACCGTCTTGCTCACCTTCCCACGGAACGACCCGATCGGCTCAAACGCCGTGTCGTCCGCTGTAACAATCTCGTCACCCGGACGGAGGCCGGCCTGCTGAGCCGGCGTTCCATCTATGACGGCCGTGATTGTGTTACGAAAACTCGTCTCTGAACCTGAGATGATACCGATGCCAGGGTACGAAATGCGGCCGTCTGGAAAGGCGCGCTGCAGTCCTCGGCGTCGCAGTGCGCCGACAAAGATGTCTGCAAGCTGATAATATTCAGGTTCATCTAGCGTATAGAAATGCGTGTGCGAAGCGTGCAACTCAGAAAGCATGGTGTTGATGATACGCGCCACAGAATCCTGGGAGGTTGCCCGCTCAACGTCGGGGAGATATCTCTCCCGAATGGCCAGCCAGTCTAATCCGTTGTGACGCGGATCGTAGAAACGGTCACGTACGGTCTGCCAAACGCTTTCGAAGGTAGAGACGCCATCAGTTGGAACGTGGGCGCTATTGGTCTCCCTGCTTAATACCTCCGCGTTCGAGGCCTTCGCAGACATCGCACACGCCGTAGCCATAGCTGCCAGTCGCAACACTTGGCGACGCGAAGGTGATGTGTCGCTAGCTTTTTTCATCGTCTGATCTCGCAGGAACACGCCTAGCAGGCGCATGCTGGTCGATTTTCAGAATGAACCGCGCAAAAAGTCCAATTAAGCTTGTGAAATCAAAGAACTCGGTCGGGCCGTTTTAGCACCGAATTGCGGAATCAAAATCCCTCAAAGCTCATTGATCTATATAGACTTTTCAGCTCCATGTTGCGCATGTGTTGCATCTGGAGCCGGCGCCGGGTTACTCCGGCGCCGAGCTTCTCAGGCAGTTTTTTCTAACGGCTCGCGGCTTGTAGCTTCGGTGCCGGTTGCTTGGTGCAGCAATAGCAGTGAGACCAATGCTGCGAGACTGAGACCAGCCGATACGACCAGGACCAGCCGTCCGATGGGTTCAATCAAGAGACCGAAGCCGAATGGCGCCAATGCCTGGCAGATACGCGAGGGCGCGCCGATCAATCCAAGCCGGTAGGCGTAATTTTCCGGGCCGAAGATCGCAAGCGGCAAAGTGCCTCGCGCAATTGTCAGAATGCCGTCTCCGGCGCCGTGCAGCAAGGCGAAGGCAGCCACGGCACCTCCCCCAAAGATCCCGATCACGCAAGCGCCAATAGGATGCGTGATGCAAGCAAGTCGCGTCGACACGATCGGATGAAAACGTTTGAGCAGGCCTGCTTCCATGATGCGCGCACCAACTTGAGCAGGGCCGATCATCATGCCGGCGAATACGGCCTGGGCAGGCGTCGCCCCGAACGCTTCGACGATGCGCGGCAGATGCGCGGCCATCGCCGAAGTCACGGTCCAGGCGGCGGCGAGCGTGAAGGACAAGAGGATCATCGTTCGGTCGATCGGGATGTGAGGTTTCACGACCGGTTGTGTGTACCGAAAACCTCGTCCGAGTTGATGACGTGATGGAATCGCCTAAGCTGGCGGAATGATTGGGCTGCTCTATTTCTTTATGGCCGTCCTGGCCTCGCCATTCAAGTCGAAGTTGCGGCTTGAGGCTGAGAACGCGGTGCTTCGGCATCAGTTGATTGTCTTTAGGCGCAGGCTGCACGGTCGCGTCCAGCTCACCAACCATGATCGTTGGTTCTTCGTCCAGCTGTATCGCTGGTTTCCATCAATCCTGCAGGCTTTCGCGATCATCCGGCCCGAGACGCTTTTGCGTTGGCATCGGGCCGGCTTTCGGCGCTGCTGGCGTTGGAAATCGCGGCCATTGGGAGGGCGACCGCCGATCGACATGGAGTTGCGCGTATTGATCCGGCGGATGAGCCTCGAGAAACCGCTTTGGGGCGCGCCACGCATTCACGGCGAACTGCTCAAGGTCGGGTTTGAGGTCGCGCAGTCGAGCGTCGCCAAATACATGGTCAAACGACGGGGGCCCCCCAGCCAGGGATGGCGAACCTTCTTGTGTAATCACGCACCGGAAATTGCCGCCATGGATTTGTTCGTTGTTCCAACCATTGGCTTCGACCTGCTCAATGCCTTCGTCATCGTCCGGCTGGACCGCAGAGATCTCGTCTGGATCAACGTCACAGCAATTCCAACGACAGAATGGGTTGCACGCCAGATCACAGAAGCATTCCCGTGGAATGAGGCGCCGCGATACCTGATCCGCGATCGCGACCGGATCTACGGCAGCGTCGTCAAACGCCGATTGCGCGCCATGGGCATCCGGGATAGGCCCATTACACCGGCGTCGCCCTGGCAGAATGCTTTTGCCGAACGGCTGATCGGATCGATCCGGCGTGAATGTGTGGACCACGTTATTGTCCTGGGCGAAACACATCTGCGCCGAGTTCTGAAATCTTACGCCGGCTATTATAATAATCTCAGAACGCATCGATCCTTGAACAAGGATGCGCCGGTTTCTCGTCCGGCTCAGCGAATCGGAGACATCAAATCACACGCTATCCTTGGCGGACTTCACCATCACTACGCTCGAGCTTGAGTTTTCGCTACACACAACCATCTGATCGATGTGCCCAGCGAGCTCCATCGCATGAACGGCAAGCTCGATATCCATATCGCCCTTCACCTCGGGCCGCCCGGCACATGTAGATCGACCGTCTCTTGCGCTGATGCCGGCGAAGACATTAGCGCCAGGCTCGCGACTCCCATCCCGCTCAGAACGCGCCGTCGCGTCAGCGCCGACGGTTGCACGTCGTGATCCCGCATCAGCTGCTCCTATCCTGTGCCCTTGCGGTACGGCCGAACCTGGTCCGCGGCGTCAGACTTGACGACAGCTTCAGTCGGCTGGAGTGTCCGCACCGCATGCTAGACTCGTCTGTCGTACGATTTCGCGAGTACCGGCCCGCTTTCGCGGTCAAGGTTCTTCATCTGCCGTGAACGCAAGCCAAGCGCCTCATTTTCCAGATGTAGGAAGGAACGAGCACCATGCTCATCACGCTTGAGTGTTCGGCGACGCGCGGCGGCTGAACGGATGCCCCCGGCAAACGTACGTGAAAACTCCAATGTTGAACTTGCGCATGTCGAGCACAGCTAGTGATTGCGGAAACGTAGCGGGTCGCGGCGAGGAAGTAGCTGCCTCCCGCAAAAATTGACCTCAGCGCGGGACCGCGCTGAGGTCTTCTCATGGCAATCGACGCATAAGCAGTCAGTTGACGTTTCAGACCGCGATCAACATCGATAAGCGACGGTCGATCAACCGCATACCTGGCGGGGTTGCAGACGCCAGCCATGCGCGGTGTGCACCCGTCGCCGAAGAACGTAGCAACTGCCGTCGTCGTAGTAAGAATCGTCGTAGGTGTAGTACGGATAGTCGTAAGCGTAGTCGTCCCAGTACCCATACGGCCGGTAGCCGTAGTGGTGGTGCCCGTAGTCGTGGCCATTAAATCCTCGAACGACGGGACCGGGGCCAAAGCCATGGAAGCCGCCATTGTTGGATCCTCGAACGACGGGGCCGGGGCCAAAGCCGTGAAATCCTCCAGCGAAAGCGCCACTGTGGAATCCGCCGCCGCCAAAGCCGCCCATGCCTCCTCCGTGGAAGCCACCGCCACCACCAAAGCCGCCGCCCCCATGTCCACCGCCGCCACCGCCACCTCCGCCTCCGCCGCGCGCTTGTGCACCCGTCGCAAGCAGAGAGCCGGCAACGAGGGCGGTTGCCAATACCATCATCGTTTTTCGTCCAGTCATGAATCTTTCCTTTCGACGGGCAGAGCCATCAGTGATCATCGAACTTCTCGCCCCGGCCCTCATGTGGTCGCACGGCTCCGAATAGCTAACGGGAAATTTCGAAGGCACTAATCGGAGCACCCGATGGCACTGGCATCAGTGCAGAAAAGGATGATGCTGATCAGCCGCGAAGGGCTCGGCAAATACGGACCGACTGACAGGCGTCGCCACAATGGATGGCTACGTGATGCGCGGCTCAGCGCGCTGGCAGTGCTTCAGTGTCCCGGTCAGGTGGAAATGCCCGCCTGCTAACATTCAGACACTCTCGGATAAGATTTCCGAGCATCCTGAATTCGGCGCCGCGCGAGGATGTCGGCCGCCAGGCCAGGACCAAGGTCCGGTACGGCTGGTCCGGAGAGAGCGGCCGAATCACAACATTGCGAGTTGAAGTGAGCTCCGAAACCACCGCTATCTGCGGCATCAGCGTGATGCCAAGTTCAGCGGCCACCATCTGGATAAGCGTTCGTAGGCTGGTCGCTTGGAAGACCTCATTGCGAACCGGATCCACGATCCGACATGCCTGCAGTGAATGGCTGCGCAGGCAGTGTCCGTCCTCGATCAGGAGCAGCTGCTCGCGCGCCAGGTCATCACGGCTAACGACTTTGTGATGGCCAAGAGGATGCTTGCGTGGCATCGCTACGACGATTGGATCTTTTGCGATTTCCATCGCCTCGACATCGCCAAGGTCATAAGGAACTGCCACCAACAAAATGTCGAGCTCTCCTCCAGCGAGCCTGTCCAGCAGCACTGCAGTCGGTGCCTCCCGCACGTACAATTTGAGCTTCGGCAGCGCAGTGCCCAGATGCGACAGCAGCGAGGGCAGGACATACGGCCCGACTGTCGGGATTACCCCGAACCGGAGCGGCCCGGACAACGGCTCCTGCGCGTTGCGGGCTAAACCGACCAGTTCCTCGGCGTCGACCAGCAGGCGCTGGGCGCGCGCCGCGATCTCTTTCCCCAGGGGCGTCAGCATCACGTGGCGATGGCTGCGCTCAAACAGTGTTGTGCCCAGCCGTGCCTCGAGCTCCTTGATTCCTCCGCTCAGCGTCGATTGCGTGACGGCACAGCTTTCCGCAGCACGGCCGAAATGACATTGTTCGGCCAAAGCACAGAGAAAGCGGAGTTGTTGAAGACTGGGCAGGATGGCCATCGGACTGTCCAATGTAGCTGTGCGTTTTTATCCATTGGACCAATGGCAAGGAACGGCGGACCCTCCACACACACCACATAAGAGCCGGCAGCTGATCTTTCCATCGCCGGCTACCTATAAATCAATCGCTTCCGAACATCTCACCCTTTGGTGAAGCACTGTGAAACACCGTCAACATATGGAGTTTATTTCTTTGTCCGATGCTCTGATTAAGTTGATCCCAATCTACGGCCCGTGGATCATCTTTGGTATTGTCGCGTTAGAGAGTGCCGGCGTGCCTCTCCCAGGAGAGACAATCCTTGTTGCCGCTGCACTCCTTGCCTCCACCACTGCTCAGATCAACATCGTCGTCGTTGTACTCGCAGCTGCAGCCGGCGCGATTGTCGGGGATGGTATGGGATACATGGTCGGGCGTAAGCTGGGTTTGCCCTTTCTTCGCAGATACGGTCGGTACATCCGCCTCGACGAGGATCGATTGCTGATCGGTCGATATCTTTTTTTCCGGTATGGGAACGCCGTCGTGTTCTTTGGGCGTTTCATCGCAGTGCTGCGAATGTTTGCGGCTTTGCTTGCGGGCGCCAGTTGCATGCCGGCAGGTCGGTTTTTCTTCTTCAATATGATTGGTGGAGTCAGCTGGGCGTGTCTCTTTGGCTTCTGTGCTTATGCAGCGGGCGCCGAAATTTACAAGATTTCCGGAATACTGAGTGTGATCTCATTGGGCTTATTTATTGCGGCGGGGTATGCAGTCTCCATTTTCATTCGACGAAATGAAGTCACGCTACGCCGTCGAGCGGAGGTAGCTCTGTCAGGTCATTCGGGCGGATGACAAAACACCCCTTACGCCTTTGAGATGAGATACGCCGACGGTATCGAGCAATGTCGGCTTTCAGATGTGACCCGGAAGAGATTTGCTAAGGTGGGTTCTTCTCAGTTTGACTGTGCCTGTCGAAAATAAAATCCGAACATATTCGTGGTGCAATCCGCCGAGGATTGGGCTTGAATGGCGAGGCCAGGACGGCAAGAACGAAACAGAACAGCCCGATCATTCCGTCAACTTACGCGATTCCATCACGGCATCAACTCGGATGAGGTTTGCGGTACACACAGGGCCAAGCGAGCAAAATAGGGAAGTTCTTATGGAGAATTTTCGGATGCCAAAGTAGGCTTGAACTCCTTTTAGTAGGAGTTTTTTTATGTCCCGGAATTTCGGCGTGAGGCCAATCGCAAAGCCCAAAACCAAATCTGTTGGTGAGCCCGTCGCTTCTCTTCGCCAGGGCCAACAGTCCTCCAAACCGCTACGTTCTCCCTCTAGTTGGCGTGGCGATCAGGCTCGCCAGTCGAGATCAAGCTAACAACCGAAGCATAGTGAGAGCCAACAGATCGCCGTGCTCGTCTGCGAGCAACAGAAAAAACGAGTTGGGCGACATCGAGCCCTGATCGGCGGGGTGAGCATGGGTACCGAAGCCCCGAGCCTCGGCCGACCGGACGCGCTGCAATCGCGCATTGTTTATTTTAGGGGATCCTCGTCGCTGCTTTCATTAAGCCGCTGTACCAGATCAGCGAGCCCAACTTTATCCGCCTCCTGGTCTTCGCCTTCAGTCCGCGATCGAGGCCACAAGATGAACCCGCCGCAAACCAATGCGACGCCAATCACGATCAGTGCTATACCAAGAACATCCATATTTGCGACCGCAAAGCGAACGCCTCCCGCCTCCAGCGCGGACACCGGCAGGGCTCCACTGCGATGCCCCATCGTATCCAATGGCTTCCGAAGAAACGGAGAAGCCCTCGCGCGAAAGGTGGGTGTCCAGATTTACTCGCAATTAACCGAAGCGACCATGAGAGAGCGACGCGGCCGATTGGCACCGGCCTGTGTAAGGCCTGCGTCAGCCAAGCGGCGTAAGCTCTCGGCCATGACACGCGATACTTGGCTGGTGACTATTTCAGCAGCGCAGTGCATCACCTAGCGCGTTCGTCTGTTTGATTTTTGTGGATTGAGGCCGTTTGCTGATTTCGAGGCCAGCCGGCGTGCCTGCTGCTTCCATTTTCAACTCCTCGAGCGGAGGCGCGCATGAAAGCCTTTGCTGCCACGTTGATTGCTGCCGGATTTTTGTACGTCGTGGATATTCGTTTCAACGGCGGCCGCTACGCTGAGGTCATTCAGCGAGCGATCACAAGCGTTCTTTAGGCGGCGAGCACAGCAACAACCCGCCCCGAGGCCATTACCCAGGGCGGGTTGAGTTGCCTTTAGAATACCATCGGTGGAGATGCGAGAAACCGCCGCCAGGCTGGCGCGGCCATGAAGCTTACAGGCTCAAGCTGCTGGGGGGCGCAGTTCCGACGAAACCAAAAATCTCGGTCGCGAAATCTGGCCGAAACAACTTCTACCTAGCGTTACTCCTGCAAAGCCCGATTCGGGCTGATATGGGAAATGACAATGACCGCTCTCGTTCAAGCTGCAGCCTCTTCCATTCGGACCAACGGTGAATCCGATTTTGGGGTTGTCGCTATCTTCAGCCTAGTTGGACTAACGCTGTCGCTTGTCTCGGCCCACTTCGGTTTCACGGCCACCTGACGCGGATTCCCAGAAGCCGAAGAAGATGATAATTCGTCGAGACTGGACACCCCACGAGGATGCTATCCTTCAGCGAAGGGCACTCGTTGAGTTGGCGACGTCGGTCGGCAGATCGGCCGCACGATGTCTGCAGTTCTAAAACGCGCTCGCGTTCTTCAGATCAAACTGAGACGGTCAAAATCCAAAAGCCTTGGTTCAGCTCAAACGGCTTGAATGGCCCCCTTGTCGGCCTGCGTTTTCATCGCTTCAGTTGGCGGCCCACGCGCGCGACCGAAGCTCCGAAGCTTGCATCTACTGCGACTTTGCGGTGCCGGATTTCGGGAAGCCGTTCTTAGTCTTGGCGATCGCGGCTTGGCGGTTGCGCGCTTCGATGAGTTCTTTCTTAAGTTTTGCCTGCTCGTCAGTCGTGAAGGCGGGCATTTCGCGTTTGGGCGGCAGATCTTCCACCGGCAGGTAAGCATGTGCTGTCCCTGGTACCGGAGCCTCGGCCCGTGCGTCCATTACCGATGAACCAGAATTGGTGGTAGCGCAGCCTCCGAGCGAGAGGCTTAACAAGAGCAGAAGCGGGCGCACGGCGGCCGACAGCGATCTCTTCTCTCCGATGTACGCGATACTCACGACCCTTTTGTTCGATCAAATTGCGGACCAATTTTGACGCTCAAAAGAAAACCCGTCGCCCCCAGGGGGCGACGATTGGGGGCGGGCTTCTGAGTTAACGTGGCGCTAATGGAGCAGCACCGCATGAATCGCTGTTGGCACGCTCGGCTTACAGTGGCCTTACGCCAGCAGTGTGCCGCCAACCGCTGCGGGTTAGATCGGTGCATCATTACCACAGTTTAAGTTGATGCTGCAGGGGGCTTCGCGAAAATGACCGTGGTGGCGCCTTGCGGGAATTAACTGATGTGGTTGCTATGGCACAAACTGCCAGACAAATGGCAGCATTGCATCGGCGTGTTCTTCGTGGTGTTGGTCCTCACGCTCCCGATTTTTTTTTGCTCACGCTCGACAATAGGTGCATCCAACTCACAGGATGCCATTGACCACAATGCGCGTTTCTCAATGCCCGTCGATAGCTGTCCCGATTATCGGGGACGACTTGCCGTAGGCCCGGGGGCGGGCGCTCCTGCTCACCTAAGGGCGTGAGCTATCCAGGCGCCCCGCATCTCTGGCATTCCACCGCCAACGTTCGCGGCTATGGCGGCGCTCAACAAAAGAAATGGAACGGCAAAGCCGACGACCAGTGGCATCTGCCTCATGATGTCTCCCCTGACTAGACCCGCGCTGCCGCGAACAATCTAAGCAGAGCTATTATCGGTGTCACGAAAAAGCGCAGGACCGAAGCCCCGCGCTTGTTTCATCTGGCCAGCCGCCGCTGCTTGTCTTGAACCTTTTCCGATCCCGTCTGACCTATACGTGAGGGCTTTCCCCAGGTCCTCCCACCCCCCAAGAAAGCCCCGTTGCCCAAGGCGGGGCTTTCGCCTTTTCGCGCGCTTCGTTCTGGGAAAGCCCTTGCTAAACCATTTTCCCAGCTGTGCGAAGTCGTCCGGAAACGGACCTGGTTATAGCCTTCCCTCATTACTAGGAGGGGAGATTGCGAAAATGATTACGCTCAAAATCACGGCCCTCGTTCTCGGCGCCGGCCTGCTACTCGGACTATTTCTACCGCCGGATTTCAGTCCCGACTTTGTCCTCGCCGTCGTGGCATGCTTTTCATAGCGCAGAGAAAACCCGCCGGTTTTGGGCCGGCGGGTTCTTTAATGGTCAGCCGCCGGCGATGGCCTTGACCGCCGGGCGCGGTCCTATTGCCTATTGAACCGCTTCGACGACGCGCAGATCTTCGTCCAATGCTTCCATTGCAGGACCAGCATCGATGCCGCCTGGCGCTCGCTCCTCGAGCTGCTTTCTGAGCCGCTGCCGGTGCGCGCGGAGATCCTCGAGAGCTTCTCGGTTTTTCAGGCTCAAATAGCCATCCACAATCAACTTCGATGCTTCAGTCATAATGAAATCCGCCGATCAAATACCCGCCGGCCAAAATGGACCGACGGGTAGATCCTTCCGCGCTTTTGCGGCTAGCGCAACATCACCGCATTACCTTTAGTCTTCTGGCGTGTGTCGCTCACCGCTGCCGACAAATAAGAAAGCCCACCGGGACCAGCGCGGAAACCGGTGGGCTCTGCGTTCCTCCCCACAGCGCCGATACTGCGTAATGCAGCGCTAAACGGAAACGCGTCAAACTATAGCTCCGCGTAGAATGACGTCGGTATGTCAACCCCGGTCCAGTGGGCAAAAAATCGAACGGCGCAATTGTGAACTAGTTCACACGGATCAGGCACCCTCGCTAGCGACCAATTTACTAGCGCGGTATTATTGAGTTTGACGGTGCGATAATGAGCCTCAATTCGAAGCGCTTATCTCTGGCCGACGTGCGGCTCAAGATCTTTACTGAAATGGAAGCAGCTCTCGAAGCCCGGTTCCTGGAGCTACTGGAGCTTCGCGAGCGGGTACGTCAGGAAGAGCATCTGCAATGGAAAAGGCGGCCCTTTTTGGCCGCGCCTTTGTTCTCATGCTGAAGTTGTGCACCGCTTGTCCACACACCGCCCGCAACAAATTGGCGACGGACCGTGAACCCTGATGGCGGCGGCTCAGCACACGCCTCCGCCGAAGGTGTGCTGAGCCTAGCCAAGTTGCCGCGCTGCCCCCAACCGGCGTGAACCAATCATGGCAGCAATGTGAATGCATGCGCTATAGCACGGGTGCAACAGTGCCGGATAATGCGCGTGGAAATAGAAAACCCGCCGGCGCTCTCACGTCGGCGGGTGACAAGCGTAGTTTTCGTCCGGTAGGCTTATGCTACCTCCGATCGATTGCGATCCCGTTACGCCTGCGACTGCCTTCTGTGGCTTGCCAACTGCCCACGGTGAGCCGCGACAGCGCGCTAGACTTTCTCATCCAGCGCACGACAAGGTGCGGCAGTTGTGAACCGGTTCGCATTTGCTGAACGTGGCTGCTGCTATCTTTTGACTGCTGGGGGATTTCAGGGGCCCAGCATGTAGGCGCCGCCGGGACACGATCTTTCGAGCCCGACGGCGTAGCTTTTTGGGGACTTGCGGGACAGAGCTCACGCCCGAAGAAAAACCCGCCTCGGGCGGGCCAAGGCGGGCTGGAGGTTTTGGTCAGCGGCACCGAATGACCGCCGCTGACAGTTGAAGCCTATCGAATCAGGCGTTGCGGCTCAACCGGCGACGGTGGGATGCCAAGCGCCGCCGGTGGCGGTGCCGGCGCCTTATGCTGTAGCCGGACCTGCCGGCCAATCGTCGATGGCCGTCTTACCGAGTCTAAGGAAGGCCGCTGGTGCGGGTTTGGCTTTGGGGCTCCGGAGTGCGGGCGCCCTTCTAGAAACGAATCGGGTCGCCCTGTTAATCAGCAGGACGGCCTAGGTTGCTTCTTAAGGAATAAAGGGCCACAAGTCTGCCGCCGTGCGTTCATCGGCTAGTTTATTGAGGAGTTGAAATGATTTCTCTTCAGCAGCGCATCACAGCCCTGCAAAGTCTTGTTGCTGAGTTACACGAATTGGACCGCCTACGTGAGCGGGTCAGGAAAGAAAACTTATCGGTCCAGAGATCGCGGCGGATAGGCCGAAGGAAACAAACGCTCCATTAGCACAAAGAGGCCGCCTCAGCTGGGCGGCCCTCTTTCAGTACTGGCCTGTTTCGACCCCTAGTCCTAATTT
>Ga0210410_10004106_pt1 | contig 12802 bp, 11 predicted proteins | sample IncBWC4MmetaG_FD_161058 | JGI IMG/M metagenome (GOLD analysis project Ga0210410, IMG submission 161058) | Forest soil microbial communities from Barre Woods Harvard Forest LTER site, Petersham, Massachusetts, United States - Inc-BW-C-4-M | ecosystem: Environmental > Terrestrial > Soil >... | reverse complement strand
CGGAGTTTAGAAACGGTACCGCAGTGGTGATCTGCCCGGGCGGCGGTTTTATGGCCCTCTCCATGAACAGCGAGGGCAACGACGTCGCCAAGTACCTGGCCGCGAAAGGCGTGACGGCCTTTGTGTTGAAGTACCGCCTCGCACACACCGGCGAGGACGCCACGCAGGAATTTACGGCGCTGTTTGCAGACAAGCAGAAATTTCGAGAGATATTAGATAAGGTCATTCCCCTGTCAATCGCCGATGGGTTGGCGGCGGTCACCTACGTTCGGCAGCATGCGTCGGACTGGGGAGTTTCCCCGGATCGCGTCGGCATTATCGGATTCTCAGCCGGTGGAACGGTCTCTGCGGGAGTTGCCTTCGGTTACGCGCCGGATGGCAGGCCCGCCTTCGCAGCTCTGATCTATGCCGCCGGGGGCAGGTTTAAAGATTCTCCAGTTCCAGTGGATGCGCCGCCTGTGTTTGTCGCGGCTGCCACGGATGACAATCTCGGACTCGCACCGGACAGTGTCGCTTTGTACGAAAAGTGGACCAGCGCTCACAAACCGGCCGAACTGCACATGTACGCGAAGGGTGGCCACGGCTTCGGAATGCGAACGCAAAACCTCCCTACGGATCATTGGATCGACAGGTTTGCTGATTGGCTGGAGTTACTTGGTTGGCTGAAGAAGTGACTACCAAGACTTGGTGACGATTGCGGCTGGCTACTTCCCCGACCGCGACCGCTAGTTTGGGGCATGCGGTGGGGCGAAAATTTCAGACCATCCCACTTCGTATCAATGCGGCTTGAAGGTCTTCCCGGTCTCAAGCAGCGTCTTCAGGCGGGAAAGAATACGTGGCCATCCATCGGCGCAAGCAGCATAAGTAGGGTCATCCTCGGCCCACTCGTCATGCGTCACCGTTACTTTTGTGGCTTCGGTCTCGGGCACCAGCTCGATAGTTGCGCGTGACGCCTTATCATTTTGGCCCATTGCGAAGGTGTACTGAAAGACTTTTGGTGGCTCAAACCGAAGGATCTTCCCTCGGACGTAGGTCATGGACTTGCCATCGGGTCCCGCGCCCACCCATGCGAGCAAGCCGCCAGGCTTAAAGTCCGCTTGAAGCTCAGTACCCGAGAAGATGATGCGGTTCGACTCCAGCGACACAAAGCCTTCCCACACCTTCTCCGGGGTGGTGGCAATGTAGAAGATATATTTCAGTGGTGCTGGATGGGCCATGATTGCTCCTGACTCCCCTGCGCCATCTTGTATCCACAGGCAAAGACCCAACAAGGCCCTAGTGCCATCGGTTCTGCTCGATTGCTCGCATTGCCTGAAATTTTAGAACCCCTTGTCCGGTCCGGCGTTAATCAGGGTTAGCCGCTAGCGAAGTAGCTCTACGTAATCCTCCGAGTGTAAGCGGCACATCCCAATTCGCGCCCCTTGCAATCTGGCGGGAATAGTCTACTGGTGCAGTGTAATCCCGCGTCCCAACACGAAAATGAAAACGAGCGACAGTCCTACAGCCACGATGATGCAGGCATAGTTCCTGTCAATGCCATCTGATCGTCGCTCGGGAACGGTTCCTCTCGGAATATAGTACCTCAACCACAGAAGCCCGGAGTGCGCGCCCGCCGCACCTGGCAGCGCGGATTGCCACACGAGCTGGATTCCAATCGGATTCACGAGCCCAGCCGCGCAGAGGAGTACCGCCGAGGAGTAAGGAATAAGCGTGAGTTTCAGCAGCCGACGCGTGGCGTTACGAGGAACTCCGACGTACCGGACCAGCGTGGTGCCCACGACCAATACGTCGCCGTAATACGACGCTATTCCGGCGACGACGAGGAGCCCCCGCCACAACCAGTGCGCTTGCAAGCCAGCAATCACCTCCGCCCAGTCGCCGAAATTGGTGACCCCGGAAAAGAAGAAATATCCAGTGCCCGCAAAGAGGTTGAACGCAAGGCTTGTCAGCGGAAAAAAACGCCATCGAACTGATGCGCCTGTCGCGCCGCGCAGTGCAATCCAAAACACCATGGCAGCTACCAGGTTTGCCAGCGATCCACCCGCGGCAACAAGTCGTGAGTCGAAGTCGCTGGACCACGCAACGGTCGTCAAGACACCCGATTTTGTGCCGGTGAGTAGAGCGGTTGCGGCGTGACCCAATCCTTCGTGGAGGACATTGCCAATGATCTCAGCCAGGAGGCTAATCGCACAGACTGTTAGCACGTCGTCGTTCGCCTGCACCGACGCTGGGCTAACTTCCGCTGCCATTTTCTCGCTCTCTTGCTACTCGCGCAGCCTGCTTGCCCAAGATGAGATCTCTTGAGCTTCGAGGAAAAGACCAGCAGGAAAATGCCACCAATAATCTCATAGTTGAAAACGACGAAGCCTTGAAAATCACATGTACGACGTAAATCAGAAGTCGAATAGTCAGGCGACTGCATTCCGAAGTTCGAGATGACCTCGCACTTGTTGAGGTTGAGCCACCGCTGCCTCGTCAGGTGTACGAGACTACACGAGACGTTCGGTGGTTGATCCTAGGCTCTCGGCTCGAAGGAACATCACTCTTTCCAGTCCGCGAATGGCCTCTAAGACTTATGGGAGGCATCGTCTGCGTCCACAGTTCCGCATTTCTAAATCGGAGTAGTTCAGTCGGCTGCCGGGCCAGCAAAGAGGATGAGATTCTCATCTGGATCCGAAACTATAAAGGTTCTGGCACCCCATGGCTCCTTCTTAAGTGCCTGATGGAAGGAGACTCCTGCGGCCTGATAACTCAGAAACAGTTGTTTGATTTCGTTCGCGTTGTCAACCGTGATGGAAGCGGAGAGCAGATGTTCGCGCTTGCGAACATCGCCGACGAACACAGGTTCGAAGACCAACCTCAAGGCGAGTCGTACATTGTCGCGGATGACCTGCCCGTAGTATGGCGGATCACCATAGAAGAATTCGACCGCGAAGCCGAGCTTGTTTGTATAGAAATCACAGGAACTCTTGATGTTCGCAACGAAGAGTTGTGCCGAGATTGAGCTGAGAATGGGATCTGGCGTCGTCTGTCTGGGTTCATCGGTCATGGCATCTGCTCCTGATTTGAGCGCCTGCCACCCGTCGAACCCCATTTGCCGCGCGACAAGCTCCTGAGCGTCCGCGAGCCTGAAGCTTGACTCCAGTATCTGCACGTCCCCAATGTGACGAAATCGGGGCAACGCGGCCCGGATTTGGGCTGCGACGGGATAGTACCGTTCACGATGCCAGCGCAGATACTGTTTGGCTTGCTTTTTGAGGTTTTCGATATTCGGCATAGGCGCAGTGGTGTTTACTTACCGTAGGTGGGCGTTGCCCTTTCGATCTGCACCGATGCGCCCTACGCAGCATTTAAAGGTTGCCTCGATCAGCGCGGGATTGTCAATAGCCGAGCCTTATGAAGCGCATCCGGAATTGTGGCGCAAAGGAACGGCAAAACTTAGGTCAGCTTAGCAGTTCGCGATGGAAAGGCTGACGCTCTCTTCATGGAAGGGATTCGTGGCCAGACTCAGGGTACGCCTCGTCTGACCAATGCGTTCCGCTTCGTGCCGAGAGATCCCGCATGTTCCCAGAGGGGGATATGGTCGCGCACATCTGTCCGGCAACTGTCTTTTGAGTTGTGTTGACGCTAGGCTGTTACGGCACAATCCTTCTTGAAGAGCATCAGTCCTGAGAAACGCTAGTGATTTATCGGACGCGCTTGTATGGAGTGATCTGGCCAACTTGTTAGTGGGCAGCAGCAAACCGGAAGTTGTCAAGCAACGGCGTTGCCATGGCAGGTAGTACGAAACGCTGGCTCCAGTGCGCACAAGATAATCTCGAAGCGTTTATGTTGACGCACAGCCGGAACGCTGCCCGGAGGGGCAAAGGTAATTGTGCCGGGGTGTTTCGTGTAGGGAAGGCCCGTCTCGGGCAGCCGGTGTTCCTTCAACGCGCCGGCTCTTGGTTGCCGGAGCGCCGGTCCCGGCGGACGCCGCGCTGCTCGGAAGGAGAGTTCGGGATCCCTGCGCGGCTTGGCTTCTTGGGCGCCCGCCTTGAGGGCAGCGTTGGCAATGCGGTCGACCTCGGCTTTGCTGTCGACCGCGATGGCGATCAGCGCTTCGGCGGTCGTGCCATCGGCGATCTTCTTGTCGGTGAACCCGGCATATTTATGGTGGGTTAGCAGCATCGCATAGATGTCCTCGGAAATGACCAGGCTCGCCGCGGTCTCATCAGCGAACTGTGGATTGAACGTCCAGCCGAAGGCTTTGAAGTTGTTAAGGTTTTTCACCGGCTGGTTGACGAAGATTTTGGTACTCATGATTGCTCCGTTCAGTTGGGGTGGAACCGCTGTGACTCGTTGACGTCAGCTAGTCGTTCAAGAAAAGTCCGAATCAACATCGATTCGAACGCTTGCTTTGAGTGCTTGGCGACAGCCCTTCGTAGTGACGCATCTCAACAATGGCTGGACGCTTCAAGCGACCCCACGGCTCTTTTGTAAGCCATTTCGAAAGCCTCGCGTCGCGTCGAATCAATCTCGTACGCTTATATTCAACAATCATAGTTTCTATCTCGAGTTCTTTCGGAAATCGAATGCCCCCAAAGAAACTGGGGCGATCGCTTCCTCGAGTGAAATCTCGCTCGCGCAATCTCAACGGAGCTGCGCTATCCTGATCTTCAGGCAACTCTTTTTTACACGAGAGGGTTGGCGAGTCCAGTAGGCACAATTTTGTAACCGGAGTTTGATATGCGCCTTTCCGAGTGTCCCGTTAGAGCGACCATCGACGTAATCGAGGGTAAATGGAAACCGATCCTCGTAAGTGCCTTGAAGCCAGGGACGTTGCGATTCGGCCAATTACGACGCCATGCTCCGGAAGCCACGCGAAAAGTCCTTGCCGAGCAATTGCGCGAACTGGAGAAGGATCAAATTATTACTCGGAAGGTCTTAGGACAGAGATGGGAGCGAGTGGAATATGCGCTCACCCCTTACGGGCGGACTCTCGTACCGGTTCTGACACTAATGGCAAAGTGGGGCAAGAGGCATAAGAAGTCTGGCCACGCCAATAACGGTGCTGAGGCGGCGAACCGGCTCCAAGCAGTCTCTTAAATCGGGAGGTGGTCATGTCACACGTAAAAACCCCCTTAGCCCTGGAACGATGACCGCACGGCCCCACTAATTTTTCGGCGCGTGTCGTGAGATGCTCTCTTCGTTTTCTCGAAAGACGTGCTGATTGTTACGAAGAGATTAGTACCGATAAACCGATAAACGCCCTTGTATTGAGTGATCTGGCCAACTTCCGGAAGCGGTCCACTTTGATATCGTGGAAATGGCTCGGTCGCGTTTTGTTCGGCATCCCAGCTGCGAAGGGCGTTTTCCGCTACTGATCCCATCGGGCCGGTGAGCGAGTTGAGGTTCGATCAAACTATATTCGACGGCGATGCCTACTTCATCCTCAAAACGCGTCCTACGCAAACGAAGTACTTGCAGTGTGACACTCGGGTCAGGACAGAATGGTCGTTTCGCGTGAGGCCGGACTATTGAAGATCGCCACTTTCAACATCAATAACATCAACAAGCGTCTGCGTAATCTCACGGTGTGGCTCGCAAGGGCGCAGCCCGACGTCGTTTGCCTCCAGGAGCTCAAGGTTGAGCAGCGAGCATTTCCGGCAAGTGCTCTTCGCGACCTCGGCTATCGCGCAGTCTGGCTAGGCGAACGTTCCTGGAACGGCGTAGCGATCTTGGCGCGGGAGTGCGATCCGGTGCTGACGCGATCCGGCTTGCCTGGGAATCCTCAGGATCGCCAGGCACGCTATATCGAGGCGGCGGTAAATGGTGTGCTGATCACTTCCATCTACCTGCCGAACGGAAATCCTCAACCTGGTCCGAAGTTCGATTACAAATTGGCCTGGTTCGAACGCTTAATCGAGCACGGCGCGGAACTCATGAAGGCCGGCGTGCCTGTTGTCTTTGCCGGCGATTACAACGTCGTACCGACTGTGCAGGACATCTATCCAACGCGATCTCTCGATAGCAACGCATTGATTCAACCTCAGAGTCGCCATGCGTATGCTCGGCTGCTAGCTCAGGGCTGGACGGACGCTCTGCGCAAACTGCAACCCGAGGGGCCGCTCTGGACGTTCTGGGACTACGAGCGTAATCGGTGGCCTTTAGACAAGGGGATGCGGCTGGATCATTTCCTTCTCTCTCCAACAGTCGGCGATCGACTTGTGCACGGGGGGGTAGACCGATGGGTTCGCGGTGAGGAGAACGCGAGCGACCACGCTCCCGCTTGGATAGTGCTCGATCGTTGATTCTGCGTTACCGACTTCATCTCGAAGATCGCCACCTGGCCGCAGGGACCATCATAAACGTTCGGCTGGCAGCTGTACGGCGGCTGGCATATGAAGCAGCCAGATTCTGGATTGTTGAGCCCCGACCTCGCGGCGGGCATTCGCCGGGTAAAGGGCGCAAAGACTTGGGTGCCGACTCGGGAATTGGTTAACGGCCGAGGAAGCTCGAACGCTTTGGCAACTCCCTGATCCTGCCACTTTGAAGGGCAACCGGGACCGAGCGATTCTTGCTTTGCTATTGCATTGTGGCTTGCGGCGTCGCGAACTAACTGAACTGACGGTTGATCACTTCCAGCGTCGCGAGGATCACTGGGGCATCGTTGATCTGATAGGAAAAGCGGTCACGTTCGAGCCATACCGGTGCCCTCGTGGGTTAGAACCGTTGACGACTGGCTCGCAGCTTCGAGTGTCGTCCACGGGCGGTTATTTCGTTGCGTCTGTAGGGCGGGACCGATTTGGAGCACCGAAATGACCGAAAAGGCGGTCTGGCATGTCGTCAAACAGTACGCAGGTAAGGCTGGAATTGTAAAACTCGCGCCGCATGACCTTCGGATCGCGTGCCCGTCTCTGCCACAGCGCCGACGGCGAGCTGGAACAGATTCAGTTACTGCTGGGTCACGTCTCGGTGCAGACCGCTGAAAATATCTCGGCTGTAAACAGCGATTGAGAGAGGTTGTCAACGACAAGATCGGAATTGAACCCGGCCCGTGAAAATAGAGAACAGACGGTGATAATCCCGCTATTCTTTTTCGATGACACCCTGTTTGCTGGTTTGCTGCGAGGTCCCAGCAACTAGACTAGACCAGGAGGGAAAAGATGGAAATCGATCTTCACGGCTACCATCCCGCTGAAATCGTGTTCAACGGAGTTCTTGGCAAGATTTTGCAGCAAGCTTGGGAGATCGGGGAGACTGAACTGACGCTGATTCACGGCCATGGTCGTAATCGCGGCATCACACCCGGATTTGTGAACACCAACACCGGTTACTTTGGGCTCTGTATTCGACGGGCGTTACGGAATGACCAGTCCCTTCGCCGGTGGATCAAGCATACGACGCTTGATTGCCGACAGATCGGCTGCACCTCCATCGGACTGAAACGAAACTCACATCCGACGAGAAAACAATTGCCACAGTTGGAGAGATCGTCGCGGCGAAAATCTGGCCACAAAATACGAATTTAGCAGTAGCTCCCGTGTCTGCCCCTCGGCGTATCACTGTTTTTGTCCCACACGGTACAGTGTCCTCGGACGAGGTTGGACGCTGGTGAAGAAAGCACGAGCCCATACGGACAAACGCAAGGTTTTGGGTTGCCCGTCGCCAAAGGGTTTGAACGGCTGCCGCAAAGGGTCGGCACACCGGGCACATCTCGGGTGATGTAACATCTTGGCGAATTGCCGGAGGTGGATTGTGACGATTGCTTTGTGTGTGCTGATTCTCTGCACGCAGGCGCTAGGGGCATCCGGGAACGGATCTGATCTTTGGCATGTAACAGGAACTAAGATCGCTTCGCAGGAAGTTCAGTTCAGCAATGGTCAGGCACATCTCGCCGGGACCGTCTGTCTTCCCGAGACTGGTGACCACTTGCCAGGTGTTGTGGTGTTGCACCATGCTGGACTGGCGACGCGGGAAGCGGCGCTATATCGTCATCCGAAGGAAGGGTTACCGGCTTTAGGCTTTGCCGTATTGGTTTTCGATCGTCGCGGAAGCGGTGAGTCTTCCGGGGACTTTGATTTTGAAACGTTGGCAGACGATGCCATCGCGGGGCAGCGAGCATTGGCGAAGATTCCGCGCGTTGATCAGACTCGGACCGGTTTTTGGGGACTGAGTCAAGGCGGCTGGCTCGCAGTGCTGGCGGCGGGACGCAGCACAGACTCCGCTTTTGCGGTCGCCGTTTCTGCTCCGCTCGTCACCGCGAATGAGCAGATGCAATTCGCGACGAGTAACCTACTCGGCGTCCGTGGATATTCAGAGTCCGACGTGCGCGAAATGCTCGATGCTCGCAAGGCGTGGATCGGTTATCTCCACGGCACAAATTCGCGAGATGTGGCAGTGGCGGCGTTGCGTAAGTCGGAGTCAAAGCCCTGGATTTGACCTGGCTTATTTGCCTAAAGCCTCCCAGGTTACGACCGATCCTCAGCATGATGCCTCACGTAAAAGACTGGACGACGACCCTCTCGCCGCTGCTCTCAAAGTTAAGGTCCCAGTCCTGTTCCTCTATGGAGATTCCGACCCCTGGGTGCCGGTGGCAAGATCCGTTGAGCGACTAAGGTCGCTGTCCAGTCAACACCCCAATATCGATTGCGCGGTCGTCGCCGATGCAAATCACGAAATGATGTTTCCGGTAAACGACAAGATGGAAGTTGATGTGAATGCAACCCGAAAGGCTGCGCCACAAGCACCCACATACTTTATGATCTTGGGGTCTTGGCTTTCGCGACGTGTTGCGAAGTGATGCCGCGGAAGCTGCTAGGGAACGATGGAGGTTTAGGCTCGTGGCACGGCGGAAGTTGTCCATGGCGACAATGCTCGGGCCGGCGTCGAGTTTGATTGTTGCTACTAGAATGTCAAGTCCATGTGCGCCTCGTTTGTTTCTGTAAGTGCTAACGTAATCCACATCGCGAAGCATTTTTGTAGCCTTCGTCGAGGGGGCGGTTGCGGCGCCGTCCCAGTACCCCAAATGTCTGGTTTCGGCGTTTACCATGCACCAAGCGAGTTCCGCAGCGCGATATTCCCTGCCATTCCGATTTTTTCTCCTGATACTGTCGGCGCAGCATGCCTAACCTGCCAGAACCCGCCTTTCTTCTGCTGTCCTGTCTAGTTTCAGTTCTCGTGCTCACTTTTGCGCCGCACCATCGAACCGACCTCAGTACAGTGCGCGCGTCAGACATATATAGTGCTGTGAGAATGTTGCAGATATAGTGCTCGGACAATGTTACAGCGGGAGGAATTGGCGATGGCACTGAAGAGGAAACTCATGCGCGCGAACGGTCTGGTCGCTGCGCTGCTCTTGACGCGAATGGTGTCGGCGCAGAGTCCCAACGCGAATGCGGACCTTGTGCTACTCCATGGACGCATCCTCACGGTCGATGCGGCTGACTCAATCTCCCAGGCAATGGCCATTCGACGCGGCGTGATTGTAAAGGTTGGCAGCGACGCCGAGATCCTGGAATTTGCAGGAAATGGTCCGGGCGTGCGCGTCATTGACCTTCACGGCCACACTGCGACCCCCGGCCTCATTGATACGCACGCACACATTGCCGACGGAGGAGTGGGAGAACTGTTCGGGGTCAAGCTCTCGGACGCCAATTCGGTAGCGGAAATAGTGGCACGCGTAAAGGCCAAAGTCGCTCTGGTCAAGCCAGGCGACTGGGTCACGGGAGCCGGCTGGGACGAGGGCAAACTCAGGGAACGACGCTATGTCATGGCCAGTGATCTCGATGCCGTCGCTCCTAACAACCCCGTGTGGCTCATGCATACGACAGGGCATTACGGAGTGGCCAATTCGCTTGCGCTGAAGATGGCTCGCATTACTTCGGCGACTGCTGACCCTGCCGCCGGCACGATCGATCGTGACGCAAACGGAAAGCCCACGGGCGTTCTCAAAGAAGACTCGGCGATGCAGCCGGTTACCCTCCTTATCCCTGCAACGACTCCCGAGCAGATGCGCCTGGGCATCCTCCACATCCAACAGGTCCTGCACGGCGAAGGCATGACGGCCGTCAAAGATCCAGACATCTACCAGCTTCACTGGGACGCTTACAAATCGCTGCTGGATCAAGGGAAGCTTAAGGAGCGCATCTGCGTGCTGTGGCACGCGGGTTCAACACTCGAGTCGGCGAAAGAGGCGCTCGCCGAAATCAAGAATGTTCCACGTTTACCGGGAAGTTTGGGCGACGACCGATTGCTTTCCTGTGGGGCCAAGATTTATATGGACGGTTCCGGCGGCGCGCGAACGGGCTGGGTGTATGACGATTGGCTGCGCAACGGCAAGACCCCAGACGTTACATCCTCGGGTGCGGGCAATAAGGGCTACCCTCAAACAGATCCCGCGGTTTACCGAGAAATGGTCCGCCTTTTCCACCAAAACGGTGTTCCAGTGGGCACACACGCGGTTGGCGATCGCGCGATGGACTGGGTAGTGGATACGTATGCGCTTGTCGAGCGGGAGCAACCCCATCCCGGGCTGCGGCACAGCATTATCCATGCGAACTTGCCAACCCCGCATGCGCTCGAGGTAATGGCGAACTTGCAGAAAAAATACGATGCGGGTTATCCCGAGATGCAGCCAGAGTTCTTGTGGTGGATCGGCGACATTTATGCGGCAAGTTATGGCCCTACGCGCGGGGAGAGCCTGGAGCCTCTGCGCACCCTGCTGTCACGCGGCATTCTTTGGTCCGGAGGGTCAGACTATTTCGTTACACCGGTGGCCGCACGCTTGGGGCTGTGGGCGTCTCTTGCACGTGAGACCCTCAAGGGCACTTATGGCGCGCATCCGTTCGGACTTGCGGAGGCTGTGGACATTCACACGGCGCTTCGTAGCTACACCGCGTGGGGTGCACGCCAGATGTTCCTGGAAAACCAGATCGGCACGCTCGAAGTGGGCAAGAAAGCCGACATTGCGATCTGGGATCGCGACCTTTACACGATAAGAACCGACGAGATCAAAGACCTGAAATGTCTGATGACGCTGTTCGATGGGAAAGTGGTGTTCACTTCGACAACTCGCCGGTAACAATGTCGCTGCGCTGATTCATCTGAAGTGGATCGTCGTTTGAACATCGGCGATGTCCGATAACGGCTGCGTTTATCAGACACACCGTCATTAACTCCCGGAGTTCGGAAGCGGGTCCAGGTAAGGTGGATGATTTCTTATTTCATACAACCAGTGAGTTTTGAAACGCGCGATCGTGCCTTGCGGACCAACGGCCCAGCCGCCTTTTGCCCCGTCAAAGCTGACGGCATTTAGGCTCAGGTGATCGGTGTGCTGCCAGTGAATACCATGATCCTTGCTGACATCGGTTCCGTTCGGGCCGACCGTGGCATAGTCGCCATCGAATGATCCAACCGCCGACCGGTAGCCCCCAGGTTGCTCTGCAGAAAGTTGCCAGGTCTCACCATCTTCTGAATACATTGCGACGCGATCTTCACGGGCTGGTTCCTTGTAATCGCCTCCAACCGCCACTAGGGTTGTGCCAGCGCATGCAATGCTGAAGATACCGCTTGATGCATTGCCGCTGGAAATTGGAGTTTCAACCACGGTCCATGTTCGTCCGGAATCAGCCGAATGGAATATGCGAGCTTTTGGGCCGCCGGTGCCAAAGTAAATGCCACTTTGACATAAGGCAATAACCGTTCCACTCGCGGCAAAAGCGCCCTCTTGAGGTAGCGCCGCCGGCATTCCGTCACGCGGCAGCTCGTTCCAATGCTCACCGTCCGCGGTGTTCAAAACCAGGAATTTGCCGCCCACCGGATCACTCAGCGCAACACAGTGCGTGCTGGAGCTGCAGGCTAGCGAGTCCAGAAAGAATCCCGGGCGTTTATCGAAGTACTGCAATTTCCATGCCTTGCCACCGTCAATCGTTTTGTAAATACGGGATTTGTTACCATCCCCACTCGAAAGGACATAGGCCACATCGGCACTAAAGGCTTCAATATCCCGGAAGTCCAGGCCGTCAGTGCCCTCAACGGCAATCTGTTTCCACGTTTTCCCGTCGTTAACGGAACGCAGAATCACTCCATTCGAGCCGGAGGCCCAAACAACGTAGTGTTGCTGCCTTTGACTGCTTTGGTCATACCTTACGCTGACACCTCGCAGATTGGTGTCCAGACCTTTGGTTTGAACTGACCACCAAGGGCTCGAATCACTGGTGTTCATCAGGAGCCGAAACAGCAGCAGAAACGCAAGCACGCAGAGATTCTAACTCAAGACTCCCCAGGCATCAGGCCGAGATAAATTTGGTAACCTGAAAATACCAATGCCGCGTCGCGCTTTACAGACTACTGTTTGCAGTGATAAGCCCGAAGAAGTGTCGGGCGGAGCCGTGGCTCTGAGGAAGCGCAAATGAGAGGAGCCCCTCTTCTTGTTTTCATCGAATGGGCTGTTTGTTTGGTGCTCTGTCTCATAGTCCATGGAAGTTTCGTGTATGCGGGCTGGAAATGGCGGACGGGGTGGAGACAAAAAAGCTTCCGGTATGGCGTCAGGTCGCTATTATGCTTCACAGCTCGTTTTCTTTCCGTGAAGCTGTCGTACTGTCCTCCTCTTGACAATCAGTAGGAGAGGTGTATTCTTCCTCCTGGCCATCAGGAGGAACCTGTCCATGGCAGACAAGCCGAGTGATCTCGTTCAAGGCACTCTGGACATGCTCATTCTGAAAACACTGGCGCTCGATGCACGGATATGGGATCGCCGTCCGGCTCGAACAGATGAGCAAAGGCGTTTTCCGCCTCAACGCAAGTTCGCTGTTTGTCGCCT
>Ga0210410_10004104_pt1 | contig 12803 bp, 9 predicted proteins | sample IncBWC4MmetaG_FD_161058 | JGI IMG/M metagenome (GOLD analysis project Ga0210410, IMG submission 161058) | Forest soil microbial communities from Barre Woods Harvard Forest LTER site, Petersham, Massachusetts, United States - Inc-BW-C-4-M | ecosystem: Environmental > Terrestrial > Soil >... | reverse complement strand
CAGCTGATCGATCTCGGCGGTCGTGAAGGGGCGCGCACAGCCGGCGAACACCACGTTGACGCCTACCACTTCCCCCCGCCACCAGATCGGGATGGCCGCGACAGCGCCGTCGCGGGCCGGGTGGCCTAGAGGCAGATGTCCGGTAGCTATGTCGCGGTAGGCGTCGAGGACCACCGGCCGCCGACACGCCATGACCTGCCCGGTCACACCTTCGTGAAGCGGAAAGCTTTGGCCGAGCCGGCAGGCGGTCCCCCGCTCGGCGATCTTGGTGTAGCGCTGGCCCGGGCACTCTACGATCGAGATGCTGCCGCCGAGCGCCTCCGTCAGGCGGCAGCTGATGGTCATCAGTCGGCGCAGCAGAGGCATCAGCCGGAGATCCTCGTAGAGCTCGGGGGCGTACTCCGCGAGGATGGCTCCAGCAGGAGCCGCTGGTCGGATGCCCGCAGATTCAGGCATTCTCCCAGCATAGGGTCATATTTGTCACAACTCCATGATCGGACGTCGGCTGTTTAACAGCACAGGCACGGGAGCCGCTCGCCCACGGCCTCCGGTCATCTGGTCCGCGATCGCTCGCACGATGTAGGCGAACGACACTGCGCCGGCGTCCGCGTGGCCGACGCTGCGCTCGGCGAGAGGCCGCGCCCGCCCGATCCGCGGCCGCAGCGGCGCGGTGGCCTGCGCCGCCGACTCGGCCGCCTCGGCTGCCTTGCGCCACGCCTCCCCGATCGGCTTTCCGGCCTGCACCTGCGACTCCAGCGTCCGCACGCACGGGATGAAGGCGTCGAGCATGGTTTTGTCGTCAGGCTCGGCCTTGCCGATCCGTTGCAGCGCGTCCAGGGCCCCGCGAGCGGCGCGGACCTGGGCAACGGCATCTACTGCGTCGGTATCCCCGAGCGCCCGGCCGGCCGCAGCGAGCATCGCGCCCCACAACGCACCGGAGGTCCCGCCGGCCTGTGCGGACCACTGCTCACCGGCTCGGGCGAGCACGGTCTTCGCTCCGGCACCTTGATCGGCGAGTTCGCGCGCCGCGGCGAGACCGTTCTCCGCTCCGCGGACCATGCCGACCCCGTGGTCGCCGTCGCCGGCGAACGCGTCGAGGGTCCCGAGCTCATCCTGATGTTCCCGCAGTGTCTCAAGCACAGACTCCAGCCCGGAGACGATCTGCCGCGCCGCCGCCTGCGAAGCAGAACTGCCCGGCTCTTTGACCGTGACCTTCGGAGCCTCGGTCGCCAGCTGGGACTCGTCGATGAACCGCGGCGCCTGCATGGTCCCGCGGCGGATCGCCGGCGTGTCCACCGGCGCGTTCCAGTACCGTTCAATCTCCTGGTCGACCCAGGTCAGCGTCAAGGAGACGCCTGCCATGTCCAGGGACGTCGTCAGCTCGCCGACTTCGCAGTCGATGATGTAAACACCGGCTTCCCCGAGCAGCCGCTCGACGGTCCGGTAGGTGATGAACAGCTCCTCGTATGTCGTCGAGCCCAGCCCGTTGAGCAGCGCGATCACCCGGTCACCGGGATTGACTGGCCGGTCCTTCATGAGGCCGTCGACGAGCACCTGGGCCACCCGATCGGCGCTGCCGAGATCCGCGTCGTAGATCCCGGGCTCCCCGTGCACGCCGAGACCAACGCCCATCTTCCCTGCGGGCACGGTGAACAGCGGGTGGTCGGCACCTGGCAGGGTGCAGCCGGAGAAGGCCACGCCCAGCGTGCGGGTGCGGTAGTTGACGTTGTCGAAGACCGCGATCACCTCGTCGAGGGACTTGCCGTCCTCACACGCCGCGCCGGTGACCTTGAAGACCGTGACCCAGCCGCAGATCCCGCGCCGCAGGTGCAACTCCTCCGGTGACGCGGAGGCGATGTCGTCGGTGACGACGGCGATCCGCGCGTCGATCCCCTCCGAGGAGAGCATCTCGGCGGCCTCCCCGAAGTGGAGGACGTCGCCGGCGTAGTTCCCGAAAGCGATGAGCACGCCACCGCCCTTATGCGCGGCCTTGGCCACGCTGACGGCCTGTGCTGCGGACGGCGAAGAGAAGATGTTGCCGAAGATGACGCCGTCGGCCATCCCCTGACCGACCCAGCCTGCGAAGGCGGGATAGTGGCCGGTGCCGCCACCGATGATCATGGCAACCTTGCCGGGCGTGCTCTCGGTGGCCCGTACAGCACCACCGAACACCTTACGGACATAGCGGCGGTTGGCGGCAAGGAATCCGTCAGCGAGCTCGGCCGGGAAGTTATCAGGGTTATTGACCAGGAATGTCATTGCGCTGCCTTCCAGACGTGAGGTTGCCGGTACAACCCGGGTCAGACGAGGAGCCGGAAGGGGCTTTCGACCAGCTCCTTGAACCGGCCCAGCCACCGCGCCGCTGTGGCGCCGTCGACCGGCCGGTGGTCGACGCTGAGGATGACCTTGATGAACTTCGCGAACCCAACGCCCCCGTCGTCGGTCTCGACAGGCAGCGAGGTCACCGCACCGACGGCGAGGATCCCGGCCTGAGGCGGGTTGATGATGGCCGCGAACTCCTCGATGCCGAACATGCCGAGGTTGGAGACGGCCAAGGAGCCGCCTTCGAGTTCGGATTGCTTCAGGCTGCCGGCGCCGGCACGGGCCGCGAGCTCCTTGATCGTCGCGGAGATGTCCGAGAGCGTCCGGCTCTGGACCGAGCGAACGACCGGAGTAAGCAACCCCCGCTCGCTGGCCACCGCCACGGCGATGTCGGCGGACTCGAAGCGCCGGACCACGTCTGGGGTCCAGACGACGTTCATATCCGGCACATCCACCATGGCCAGGCCAGCGGCCCTCACGATGAAGTCATTGATGGTGATCTTGAGGTCACCCGTGGCGTTCGCCGTCGCCCGCAGCTCCAGGAGCCGGTCCACCCGGCAGGTTGCCTTGAGGTAAAAGTGCGGCACCTGCTGCTTGCTCGCGGTAAGCGCGCTGGCGGCCGCCCGCCTGAACCTGGTGTGCGGGATCTCGGTGTACGCGTCCGATGCCACGGCCGCTGGCCGGGCCAGTGCACGCGCCGGCGCCGGCGTACGGCCCGGGGAGGCAGCGCCGCCCGCCGTGCCCACTGGCTCGCCGTCGGCAGGCGCCGCGAGGCCGCATCGGCCGAGCGCCTCCTCGATGTCGCGACGCCGGATCCGCCCGCCGGGGCCGCTGCCCTCGAGCTCCTCGATCCGAAGTCCCGCCTCGGCCGCCATACGGCGGGCCAGAGGGCTGGCGAAGAGGCGTCTACCGGCCTTGCCGCCGGTCACGACCTGATCGGCCGTGGGCTCAATCTCGGGGATCGCGTCCGCGACGAGCGAGTCCTCCGAATGTTCCTTGTCGGCCTGCGACACCGGGAGGGAACCCCGCGGCCCCAGCCCCAGTTCGGCCAGAATGGAGTCCTCCCCCCTGGCTTCTTCGCCCGGCTGGACGAAGACGGCGATGGGGCCCCCGACCGGGACGGCGTCTCCCGCGGACACCAAGATCTTGAGCAGAACTGCGTCTTCCTCCGCCTCGAGCTCGACCACAGCCTTGTCAGTCTCGACGCTGGCGACCACGTCACCCTGCTTGACCTGGGCGCCGGGCTGCACGGCCCAGTCCACAAGAGCGGCCTCTGTGACGTCGGCCGACACTCCTGGCATCCTCAGGACGCTTGCCATGGGGCCCCGTTCCCTATTCGGCGATCAGTGTCAGTGCGGCCACGATGTCCTCGGTCTGGCCGAGTGCCGCGCGCTCGAGCACCTTGCTGACGCTCGGTGAGGCCTCGCCGCCATGGACGCGCTGGACAGGCTGATCGAGCCAGTCGAAATACCGCCGCTGGATCTCGTCGGCCAGCCACGACCCGTAAGAGGTGCCGACAGCGCCCTGCTCGACGATCAGGACATTGTTGGTCTTCTGGATGCTGGCCTTGATGGATGACCAGTCCACGCTGCCGCGGTCCAGCCACCGCAGATCGATAACGTCGGCGTCGACCCCTGACCGATCCACCGCGTCCAGGCAACGCGGAACCATGGAGAGGTAGGAGATGACCGTGGCGTCGCCCCCCTCACGGCGCAGCGCAGCCCGACCCACTGGTAGGCAGTAGTCGAGATCGTCGACCGGGACCGAACCCGTGGAGGAGTAGAGGTCCGCGTCGTGCTCCAGCACCGCCACCGGGTCGTCGCAGGCGAGTGCGGTGTTCATCAGCCCCACATAGTCGTACGGGTTGGACGGGGCGATGATCCGGAAGCCCGGCGCGGTGACGAGGATGCCGGCCGGGTCCATCGAATGCTGGGAGCCGTACCCGGTGCTGGTGCCGATCTTTATCCTCAGGACGTACGGCACGGGCCTTTCCCCGCCGAACATGTGCCGCATCTTGGCCACCTGGTTGAACAGCTGGTCGGCCGAGACCCAGATGAAGTCCGCGTACATCAGCTCGGCGACGGGGCGGTAGCGTCCGTCGAGCGCGATGCCGCCGGCGAGCCCGGTGAAGGCGTTCTCGGCGATCGGCGTGCCGAGGACCCGCTCGGGGAAGGCGGCCTTCAGTCCCCGGGTGGCACCGCGAGGGCCACCCTTAAGCTTGTGCACGTCCTCGCCCATGACGACGATCCGGTCGTCGGTCTCCATCCGCCGGTGCATTACGTCGGCGATGACGTCGACGAACTTACGCTCCTTGACCTCGCCCTCGTACTCCGAGCACTCCATGTAGCGCAGGCCGGCCAGCTCAGAGAGGTCCCCCCGTACGCCGGCGTCGACGAACGCCGGATCGGGAAGGAGCTCCGCTCGGTAGCGCTTGGCCCCGGGCTTACCATCAGGGTCAGGCTCCACGAACCGTTCGGCGATGTCCTTCATGGTGTCTTTGGCCCTGCGCCACAGCTGGGCGATGTCGTCCTCGCTCAGCAGTTCCCGGCGTACCAGGTTGGCCGCCACCCGGATCAGCGGATCGCGTTCACGCCACCCCTGCTCCTCGTCCTTCGTCCGATAGCCGAATGCACTGCCTGGAAAGGGCCCGTTCTGGTGGAAGTAGCGGTAGACGTCGGCCTCGATGAGGGTGGGGCCCCCGCCAGCCCGCATGTGCGCGACGGCTTCTCCCGTCGCGAGGTGGACCGCGACGGGATCCATCCCGTCGACCCGCCAGCTGGGGATCGCGAACCCGAGTCCGCGTGCGGACAGACGAGGTTCACCGGTCGCCTCCTCAGGCGTGGTGGAGACCGCATAGTGGTTGTTCTCGACGAAGAAGCAGACCGGCACCTTCCAGGCACCCGCCAGGTTGAAGGTTTCCAGGACCGAGCCGATGTTCACCGCCCCGTCGCCAAAATAGGTCACCGACACTGCGTCCGTGCCGGCGTGCTTATCCGACCAGGCGAACCCCGCGGCCTGCGGCACCGCGCCGCCGACGATGGCGTTGGTGCCCATCGCGCCGGCTTCCGTCCACTGCAGGTGCATCGATCCTCCGCGGCCACGGCAGTAGCCCGAGGCCAGGCCGCAGATCTCCGCGAGCGACCGCTCGAGGACCTCCCGCACCGCAGGCGGGAAGTCGGTGGTCGGCTCCAGGCCGTCGGGCGCCACATGGCCGAGTGCCTTGGCCAGGAACTGGTGGTGACCGCGGTGAGAGCCGGTGACCTGGTCGTCCGACCTCAAGGAGAGGCAGGAACCAACCGCGCCGCCCTCTTGGCCGATGCTCGAGTGTGCCGGGCCGTGGATGAGCCCCTGGCCGGCCAGCTGGAGCACCTCCTCCTCAAAGGCGCGTATGAGGTACAGGTGCACGAGCATCGTCATGAGCAGCCGGGAGGGGAGCCGATCCCAGTCCTCCTCGGTCGACGACAACTCGACCCACTCGGATGCCGGGTCGAGCGGGATGACCTTGGGCATTGGATCCACCGATCTGTGAGCTGGCACCCGGAGTGCCGGACGTTCAGGGTGAGGAGGCTGCCGGCTCAGCGCACCGCCGCCCCAGAGACCTACAAGAGGGTCTCAGCCGCATGCTTCGGGTTGAAGAGCCGTGTCTTGCCGTTCTTCTTGGCTTCGTTGTCGTAAACGGTGCCACCGGGCGCAGAGACGACCTCTAGTTGCTGACCCCAGGGTGCGAGGAAGTAGCACCAGGTCAGTCCGAGGTTCGGGCCTTCAGTGTAGGCGGTCGGCTCGCCGAGCACCTCGACGTCGTTCTTCTTGAGATAGGCAATTGCGGCGTCTATGTCCTCCACGTAGAACGCGAGGTGGTGGCCGCCGATGTCGCTGTTCTTCGGCGGCGTGCGGTCCTGGTCAGGCGCCTCGTACTCGAACACCTCGAAGTTGGTGCCGTTACCTATCCGCATGTAACGGAATTCCTTGATGACCGCCCGAGGGTGCACTCGCAGGTGCTCCTGCATCCAGTCGTCGTCGTCATGGCGGAAGTTCGTCGCAGCCGTGTACAGCGTCTCCGCGCCGAGAATGCGCTCGAACCAGTCACACGCCTCATTGATATCCGGCACGGTGAACCCGATGTGCTCCATGCCGTACATGCCTGGGAGGGGCATCCGTCCACACCTCTGCTCGCGGTCGACGTCCTATTCGGAGTTGCAAGTACAGCCAGGCGACCCCAACGCTGACCGAGCGCCGGAATCGCCTAAGCCAATGCTCTGGACGCTAGTAACGGAGAGCACAAGCGCCTATGGGGGATAATCCCCATAAGCCCTTACATGGCGGGAACCGGGTTGCCCGCGAGGACGGCACCGGTCAGGGGCGCGATTGTATTCAAGGGTCGTCAGCTTCGATGATGACATCGGGGCTGGCGCGGGGAATCCCGATCATCGAGGTCTCCCGCCGTCTCGGCCACAAGAGCATCGAGTTTCACCCACAAGATCTATCGCCACCTCGTGCCCAGTTCCTGGGCCGCGGCCGCACCGCCCTCGACGACGCCTACGAGGAAAATCAAAGGCAGCAGCCACCCGCAGAGCGGTGCTGAATCCGTGCTGACGCCCGGCCTCCCTGAACGCGATCTACCTGCGGAAGCTGCCACCCGGAGAGCAGATCTACGAGGGCACCAACCAGATCCAGCACATGGTCATGGCCCGCCAGCTGCTAAGGGCTGATTCCTCGTCGCTGACCTGCGGTTCGTTTCCGGGGCGGGTGCTGGCCCCGGGTCGCATGAGGCGACACGGTATTCGGCACCCGCAGGATGCGGAGGATCTTACGGTCTTCGGTCGTGCCGCCCGCTTCCCGTGCGCGCGAACTACGGTCGAAAGATGGACGACCCAGAGGTCGCCGCGGCGATTGCGGCAGGCGAACTGGACGGGCTCGCCGCGGCCCTCGACAAGTACGCGGCATCCCTATACGAGTACTGCTACTCGATGGCACCTGAGGTCGCGGCCGACGCGGTACAGGACACGTTCATCATCGCCTGGTCCAAGCTCGGCGGGCTCCGCGACCCGGGCAAGCTCCATCCCTGGCTGCAGGCGGTCGCGGGCAACGAGTGCTTCCGGCGGACGCTGGCCGGCAGCGTGACCGACCCTCACGCCGACGTCGCGCGAGAGGCGACTCCCCCGCCCGAGACGACGCTGCCGCCGGGACTTCCCGGGCACATACTCAGTGCCTGCGCCGACAGCACGCCGGGCGGCCGCGCGTACCGGACCAGCGTGGCGCATCGGGCCGGGCCGTTCGGATACGACGGTTTCCCGAAGCCGAACGCCCTGCGCGGGACACGGCAGCGCCGTGTCCCGCGGCATCGACAGGCCGGAGCGGCCGTCGCGGCGGCGGCGGTGCTGGCGGCGGCCGCGATCATGATCGTCGCGATATCGCCGGCCAGCAGCTCGCACCAGAACCAGGTGTCCGCCGCCGGGCCGGGAAGCAGGCAGGTCGGCGGGTCGACGGTATCCGGCACGGACCTGCCGACGACGCGGGCCCGGCCGATCCTGTCGTCGAGCGTGGCGACGCCACCGGGCATGGCGCTGCCTTCGGCAGCGGCGGCGGCCGGGAAGCCGGCGGGCGCGCCTGCCGGGCCGCCACCGGTCGTCCCGACGGCGACGGTGGTTCAGGAAACCTTGCCGTCACCGCCACCGTCACCGTCGCGGTCGCCATCACCATCACCATCACCATCACCGTCACGGTCACCGACACCGTCACGGTCACCGTCATCATCGCCATCACCATCACGTACCTCGGCTCCGACCCCGACACCGACGCACAGCGACGACGTCATCGTCGCTTTGGTTGCAGGTCAAAGGCCATGACAGGGTTACCGAACCCCGCGTGCCCCTACGAGCCGCGCTAGGCCGTTCTCGAACGCCGGCGATGGGTGGAGCCTCGCTCGACCAGCGTCCACGCGGGAGGCTCGCGCTGGCCTTCGCGGCCGAGGACGAACAGCGCGCAGAGCGTGCCCTGCTCCTCCAGCGACTGGTGAACGCTGGTGAGGTGGTGGTGTGCGGCAGCGGGTGAGTCGTCCCAGCCGCTCACGGTTACGTCCCCGGGAACCCGCCACCCGCGCTGGTCGATGATGTCCAGCACGCCGAGCGCGAGCTCGTCGCTCATGGCGACGATCGCATCCGGCGGAGCCGGGTCGTCGACCAACTCCTCGAGGAGCGCCCGGGCGTCCTGGCGGTTGTTTCGCGCCACGACCGCGACGCGGACTTCGTTCCAGGGGATCCTCATCCGCCGGCACTGCTGCTGGATGCCGCGCAGGCGCTCGCGGGCGCTGGCGAAGGCCACCTTGGAGACGGATGGCCCCCGGACGATCCTCGGGCTGCTTTCCGGGGTTAGCGCGAAGCTCACGACTGCGGGCGCCCGCGTACCGGCGAAGGTGACGGAGGTAACGGCAGATGCCGCTGCCCGGTCGTCGGGGGTGACTACCTGGATCCGCCGGTCCTCCGGGTCCGCCGCTTGACCCGGGCCTGGCTGGAGGGAGTCGGGCGCCGGGCCCTGGATGGCGACGGGCTTGCCGGTGGCGATGATGGCGTCGAGGACCGGGCCGTCTCGCACGCCGGTCCAGAGGATGTAGGAATCGACCGCCGCCTCCCTGACGCGTGAGACGTCGCCGATGTCGCCGGCGGCGGGGATCAGCACCATGTTTTGCTGGTACTCCACGCAGACGGCGGCCACGCCGACGAGGAAACGCGTTGACTCCAAGTCGTCGAACGCGTAGGTCAGACCTTCCCCGACCACGACGCCGACGCTGTTGCTCCGCCCGCGTGCCAGCGACCGCGCCGCGGGATCGGGCCCGTGGTAGTTGAGCCGGCGAGCGGCCTGGGCGACGAGCTCGCGTACGCCCGGGGAGACCCGCTGGGGGCGGCTGAAGACGTACGAGACCGTCATTACCGATACCCCGGCCTCCCGGGCGACGTCTGTCATCGTCGGACGGCGGCCGGCCGGCGATCTGGGCACGCAGGCAGTGTAACGACACGATTAAACCCGCCCGCGTACGGGGTTGTGTTCCAAACTCCCGCTGTGTAGCGTTAAACGAGTGCTGGCCTGTTGGACTATGCGCGAAAGCGTTAGATTCGAGCAATGACCCGGTCTCGCATGGAGGTAACTCGGTGATGGCAAAGCTCGTGCGACCTTGGCGGCCGGCAGTGGCCGCGCTGGCGGTGGCGATGGTGGCGGCCGGGGGAGCGGCTGCGGCGGCGGCGCCTGCCTCCGCAAGCAGCCCGGCTTCCGTAAGCAGCGGCGCGCCCTACCCGTGCACGACCAGCAACAACGCCAACTTCCAGTCCGCCACCGGCCCCGGCGTCGACGTCTCGGCCATCGGATGGCTCGGGAACAACGAGGGCGCCGTGGCGTGCCTGGGCGGGAGCTTCTACGTCCAGAACGGCATCAACACCACCTACGGCTTCGGCGTGTACAACTCCTCCCCGACGACCTGGACCAACGCGGACGGTTACCTGCCCGCCCTCGTGACCAGCTTCACGTCCGGCGGCGCCCTCGTGTCCATCACCAACTTCGGCGACCGGGTCGTGATCGGCGGCCATGCGTACGTCGCCATCTACAGCCGCGTGCAGGTGCACAACCCGACCAGCCAGCCGGTGACCGTGGATCCGCAGGCGTCCGCGGGCCTGCTGCCGCTGAACAGCGCGCCCGACCAGGTGCAGCCAGGCGCGACGGTTGACCACGACTATGTGGTGGCGTCCGACAGGTTCGGCGCCAGCTACGCGTGGCCGTCGGCGGCTCAGCTGGAGCAGGCGGGCGGCTACGACGCGCACTTCTCCCACATGCGGGCGTTCTGGAACGCCCAGCTGGCTAAGATCACCCAGCTCGCGCTGCCAGATCAGCAGCTGGTCGATGCCTACAAGGCCGGCTTCGCCTACACGCAGATCGACCGGAGCGGCAACGCGCTGGACACCGGGACCAACGGGTATCACGCGGAATACGAGCACGACGTCGTCGGCATCCTCGCCAACATGTTCAACGAGGGCTATTTCAGCGGCGCCCACCCGCTGCTCAACGAGGTCGACACGGTGGTCGGGACCAACACCCAGTACTCGGATGGCACCTGGGTCTACCCGTGGCTGTGGGCCGTGTACGTCGAGAAGACCGGCGACACGAACTTCCTCGCCGCCCACTTCAGCCAGCCCGGGCCCCAGGGGGCGACCGCCCAGCCGAGCATCGAGGCGGCCGCGCAGGACATCGCCGCCGACCGCACGGGACCTGGTGGCATCATCGGGGAGACCAGCGACATCGATGCCAACGGCTACTGGGTGAGCGACAACTACGAGGCACTGCTCGGCCTGGCCAGCTACGAATACCTGGCCAAGGTCATCGGCGACACGGCCCAGGCGCAATGGGCGGCCGCGCAGTACAACAGCCTCCTTCACGCGGTGAACTCGACGCTGTCGTCCACCATCTCGGGCAATAACCTTGACTACATCCCGTGCTCGATGGTCGAGGCCAACACCGCCAACCGCTGTTCCAACCCGGAGGACGCCAACTGGGCCGCCCCCGGCGTCTACTTCAACTGGGCCTGGAACGGGTACCTGCTCGGCGCCCCGGTGACCGGGCCGGGATCCGGGAGCATGGCCGACTGGATCGACAAGACCCTGTCCTACGGATTCGGCCGGGTGAAGGGCCTGTTGCCGGCCAACACCTTCGGCGGGTACCCGGGCGAGGGCTTCTACTCGACCGCCTACAACGCCGCCTACGGCGCCTGGGGGCTGGGCAGCAACGACTACCGTGACCAGGGCATCCTGTCCTACCAGTTCCTGATCACCAACGACCAGGCCGGCCCGTACGCCTGGTGGGAGGGCTCCGCGGCACCGAGCACGACCACGCCGTGGATCGGCAACCACCCGGCCAGCAGCGGCGGCGCGTCCCCGCACTCGTGGGGCATCGCCATGGGCGACCTCGGCCTGCTCGACTCGCTCGTGTCCCAGCGGACCGACGGGGGGCTCATCGTCGGCCGAGGCGTCCCCAACAGCTGGATCGGGTCCGGCCCGATCGCCGTCTCCAACTTCCCCACCACCGACGGCCGCCGGATCGGCGTGACGATCACCGGCCGTGCAGACGCGGTCACGCTCCAGCTGACCGGCGAGCCCTCAGGACCGGTGGCCTTCGAATTGCCCGCGTTCGTCAACAACATCGCCACGGCATCAGCGGGCACGGTCGACCAGGGGACCGGCACCGTCACCGTGCCCGCCGGCACCCGGTCGGTAACTGTCGTGCTGGCTCACGCGCCGGCGGCGTCATAGCGTGCCGCCGGGGCCTTTCAGGCCGAGTTCTGCACGCCGCTGGTAGGCCGGCCTGATCCGCTCAGCCTGGGCGGATCAGGCCGGCCTGGTAGGCGAAGACGACAAGCTGGGCCCGGTCTCTGGCTCCGAGTTTGGTCATCGCCCGGCTGGCGTGGGTTTTTGCCGTTGCCGGGCTGATGTAGATCTTGCGGGAAATCTCGTCGTTGGACAGCCCGGTGGCGATGAGGGCGACCACTTCGCGCTCCCGGGGGGTCAGCTCGTCCAGATGGGGAAGCTGCCGCGGCGACCGCGTGCGCAGCGCGAACTCGGCGATGAGGCGCCTGGTGACGGTGGGGGTCAGGATCGCCTCCCCGCTGGCCACTACCCGGACCGCCCGGATCAGCTCGGCGGCGTCGGTGTCTTTCACCAGGAATCCGGCGGCGCCGGCCCGCAGGCCTTCGAAGACGTACTCGTCCAGTTCGAAGGTGGTCAAGATGACGACGTGGACCGAGGCCAGGTCCGGGCGCGCGGCGATGCGGCGGGTCGCCTCGATGCCATCGACCCTGGGCATCCGGATGTCCATCAGCAGCACGTCCGGCGCGTGCCTTTCCGCGAGCCGCACGGCCTGCTCTGCGTCAGCGGCCTCGCCGACCACGTCGAGGTCGTCCTCGGCGTCGAGGAGCGCGGCGAATCCGGCCCGGACGAGTTCCTGGTCGTCGGCCAGCGCGACCCGGATCACCGGTCGCCCACGTCCTGCGAGAGTCCGTGCAGCGGCAGCCGCGCCCGGACGGTGAAGCCGCCGGCGGGCCGGGGGCCGGCCTGAAGGGTGCCGCCAAGCGCGGCCGCCCGCTCGGTCATGCCGGCGATGCCGCTGCCCGTGCCCTGAGGCTGGCTGGGAGGCCGGCCAGGCGACCGCAGGGCGCCGTCGTCATCGACTTCGATCATCAGGGCGCCTTCCCCGTAGGCGATGCGGATAGCGGCGTTCGTGCCGCCGGAGTGGCGGGCGCTGTTGGTCAGGGCCTCCTGGAGGATCCGGTAAGCGGCCAGGTCGACCTCCGCTGGCAGCCAGGCGCCGGGGTGTCGTCCGCCAGCGGATGATGCTCCGTCGGCCAGATGATGACTCCGGCGCCCGGCCGCTACGCCGATCGTGGTAGTCCGCCCGCGGCAAGGCCGTCACCGGCTCTGCGGCTGCTGCCGGTGACCGCCGGACAG
>Ga0210410_10004101_pt1 | contig 12805 bp, 11 predicted proteins | sample IncBWC4MmetaG_FD_161058 | JGI IMG/M metagenome (GOLD analysis project Ga0210410, IMG submission 161058) | Forest soil microbial communities from Barre Woods Harvard Forest LTER site, Petersham, Massachusetts, United States - Inc-BW-C-4-M | ecosystem: Environmental > Terrestrial > Soil >... | reverse complement strand
ACCGATCCCGACCTTGATCGCATCGGCGCCGGCATCGATCAGCGCCTGCGCACCTTCCTGCGTCGCGATATTGCCGGCGATGACCTGCACGGCATTGGAGAGCCGCTTGATGCGGTTGACCGCTTCCAGCACCCGAGAGGAATGGCCGTGCGCGGTGTCCACCACGATGAGGTCGACGCCGGAATCGATCAGCCGCTCGGTGCGCTCGTAACCGCCCTCGCCGACGGTGGTCGCGGCTGCGACGCGCAAGCGGCCTTGCGCGTCCTTGCACGCCAGGGGATGGGCGACCGCTTTTTCCATGTCCTTGACCGTGATCAATCCGACGCAGCGGTATTGGTCATCGACCACAAGCAATTTCTCGATGCGGTGCTGGTGCAGCATCCGCTTCGCCTCGTCCTGGCTGACGCCTTCGCGCACCGTGACAAGGTTTTCGTGCGTCATCAGCTCGGAGATCTTCTGCCGCGGATCGGTGGCAAAACGCACATCGCGGTTGGTGAGAATGCCGACCAGCCTGCCCGGCACACCCTTGGTGGCACCCGTGACCACCGGAATGCCGGAGAAACCATGATCGTTCATCAGTGCCAAAGCATCCGACAGCATCGCATCGGGACCGATGGTCAGCGGATTGACCACCATGCCGGATTCGAACTTCTTGACCTGCCGCACCTGGGCAGCCTGGCCGTCGACGTCAAAATTGCGGTGGATGACGCCGACGCCGCCGGCCTGCGCCATCGCGATCGCCATGCGCGCTTCGGTGACGGTGTCCATCGCAGAGGCGATGATCGGGATATTGAGCGGAATGGCGCGGGTGACGTGGGAGCGGATATCGGCCTCCGAGGGCAGGATATCCGACAGGCCGGGTTTCAGAAGCACGTCGTCGAACGTATAGGCTTCGCGGATCCCCTGAAGTCCCTGCACCAGTGCCATTACCAACTCCATTCGGCGGCTCGTTCGCCGCGATACGACCTCGGGATGAACAGATCCTGCGGCGACACAGATGGCGTCACCGTCGAATCGAAGCCCATCGGGTAGGGTTGGCGGTGGTCGATAGCATGGCCCCAAGACGATTCAAAGGGGCCAGCGCCGCAAATCCAACTTCAGCGCGGATAACCCGGCGGACGCCTATGCTGGCGTCGGTATCTCACACCGGATTGTTGTCATGCAGGATTTAGGTGGTTTCCCCGGTTCTGCAATAGCTTGGGCGGCAAAGGGATCATGCAGCCCGGGCTCCCGCCCCGTTCTTTCTTTCCGGAATCGAAAGAACGCGTGATCCCGCTCATCGTGGCCACCGCTGTTCATGGAGAACATGGGGTCGACCGTGATCGCGCCCTCGCTTCCGGCGATCGCGGTGGATATCGGCACCAGCCCGCTGACGCTGAAGCTTGCCATCACCTCCTGCCTGCTGTCGCTCAGGGCGTTCATTCCGGCGAGCATGTCGGAGGTAGGATCGGCAAGCGTATCGGATATTTAAAAAAAACCCCGCCTCATCCCATGGGGGGTGCCTCCAGAGGTCGCGCTCCCCGTCGGTGGTTAAAATTACCGGGATGGCCTTCGGAAAACCAACGAGGTCATCTCGCTGACACTCTGCGTTCGGAAATCACAACGTCGTTGTTGATTGCGTACAAGAAGCAGCCCCCATCCTTTCCTTTTCGGTCTGGATCGCTGTTGCATTTCCCCAGTGCGGATGCTTGCGCATCATTTGGAGTCGGGTCACCGGCTGAAATGAAAAGCTTGCCCCATGGATGTATGGCCATTGCCTTCGGTTCCATGGCCTTTTGATAATTCTGCACGTCGGGCCGCTGCCTTGTTATCTGCCTGATGATTGGAATTTGCGAAACGTCGTATTTGCCTGAGTAATGTAGTCGCGCCATGTCTTTCGACATCAGTTCGCCCTCGGCAACGATCTCTTCATTCACCGCCAGCAGAGCGCAGGGCTTGCCATACCGTAGCTGACACGCTTCCAAGGTGCGGTCGCCCGTAAACGAAGCGTCTTCATGACCGCAGGAGCGAAAATAAGACGCGCCTAGAAGCTCCACCGCCTGTCCCTTGTTGGGATTGCAGGCTATGTAATCCTTGATCAGCGTTTCTCGAACCCAGCCAAGCACTGTCGGCGTGGACGCTGCAATGATCGACGCCATGGCCTTTTCAAATTGCGATTTCCGTTCGACGCTGGACAAGGCAGCAATCGCGGCGGTGGGCAACAAGCAAAGAGCGATTGCCCATTTAGCTAATTTCATTTTTCTGCAATCCCCCAAGGCAACGCCCCGTTCTACCTAAAGTGACTGAACGGCAAAATAGTTTTTGGCGGTTTATCCCTAATGGCGGGATCGGCGGCACTCATTGGGGCCGACACGAAATGGGCACCCTCAAATTCTGATAGTATTTGCAAGGCCCCGAGGAACGCGCCGTAATCTTGGGCCATGAACAGCACGAAATCTCGCGAAACCATCCACGGCGGCCGGATCACCGGGGCCAGCATACCCGCCCAAGGCGCGCGGGAAGCCGCGCGGAAGGCCATACGTGAGGCCGACCGCGCCGAGGCCGAAGCAGGTCTGTCCAGATGGAAGGCTATGGCGGGCCCGCGCCACGCGCGCCGCCCGTGCACATGGCCAAGCTAACCGAGACGCAGCAGATCACACTTTATCCGTGGGTGCACCCTGACGAGGAACGGAACGCGACCAGTTGTGGCGCGCGTTAGCCGAAAGTGAGTGTGAGCATCCCAAGGCCGGCAACGGTGACTGCGAGAAGGAAACCGTAGTAGACGTATTCATCACGTGTCCACATGATCGAACTCCGTTGTTTGATCAGTGCATACCCACCTTCTCGGACAATTAGCTTAAGTCGCGGCGAACAGATGTGAGCAGGTTCACATTCCCGCACTGAAATTCCGGTCATGCAGGAAGGCCCGCTATGCCCTGCCCGTCCATATGATCTGACGCAGGAGCGGGAGATCACGCCTTACGGTTGGGTGTATCCGGAGGAGGAGCAGTCGCGGTCCGCAAGGTTTTCCTGAACCTTTGGGATCGTCCCTGAGACCTGATGGTCCGGATTTGAGGGATGCATACGTCCGAGGCACCGAAGGCGGGCGGCTCAAGTAGTTCGCCACGCGCGGGGCTAGACCCGCCGAACTGATTGGGGTCCCGAGGGCGTTTGGGGTGGGTTGTTATTCGTATTTCCCTGCCACGCCTTGGAGTGCTCTGAAATCCACTTAACCGCGTCCTGTTCCGTCATAAAACCCTTGATCACTTCCGTTTCGCCATCGGGCCACAGAATATCTACCCCCCAGCCAGATCCGGGATTTTTTCGCGCACCGAAAGTTGGTCGCTGCTCGGACATCCAGCAAATATGCGCCTATGGCGGCACGGTTCAAGCCAGCGATCCTGCCACAATCGATGACGATATCGCGATGACGAGATCGAACCGCCGACCGTTCCGTCCCATCAGCACGACGCCGCCCATGAAAATAACGGCTCGGCGGCGTTGTTCAGACGGTTGCGTGCCTTGGACGTTTGGGAAATTTGTCCGTCATCGGCAAGACATCCCCTCTTCCATGGAGCCCCAAAAGCCACATTCCGTCGCTGGCTCGGCCACTCGGTTCAGGCGGTGCGGGTCCCGCGCGTGAAGCTCGTCCCGGAACGTCAATAAAATTGCAGCCGCCAGAAGGGCAGCGGATAGCAGGATGGCGGGTCTCATTCGCATCCGGCCCTTATGCCCTCCGGCTCACTCCTTTTCCAGTCCGGAACTCTGCCAAATCGGTTGAACGCCGGTGAACACTGCAACGAATTTGGGAAACGGGTCCGGGAAACCATTGATATTGCTAGATTAGTGTTTTTTAAGTGGTTTCCCCGGTTCTGCAATAGCGTGTGCGGCAAGGGGATGATACAGCCCCGGCTCCACCCCGTTCCCTCCCCCCGGAATCGATGAACAAAGAACGCCTGATCCCACTCATCGTGGCCACCGCCCTGTTCATGGAGAACATGGATTCGACCGTGATCGCGACCTCGCTTCCGGCGATCGCGGTGGATATCGGCACCAGCCCGCTGACGCTGAAGCTCGCCATCACCTCCTACCTGCTGTCGCTCGCGGTGTTCATTCCGGCAAGCGGCTGGACCGCCGACCGGTTTGGCGCGCGCGCGGTGTTCTCGATCGCGGTGGCCGTCTTCATGGTGGGTTCGATCGGCTGCGCGCTGTCCTCCTCCGTTACCGATTTTGTGATCGCGCGCATTCTGCAGGGCGCCGGCGGTGCGATGATGACGCCGGTCGGACGCCTGGTGCTGCTGCGCTCGATCGACAAAAGCGCGCTGGTCAATGCGATGGCCTGGGTCACGGTGCCGGCGCTGGTCGGCCCGGTGATCGGACCGCCGCTCGGCGGATTCATCACGACCTACCTGACCTGGCACTGGATCTTTCTGATCAACATTCCGATCGGACTGCTCGGTATCTTCATGGCGCTGCGCTACATCGATCCGATCCGCAGCGAGGATCCCGAGCGTTTCGATCTGTACGGCCTGGTGCTGGCAGGAATCGGGCTTGGCGGCATCGCGTTCGGCCTTTCGATCGCGGGCCTCAATCTGTTGCCGTGGACCGCTGTCATCGCACTGGTCGCGGTCGGCACCATCTCGATGACGCTCTATGTGATCCACGCCACGAAAACCGCTTCGCCGGTGCTGGATTTCTCGCTGCTGAAGTTGCCGACGATGCGCGCCAGCATTATCGGCGGCTTCCTGTTTCGCCTCGGCATCGGCTCGTTGCCGTTTCTGCTGCCGCTGCTGATGCAGGTCGGATTCGGCCTGTCGCCGCTGCGCTCGGGGCTGGTGACATTTGCATCGGCGGTCGGCGCCATGGGCATGAAGACGCTGGCGGCGCGGATCATCCGCACCTTCGGCTTCCGCAACATCATGACCATCAACGCGGTGGTGAGTTCGATCTTCCTCGCGGCCTGCGCGCTGTTCACGATCTCGACGCCCCTGCTTCTGATCATGATCCTGCTCGTGGTCGGCGGCTTCTTCCGTTCGCTGCAGTTCACCGCCATCAACACGCTGGCCTATGCGGAAGTCGAGCCGGACCGGATGAGCCGCGCCACCACGCTGGTCAGCGTCAACCAGCAACTGGCGGTTTCCGCCGGCGTCGCCGTCGGCGCGTTCTCGGTGGAATCGACCATGTGGGTGCATCATGTCAGCGAACTGACCGCGGCCGATTTCGCGCCTGCCTTCATCGTCGTGTCGATCATCTCGACCATCTCGACATACTTCTTCTACGAGATGCCCGCCGACGCCGGCCATCAGGTATCGGGACGCGGCGTTATCACCGTGTCCAGTCCCGAGCGCGACGCCGAGCCTGAGGAGACCGCCGCCACCGAGACCGCCAACGCGAGGGATCAGCGGCTGGGCTAACCGCCGCGATCACCACAACTTCGTCATGCCCGGCCTTGTGCCGGGCATCCACGTCTTTCTTGCTGGTGCGCCAAAAAACGTGGATGGCCGGGACGAGCCCGGCCATGACGAGGTGAGACATGACGATCTGAGAGCGGCGCTACGCGTCGGGTCGGTTGTTCGGAACGCCCCGAAATCCCATCGCCAGCACGTAGCGCTCCGAAGAATCCTTCCGGCTCGATGCCGGCTTGACGTGCTTGACGGTGGCGAAGTCGTGCTTGAGCTGCGTCATCAGCGTGGCGTCGGCGCCGCTCTGGAACACCTTGGCGACGAATGTTCCGCCCGGCTTGAGCACGTCGGCGGCGAACGCGGCAGCGCCTTCCACGAGGCCCAGGATCCTGAGCTGATCGGTCTTGCGATGGCCGGTGGTGTTGGCGGCCATGTCGGACAGCACCACATCGGCACGGCCGTCCATCATGGCCAGTAGTTTTTCCGGCGCGCCGTCGGAGAGAAAATCGAGCTGCGCAAAGGCCACGCCCGCGATCTCCGGCATCTCCAGAAGATCGATCGCGACCACCTTGCCCCTGCCATCGGCGGCGCCGACACGTTTGGCCGCGATCTGGCTCCAGCCGCCGGGCGCGGCACCGAGATCGACCACGGTGATGCCGGATTTGAGAAAATGATATTTGTCATCGATTTCGATCAGCTTATAGGCCGCGCGCGAGCGCAACCCATCCCGCTTGGCCTGTGCCACATAGGGATCGTTGAGCTGCCGTTCCAGCCAGAGTTTTGAGGACAGCTTGAGCCGGCCGCCGCTCTTGACGGTGACCCGCAGCCGCCCGGTGGTATCTTTCGCCATGGTGCAGGCTCTAGCACATCGCGGACCGCTGCGCCTATCGGCATCCGCTTAGAACGCCGTCCTCGCGCATCATCTCGACCAGCATTCCCTCGCGCAGGCCGCGATCGGCGACCCGCAGCCGCGGCAGCGGAAACGCATGGCGGATCGCATCGAGGATGGCGCAGCCCGCCAGCACCAGATCGGCGCGCTCGACGCTGATGCAATTGTTGTCGGCGCGTTCCTGATAGCTCATGCCGAGCAGACGCGCGATGGTGGCGGTGATATCGGCATCGCTCATCCAGACGCCGTCGATGCGGCGGCGATCGTAGCGCGTCAGGTTGAGATGCACCCCGGCCAGCGTCGTCACCGTGCCGGAGGTCCCGAGCAGGTGCATATCCGCGAGGTCGCCACCGTGTTCGGCCGCGAACGGGGTGACGTGCTGAGCGACCTCCTGCACCATCCGCGCATAGGATTGCGCCGTGACGTCGCGGCCGCCGAAATGCTCAGCCAGCGTGACCACGCCGAGCGGGATCGACATCCAGGCCTTGATGCGCGGCACCGCGTCTGGCTGGTCCGGATCGCGCTCGATCCGAACCAGTTCGGTCGACCCGCCGCCGATGTCGAACAAAATGGCGCCCCGCCCTTTTTGGTCGAGCAGCGGCGAGCAGCCGATCACGGCGAGCGTCGCTTCGGTCTCGCGGTCGATCACCTCGAGCCGGATGCCGGTCTCGGCGGCGATCCGTTCGCGGAAGCCGTCGGCATTCGAGGCCGCACGGCAGGCTTCGGTCGCGATCAGCCGCAACCGCTTGGCCTTCTTCGAGTGGATTTTGTCGCGGCAAATGCTCAATGCGGCGACGGCGCGTTCGATCGCGGCATCGCTGATGCAGCCGGTCGCCGAGATTCCTTCCCCCAGCCGGATGATCCGCGAAAACGAATCGACCACGCGGAACCCGTCGGCGGACGGACAGGCGATCAGCAGCCGGCAATTGTTGGTCCCAAGGTCCAGCGCCGCGTAGACGCCGGTGGCCACGGCCGGTGAATGGACCGCTCCGGGCGCGCCGCCGCTATGCGGCCCCTGGCCGTCGTCTCCGCGCGGCCCGGGGCCCTCGCGAAGCCGCGTGTCATCGTTCATCCCGCAATGTCTTTCCGCGGCCGACGAGGCCGACGAGGAATTTCCGTTCACGGAAACTTTAGCAGCGCGCAAGCGCGGCGCAACAGCCGTTCACAGGGGACCATGCCTAATCAGGCGAGGCGGTGTCCTCTGAACATCGGTGCGTTATCTCAGGGAAGCCGCGAAAATTGCGCAAAATCAGGCATTTTAGGGATCTTTCAAGCCAAGATCAGACGTCTTCGTCTTCGCTGGAAAACCGCTATTGCACTGCGAAGGCTCGGTGTCGGGCAGCCGGTCATCCGTCCTTAACCTCGCCCCGCTTGCGGGGAGAGGTCGGCGCGCAGCGCCGGGTGAGGGGGAGTCTCGGCGTGCGAGAACTCACGACCTAATCCGCGGAGAGTCCCCCTCACCCGAAGCCCTCGCTTCGCTCCGGGCTTCGACCTCTCCCCGCAAGCGGGGCGAGGTTAAGAACCTATGTCTCTTTGGTTGCTCAGAACGCTACGCCGCCGCCTGCTCGCGCGGTTGGTAAATCGCGATGTGCTGGCAATGTGCCAGTGGCGTGCGGCCGTTGGCGACGACCAGCGCGTCGAGCTCGACGAAGCGGTGGCCCTTCTTTTCGTAATTTCCGGTCACTCTCGCGCGCGCTGTCAGTTCATCGCCGCTTGCCGCGGCGGATAAAAGCTGCATCCGGCTGCCGACATGAATCCACGGACCGAGAATGGCGTTGTCGACCAGCACCTTGTTCATGACCCGCTGCAGCAGGCCGGGATGGCCGAGCCCTTCGTTCGCATAGATCGTATCGGTCTCGCGTATATCGGCCAGATACTCGCGTGCCGCATCGCCAGCCCATGTGCGCGGCACGGTGCCGAGCCACTTGCCGAGTTCATAGGACGCCGCATTCACCGGTCCGCGCTCGCTCACGACAGCGGTTTCGCGGAAATCCGCAAGCGAAAACGGCGGCGCGGAATCGGGCAGCAACGCCATCCCGCTGGCACAGACCTCGCCGCGGCTTTCGACTTCAATCGCCAACAGACCATCGAGCTCTGCGCCTATGACGTCGGCGATCTCGCCGTCATAGACCGGCTTGACGAAGCGGGCCTCGATCGAGCCGCGCTCGAGAAACGCGCGGCCCCATCTCGCGACCGGTTGGTGGATCATATAGGCCATCACGTCGACGCCGGGGACCAGCCCGCCGCTGAAACCGAACCGGCGCGCCACGGTGTCGTCATGCATCTTGTTTTCGGATTGTTTCGCGGTGTTGTAGGCCGAGACCCGGTATGGCTCGATGTTCATGCCCGTCTTCCCTGACTTCGGTAATGTTTTCTGCCCGCAATCGTACGCCCGGAAAACGCCGTGGCAAGCGTGTTCCGATCCGTGTTTTCCTCGCAATTCCCAGCCCGATGGGCTACCACGCGCCTTCGAGAGCGCACGGCTTGCGTTCCCTCACTAAATCCCAACCGATGACGCCCATCTTGAATTCCACCCGCATCTATGTCGACGCCGACGCCTGCCCGGTCAAGGACGAGATCTACCGCGTCGCCGCCCGCCATGGGCTGCCGGTCAGCGTGGTCGCGGGCAATTTCATTCGGGTGCCGCAGGATCCCTCGATCGAGCGCGTCGCCGCCGGTTCCGGGATGGACGCCGCCGACGACTGGATCGCGGAACGCGCGGGAAAAGGCGATATCGTCGTCACCTCCGACATCCCGCTGGCAAGCCGCTGCGTCAAGGCCGGCGCCGAGGTGATCGGGCCGAACGGCAAGCCGTTTACCGAACAATCGATCGGCATGACCCTTGCGGTTCGCAACCTGATGACCGATCTACGCTCGTCGGGCGAAGTGACCGGCGGTCCCAAATCGTTCGCGCCGCGCGACCGCTCCGCGTTCCTGTCCGCGCTCGACCAGACCATCCGCCGCATCCAGCGCCAGCGCGCCGAGCAATCCGCGCAAAACCAGAATTGAACCAAAAACCATGGCGCCTCCGCTAATCCAGTTGAAAGACATCAAGCTGACCTTCGGCGGCACGCCGCTGTTGTCGGGCGTCGAATTGTCAGTATCGTCGGCCGAGCGTGTCTGCCTGATCGGCCGCAACGGCTCCGGCAAGTCGACGCTGCTGAAGATCGCGGCAGGGCTGGTCGAACCCGACAGCGGCAGCCGCTTCGTGCAGCCGGGTGCGACCATACGCTATCTGCAGCAGGAGCCGGATTTCTCGGGCTTCGCAACCACGCTGGCCTATGTCGAAGCAGGCCTCGGCCCCGGCGACGACCATTATCAGGCCCGCTACATCCTGGAGCAGCTCGGGCTTCATGGCGACGAGGACCCCGCGCATCTGTCCGGCGGCGAAGCCCGCCGTACCGCGCTGGCGCGCGTGCTGGCGCCGTCGCCCGATATCCTGCTGCTCGACGAGCCCACCAACCATCTCGATCTCACCACCATCGAATGGCTGGAAAGCGAACTCGGCAGCCGCCGCAGCGCGCTTGTTATCATCAGCCACGACCGCCGTTTCCTGTCGAACCTGTCGCGCTCGACCGCCTGGCTCGATCGCGGCCAGATCCGGCAGATCGACCGCGGCTTCAGCGCGTTCGAGGCCTGGCGCGACGAGGTGCTGGCGGAGGAAGAGCGCGACCAGCACAAGCTCGATCGCAAAATCGTCAACGAGGAGCACTGGCTGCGTTACGGCGTTTCCGGCCGCCGCAAGCGCAACGTCAAGCGGCTCGGCAATCTCTACGCGTTGCGCGAGCAGCGGCGCGACTATCGCGGCGCCGCGGGCAACGCCAATCTCGCCGCCGCGGAAGCGGATAAATCCGGCAAGCTGGTGATCGAGGCCAAGAACATCGGCAGGACCTACGGCGATCGCAAGATCGTCGACGGCTTCTCGATCCGGGTGCAGCGCGGCGACCGCATCGGCATCGTCGGGCCGAACGGCGCCGGCAAGACCACATTGATCGACATGCTGACCGGCGCCAATCCGCCGGATACCGGCACCATCCGCTTCGGCGCCAACATCGAGATGGCGACGCTGGACCAGCATCGCGAAAGCCTCGACCCGAAATCGACGCTGGCCGACGCGCTGACCGGTGGCGGCAGCGACAACGTGATGGTCGGCGGCAAGCCGAAGCACGTCGTCAGCTATATGAAGGACTTTTTGTTCGCCCAGGAGCAGATGCGCACGCCTCTCGAAGTGCTCTCGGGCGGCGAGCGCGGCCGGCTGATGCTGGCGCGCGCGCTGGCAAAACCCTCCAACCTCTTGGTACTGGACGAGCCGACAAACGATCTCGATCTGGAAACCCTCGACGTGCTGGAGGAAATGCTCGGCGACTACGACGGCACCGTGATCCTGATCAGCCATGACCGCGACTTTCTGGATCGGGTTGTGACCTCGGTGATCGCGCCGGAAGGCGACGGCCGCTGGACCGAATATGCCGGCGGCTATACCGACATGCTGACGCAGCGCGGCGCCGATCTCAAGCGCGAGGCGGTGAAGGCCGCCGCGGTCGAGAATGACAAGGGAACGAAAACCGGCGCGGCTTCGGCCACGTCGAAGCGGCGGCTCAATTTCAACGAAAAGCACGCGCTGGAAACGCTGCCGAAGACCATCGCCAAGCTACAGGCCGAAATCGCCAAACAGCAGCGCCATCTTGACGATCCCAACCTCTACCAGAAGAATCGCAAGAAATTTGATACTGCCTCCGATGCACTCACCAAGGCGCAAAAGGAGCTGCAGGAGGCCGAGGACAAGTGGCTGGAACTTGAAGTACTGCGCGAAGAGATCGAACAGGCCTGACCCATCGAACAATTTCTGCTGTCATTGCGGGGAGCGCAGCGACGAAGCAATCCATTTTGCACCCGGATAGATGGATTGCTTCGAGGAGCCTGTCATCGGGCGGCGCTTTGCGCCGACCCGGTGGCTCGCAATGACGAGGAGGAACAACTGGAGCCTAACCCATGACCACGCCCCTCGCCGCCAAGATTGCCCGCGACTACGGCACGCCTGCCGCGGTCATCGACATGGACCGGGTCGAGCGCAACATCGCGCGGATTCAGGCCGCCTGCGACGCGGCCGGCGTCGCCAACCGCCCGCATATCAAGACCCACAAGAGCCCGCTGCTGGCAAAACTTCAGATCGCCGCCGGCGCCCGGGGCATCACCTGCCAGAAACTCGGCGAAGCCGAGGTCATGGCCGACGCCGGCGTCGACGACATCCTGATCAGCTACAATCTGATCGGCGAGGAAAAAATGGCAAGGCTCCGCGCGCTGCAGGCCAAGGCCAACATGACGGTTGCCGCCGACAATTCGGTGGTGGTCGCGGGCCTGCCGCAGGCGGCGACAGTCTCGGGGCGCCCGCTCTCGGTGGTGGTCGAGTGCGACACGGGGCGCAAACGCGCCGGCGTGGAAACGCCGGCGGAAGCGATCGCGCTCGCGCGCGAGATCGGTGCCTCGAAAGGCCTGCTCTTCGGCGGCTTCATGCTGTATCCGACCGAAACCGGCTGGACTGAAGCGCAAAAGTTTTTCGATGAGGCCTTGGCCGGCGTGCGCGCGCACGGGCTCGACGCGGCGATGGTCTCGACCGGCGGCACGCCGAACCTGAAAAATGTCGGCAAACTCAAGGGCGCCACCGAGCATCGGCCCGGCACCTACATCTACAACGACCGGATGCAGGTCGCCGCCGGCGTCGCGAGCTGGGACGATTGCGCGCTCACGATCTATTCGACCGTCGTCAGCCGCGCCGGCGCGGAGCGCGGCATCCTCGACGCCGGCTCGAAAACCCTGACCTCGGATACCGGCGGCGGGCTCGACGGTCACGGGCTGATCCTCGAACATCCCGAGGCGAAGATCGCGCGGTTTGCCGAAGAGCATGGCTTCCTTGATCTGGCGCGCAGCAATACCCGGCCCAATGTCGGCGACGTCGTGCGGATCGTGCCGAACCATGTTTGCGTGGTCGTCAACATGATGGACGAGGTGGTGATGGTGCGCGGCGACGAGATCATCGGCACTTTGCCGGTCGCGGCGCGGGGGAAGTTGCGCTAGAGCGGCCTTTCGACGTCATTGCGAGGAGCGCAGCGACGAAGCAATCCAGACTGCGCTCGGCTATATGGATTGCTTCGCTTCGCTCGCAATGACGGCGAGATATTTCAGCACGCCCTTCCCCGCCGCCGCTCCCGTCGCGAACGAGGCCTGCAGCAGATAGCCGCCGGTCGGCGCTTCCCAGTCGAGCATTTCGCCGGCGGCGAAGACGCCGGGCAAGCGGCGGATCATGAAGTCGGCGTCGAGATCCTCGAACGAAATCCCGCCCGCGGTCGAGATCGCGCGCGCGATCGGCGCCAGGCCGTTGAGAACAACCGGCACGGCGTTGATCAGTCCGGCAAGGTTTTCTGGCGACAGCGACGACAGCGCCACGCCGGACCTCATCGCCGCCTCCTGCAACAGGCCGATGCCAACCGGCGACAGATGGACGGCCTTGCGCAAAAAATTGGAGAACGATTGTTTG
>Ga0210410_10004100_pt1 | contig 12807 bp, 10 predicted proteins | sample IncBWC4MmetaG_FD_161058 | JGI IMG/M metagenome (GOLD analysis project Ga0210410, IMG submission 161058) | Forest soil microbial communities from Barre Woods Harvard Forest LTER site, Petersham, Massachusetts, United States - Inc-BW-C-4-M | ecosystem: Environmental > Terrestrial > Soil >... | reverse complement strand
ATCCGGCCAGCGCTTCTGGGTGAAGACAAATTCGGCGAAGGCGCATTCCCAAAGAAGAAAGTCCGACAGCCGCTGCTCGCCACCGGTACGGATCAAAAGGTCAACATCTGTCGAGCCGCCGCGAAGAACTTCTGAGAGGACATCACTAAAGGAATCGGGCGAGAGCTTCGTGACTTTGTAGAAGCGGCAGGCAGCGTGAAAAATGGCTTCTCGCGCGGAATAATCGACCGCCATCCGCAGGTGTAAACGCGTGCCATTTGCGGTAACTGCTTCGGCATCCGCAATGGCGTCGCGGAGTGTGGCTGGCATACGGTCGCGGCGGCCAATGATACTCAAGCGCACGCCTTCCGCGATGCAGTTCGAGGTTTCAGTCAGAAGATATTCGTGGAGCAGGCGGAGAATGGCATTGACTTCCGCGGGAGGGCGCTTCCAATTCGCGGAAGATAGGGCAAACAGCGTAAGCGTGCGGATGCCCAGATCGGGAGCCGCGGAAATGATGCGCCGCGCCGTTTGCGCGCCCGCACGATGCCCTGCCGAGCGAGGAAGCCCGCGGGATGTGGCCCAGCGGCCATTTCCATCCGAGATGATTGCGACGTGTAGGGAGCGTCTCGGAGGAAGCTCGTGAAGAACCGGAGTGGGTTGCTGCAGGACTATGGGTGACATTTGCATTTTCTTTTCTCCGCCGCTGGAGGTACAGACCTGTTAACGTAAACTACTCTGCATTGCAAAGCCAAAAGACAAAAAATTTTGTTCCTCAGCCCTCGCGCGTGGCGCGGATCAGGGCTTCCATATGATTCAGGTAGCGCTCCAGCGCCTTTCGTCCCGCTCCCGTGAGCCGGTACTCTGTCTTGGGCAGCCGGCCGTCAAACGACTTCGTGCATACAATGTAGTCTGCTTCTTCCAGTTTGCGCGCGTGAACACTCAAGTTGCCGTCCGTAGTCTTCAGCATGGCCTTCAACTCATTGAAGGTAAGAGAGCGATTGACCGCAAGAGCGCTGACAATGCCCAATCGAACGCGCTCGTGAATAAGGCGATCGAGGTCGGAGGGCACAGGCTCCCGCGACTGAGCGTGCGCGGCTGGCAACGCGGTCTCCCGCGAACGCTGGTATCGCTCGTCTCGTGCTGTCGATCCCTTAGCCATACGAATCCTCCTTTACGGAAGCTATCCTCCGTGATTCCGTGCGATCCACAGTCCAAAGCCAACCTGCAAAGCGCCAAACCCCACGGCCATGAAGGCATCTCCCCAATTGGACGGCGCGAAAAGCGCGATGGCTCCGAGGCCCATGAGGGCTAACCCCATTACCGGAACAACGCGGACCGAAAAGGCCCCGCCGGTAACAATTGCGGTGCCGTAGAGAAGCAGCCAGACTCCCGGCAATGTGGATTGCACGCCGGCTTGAAAAAGCACAAACGTCAGAAGGCCACCGACGATGATCGGCGGAGTAAAGCTAAGAAGAAATTTGCGGCCAGGTCCAGTAAAAAGTCCGGCGCTGGCACGATGCGCCTTGGTAGCGGCCGAAGAGGCGGCGATGGCCACCGCAATGAAAGCCTCTACGAGCCACACGGTGAGCCACGCGCGGGGAGAATGTTGACGAGACGCTACCCAAGCTGCGCCAATAGCGGTGAATCCCATCGCTACCCCGCCCCAACCCGGGACGGCTGTGAATTCGGCGGCGCGCGCCATGGTTTCGCGAATGTACTGCAGGTGATCGGCGGCCCGAGCATCGATGGGGATAGGCTCAGGTTTGGGAGAACGAAGAGGACTGACGAAAGCCATCGCTGGAAAATAGCAGCAACTCGCGGATGTGTCAAGTACTTTATATCACAAAGCGATGTGCGTTTTTCAGTCCGCCGCCCTCGCTATGGATGGCTCGGAACGGGGATACCGACCCAATATTGAGTTCCACCGAATGATGAAAACGTCCATAAACATCTGCACGCTGTCGCGCAACATACTCACCTTTGTGGCCGGCGAATGCGCCCAGCGTACTGGGATCTCAGCGGAGCGCAAGCCGTGATGTCGCGCCAGGTAGAGAAGTTCGGGATCGAAGCCGAAGCGCTCAATACGCTGCTGCTGGAAAATTATGCGGCAAGGTTCCCGTCGAAAGGCCTTGAAGCCGCACTGTGTATCGACAAATGGCAGGCGGAGAATGGCACGCACGATAAAATTGAAAATCATGCCGGCATACTCGCGAAATGCGGACTGGCGCACGGAAATCAGGCTGCGGTTCAGAGCGCGCGAGCCGATAGCCACATCGTGGTCAGCGAGCGCTGCGAGGAGTTTATCGGTTTCCTCAATCGGGGCCGACAAGTCCGCGTCTGTAAACAGCACGATGCGTCCGCTCGCCTCCATCATCCCATGGCGAACGCTGTAACCCTTTCCGCGGTTCTTGCTGTTGGCCACGACGCGCAGTCCGTTAATTTCGCCGCGGAAGGACTTGGCAACGTCCGCTGTGCGGTCGGTTGAACCGTCGTCTACCACGATCACCTCTGTTTCGCGATTGCTTCCGCGGATATAGGAGGAAATCAGAGACAGCGTTTCTGGCAAACGAACCTCTTCGTTGAATGCCGGAATCACGATGGAAAGCTCGGGCTCGGCAGGGCTCACGGCTGCGAGGATTCCTTCCAGCCGTGCGCACCGACGAGCGGAACGAAGCGGCAAGGCTCGAGCAGGATGGTGCGAAAGGTGTCATGGCTGCGCTCGATCAGCCGCAAATCTTGGTTTTCAACGCCGCCCACCGGCACGATCATTCTGCCTCCTTCAGCAAGCTGCGCGAGAAGAGGCGTGGGTACGGAGGGCGCAGCCGCCGCAACGAGAATCGCGTCGTACGGCGCGAAATCGGGTAGGCCGAGGGTACCGTCGCCGCAATGCACGTGAACGTTCGTGTAGCCCAGGCGGGCGAGACGCTCGGCGGCCTCAGTAGCCAATTCCGGGCGAAACTCCATTGTGAAAACCTCGCTCGCCAGGCAGGCGAGCACGGCGGCTTGATAGCCAAATCCTGTTCCGATTTCCAGGACGCGTTCGTTTCCTTCAAGACGAAGTGCAGCGGTCATAGCCGCTACGATATAAGGCTGCGAAATTGTTTGGCCTTCGCCGATGGGTAGTGGCACGTCCTCATAAGCGCGGTCACGAAATTCGGCGGGAAGGAATTCGTGCCGCGGGACGCGCTCGAGACACTCGAGGACGCGGCCGTCAGTAACATGGCGCTTGCGGATTTGCGTTTCCACCATCTCGTGGCGGACTTGCCCATAACCGTCAGGCGTGCTGCTTCCGAAATTGCCGCCCGCGCTCATCACTCATGCCGGCGCGGCGGCCGCCGCATGTTTTTCCCATGCGTGCGTGCGGAGGATGTCGTCTACTTGCGCGAGCGCGAAATCGCATTCCTCGATTCGATTGTAGAAATGCGGAGAAAATCGCACGCCGGCTTTCGGACGAAAGTCGACAAGGATTTCGCGAGCCAGGAGTTCGCGGCAGACTTCGTAGGCATGCGGGCAGTCGATGGAAACGGTCCCTGCGCGTTCCTCGGGATTTTCTGGCGTATTGACGCGCCAGCCGCGCGATTTCGCGCCAGCGAACAAGCGCGCTGTCATGCGCTGGGATTTGGCGCGTATGGCTTTAATGCCAACGGCACTGAGGATGTCCAAGCCGGGCTGGCAAGCGTACAGAGCCGGGATGTGGGGCGTACCATTGAGGTAGCGGAATGAATCTTCGCGCGCATCGATCGCCCCGGTCTCGAAGCCAAAGGGGCGGCGGTGCGCAATCCATCCCGTGAGCGCCGGTCGCAGCTTCGCGCGCAAATCTTCGCGCACGTACAGATAGCCGACTCCAGGTCCACCACACAGCCATTTCAGCACGCCGCCAACGGCGAAATCGGCGCCCAAGGCCCGAACGTCGATTGGGATCGTTCCGGCTGCCTGGAAAACATCAAGGATTACATGCGCTCCCACGCGGTGAGCGCGCTCAATAATCGCGCGCGCGTCGACTATATAAGAGCTTCGGAAGAGAACATGTGAGATGGGTACGAGCAACGTCGTCTCGTCAATGGCAGCGAGAAATCTATCCAAATCGATGCGGACAGGATCGGAGCTTGCTACCAACTCAACGCGCGCGCCCAGCCGGCGCTGCTCGTGGTAGAAGTATTGAATCGACGGAAACTCAAGGTCGGTCATTACAATTTTGTTGCGCGGTCCACGGAAGTCAAAACAAGAAGCAATGACGGCCTGAATCAACGTTACATTTTGATGCAGCGAAATTTCGCCGGCTCCAGCGCCGATTAGTGGGGCGATTTTGTCGCCGACTCCCACTGCCATGTCCCACCAGCCTTCTTCCCACGCACGCACGCCGCGCTCCGCCCAGGAATCCGCGTAAGCCCGCATCGAGTCGTAAACCGCGCGCGGCATCGCACCCAGCGAATTGCTGATGAGGTAGGTGGAGCGGTCGAGAATAGGGAACTCGCCGCGCCATTTGAGCAGGTCATCCATTGACGGTTACTCCAGCACCGGACCGCGGGGATGAGTGTTTCTCCATCCAAGGTAGCACAGCGTGATAAAAAGCAGCCATGGCAACCCCGCCGTCACCGTGATACGAAGACCTGGCACCCACCACGTGGAAACGAGCACGGCCCCAAGCGCGGCTGCGCCAAAAAGCGAACTCCATGGACCGCGCGGACCGAAGCGCTTTACGGGCTGAGCCGATCGAGCGGTGCGTCTCCGAAACATTAGATGTGTGACAAAAATCATCAGCCACACAAAAATACCCCCGAAAAACGCCGAGCCAAGCATGTAGACGTATGCCGTCCCACTGTACCTCCGCTCCAGGATCAACGCCGCTACCATACCGATGCTGGAGGCGAGCAGCGCCGTCACAGGAGTGCCGCGTTTGCTCAGTCGTCCCAATCCCGCTGGGGCGTATCCGCCGCGCGCCAGCGAGAACAGCATTCGCGACGTCAAGTAAAGGTTGCAGTTCACACTCGAGAGGGCCGCCGTCAGCACCACGAAGTTCATCACACCCGCTGCCGCCGGGATACCCGCCGATTCAAACACGCGAACAAAGGGGCTCTCGCCGAGACCGACCTTAGTCCACGGCACCACACCAACGACCACCGCAAGCCCACCAATATAAAAGATGCCCAGCCGCGCGAACGTCCAGCGCATGGCGCGTGGCAACGCCGTTGACGGATCTTTTGCTTCTCCGGAAGTGACCGCGACAATCTCCATGCCCAGATAACTGAATACCGCCATTGCGATACCCAGCCCAACGCCAGTCCATCCATTGGGAAGAAATCCGCCATTTGCAACGTAGTTCGCGCCGCCGATTCGCGGGAATCCGACACCCAGGAGCAGTGCGGCGCCCAGAATCAGAAACAGAACAATCGTGACCACTTTCAGCATCGCAAACCAATATTCGAATTTCCCGAAATTCGAAACGCTGCTGGCGTTCACCCAAATCAGCGCAACTGAAAATCCTGTAATCCAAATCCAGGGCGGCACTCCGGGAAACCAGTGCTTGCAATAAATCGAAGCCGCCACCATTTCGCTGCCGATCGCGATGACTTGTCCGAGCCAATACGAATAGCGCATGGCGAAGCCAGCCCACGGATGCACATACATTTCCGCGTAAACGCCGAACGAACCGGCCACCGGGTGCGCGATGGCCATTTCGCCCAGTGCCCACATCAGCGCCAACGCAATCCCAGCAGCCGCCGTATAGCTCAGAATCACTCCTGGTCCCGCAAGCTTCACGGACAGCGCACTGCCGAGAAAAAGTCCTGTGCCAATAGCCCCGCCGACAGCAATCATCGAAAGTTGCCGTGGGGTCAGGTTTCGGTGCAGGCCCGCTTCGCGTGTGAGGATGTCCGAAGCAGCGTCCGCATTCGCCATAAGAGGAACTTCGGTTTGCGCCATTGCGCGGCATCGTATCAGAACTTGACCAGACTGCACGAACGTACAGCAAAGAACGGACAGTTAAGCGACCCGACACAACTGTACTTCGACGCTCTTTTCCGCGCGCCACTCCTCTTTACAATTCAAACGTGGCGAAACCGCAGAATTTCGCCGCGGAGGCAGTCATGAAGGCGGTTCTAGCGTTGGTCATCATCTACGTGGCGATGTTCTTTCTCGCCATCCAAGGCGCTTCGCAGAATTCGGCGCAAGCCGCACTGCACGGTAACGCCGGCCAAGCCGCGCGCTCCATTGATCCTGCAAAAGAAGCCGACATCCGCTCTCTAATGGAACTTGTTGGCGCGCACGATGCCATGCAGGATTTCGCCGCTCATGGCGCCGACCAGCTTCGCGAGAACCTTCTCACCTCAGTTCCTAGTAGCGACCGCGGACAGCAATTTGTGAACGCATTTATCGACGGCTACAAAGCCAAGTTCAATGCCGATGAAGCTACCGCTCAGCTCGTAACCATCTACGATCAGCACTTCACGCACGACGAAATCAAAGGTCTTTTGCAATTTTACGGTTCGCCCCTCGGCCAAAGGTTCGCCGCGGAGATGCCCAAAATAAACGGTGAAATGCAGGCCGCCAACCGCGCGTTCAGCACTCGCATCGCGAAGGAAGTGCTACAAGATCTTCATAAGCAGTATCCCGGCATGGCCGCGCACGCCAGATTCACCAAGCCCCGCCAAAGCCAACCAGAGCAACCCCAGCAGCAAGCACAAACACAACCTTAAATCCCTAAATCGCGTCTATACTGCCGAACCTCAGGCGCATCAAGAGAGCTGCCTGATTCTAGTGTGTGTATCTCGATTTTACGTGCCACAAAGGCTCAGGGGGAGGCTGTAATGCGAACATTACTCGTGGGGTGCGCGCTCCTTTCAGGTGCGATAGTAGTGGTGGCGCATTCGCCATCTACTCAGGTACTGGCCCAGGAAAAACCCTCAGCACCGCCTAAGGCTGCGTCCAAAACTCCCACTAAGACCGCGCCGCAATCGAGCGCCGTCGATCCCCAAAAAGAAGCCCGCATACGCGAGCTGATGGATGTAACCGGCGCGAAAAATCTCGGACAGCAGCTCATCGAAGCAGGAATGGAGCAATTCCGCAGCAGCGTGCAGGATTCACAGCCGAACAATCCGCGCGCCAAGCAGTTTGTCGATGCGTTCGTGAGCGGATTCCAAAAACACTTTGACGTCAACACTCTGAACGAGCAGATCATTCCGATCTATGACAAATATTTGACCACGGACGATCTGAAAGGCTTACTTGAGTACTACCACTCGCCCCTTGGACAACGCATGCTGAAGACACTGCCGGAACTAACTCGTGAATCGCAAGCCACCGGCTTCGCGTTAGGGCAGAAAGCCGCACAAGAGACCATGGAAGAACTAAAGGCGGATTACCCGGAATTTACAGGAGCGAAAGAAGACGACAAACATCCCGGCGGTGAGCCACAAAATTAGCCCAGCGAGCTTCAAGGAAAACGCTTTTTGATTTTTATATCGATACCGAATGTTCCGTTGTAGTCGCGCAGTGCCACAATCGACAGATTGCGATTCACGTTGTACTCCACTTGGATCACCTGCTGCTGCGTGGACCCCACGTTCGATACGTAAGTAACGGTCAGATTTCTCGTAACCTGTTGCTGAACGGTGACGCGAGCTGCCGCGTTTTGCGTAGCTCCTGTTGAGCCCACTCCGGTCAGCCCCGGATCGACTCGAAAGTTCGTAATCCCAAACAGCTTTTCCAGCCTTCCGCCCACTTGGCTCGACACAGCCTCTGAAAGCAGCGCCGAAGCTCCCGCCGTTCCGCTCTGCGCGCCTGACGCGGAACGCAGTGTGGACTCCTGACTCGTCTGCCCCAATGCAAGAAGCGTCACGATATCATTTGCGGGCAGCGGTGGGTCCGAGCGGTACGCCAGCGTCAGTTTGCTCGCCGGGCCGTTGAAGTTCAGCGTAATCTCGTACTGCTGAATCGTAGTGCTAGCCTCGACGTTCACTACCGGGTCCAGCCGGAAGGGATTCGCAAAGTTGATATCGCCTCTGGCCACACGGTAACGATTCCCGTGAAAAAGCAAATCTCCCGAGAGGACGTGGATATGCCCGAGCAGAATGGGGTGTTCCCACGTTCCCCGCACGCGGATGTTAGCTTCCGCATCCAATTCCGCCCCTGGCCACTCCATGCGTGCATCCGGCGCTGAAACCGCCTCCACATCGAACTGCAAATTGCGCAAGAAAGTGGAGCTGGTGGACGGGCCGCTGATTCCTTCCTTTGTGGATACCAGTACGCCAGCAACTTCTAGCCCTTGCGTCAACGTGACCCGTTGCACAGTCACATGCCCCGAGAGCAATCCCGCTTCGGTTGTGCCGGTCAGCCGAAGTGAGCCTCCCGTCAGCCAACTCATGCCCTCGGGATAGCGGATGCGGGTCTTATCCGTCCGCGCGGTGATGTCGTACCGCAACGGCCGCTCCGTATACGTAACGCTGCCGGAAACGTGCAGCGTGCCTCCGCCAGCTTCCGCGGTCATGTCATTGAAGAAAAGCCGTGTATCGTCAAAAACAAAGTCGCCGGCAATATTGCTTAACCCCGTTGGGAAATCAGCCTCGCGCGCATTGGCACCGGCGATGTGAATTCTCCCGTTGATGCGCGGCCGGTCAAGCGTGCCCTCGAAGGTGGCATTGATCTGCGCAGGGCCTGCGATCGTCAATCCGCGCGAAATTCCCGCGAGCAGGCGCAAATCCAGCCCCCCATTGAGCTGCAGGTTGACGCTGGCGCGCTCTGCGAAGCCGACATTCCCACTGACGCGAATGTCCGTGTCTGGCCCGCGAAACTGTGCCGGCTCAATCTGCAAATTGTCTCGCGAAGAGCGAAAGTGGACGGGCCCCACGTTCTCAAGCTGCACGTTTGCATAATTAAACGTCAGCCGCGAAAACTTTGCGTCCAGAAGGATGCTCTCAGGCCGCTTGAGCGAGCCGCTGAGGCCAATTTCGCCGTCCGCTTTACCGTGGCCGTTAAATGCTTGCAAGTGCAGGGCGCCCAGAATCAGCGCGTCCAGGGCCATATTCTTGACCGCAATTTTCCCCTCAATGTTGTAAGAATCCGCGAGTGCCAGCGTATAGCCGCCGGAAATTTCTCCCGTGCTCATGGCCGAGCCCAATTCAAGTCGTGCCGTGCGCCCATCCGAGCTCAGTGCGCCGTCGAAGCTCCCAATCACGGACTGCCCGACCTTTAAGTCCACCACACGAAAGGTCCCTTCACCCTTTGGGGCCAGGGGGGAACCGCTGGCTTTCAGCCGAAAGGAAACCTGGCCATCCAGCGCGAATCGCGGCGACTGCAATTTTTGAAAATTCGCCAGCGGAAGAGAGGCTCCCACGAGGTCGATTGACACCGTGCGATCCGCCAGGTTGTATTCTGCTGTGCCCGTAACAATTCCCGCGCCGTGGCCCGGCTCCTTTTCCGGCGGAAATAGTCTTAACTCGGTATTCGCCAGGCGGACCTCGTCGGGCGTCAAGTTGAGCTGCCCGCGCAGCCGGTTAAACGTGACTCCGTAGGCTTCTCCGCTTGCAAGATCAAAGAGTCCGGTGACGGCTGGCGCTTCACGCGTTCCACGTCCATGGAACTGGCCGGATAGCTGCCCATGTACCGGATACGACGAGCCAAACAACTGCTGGAGGGCATCGACGGGGGTCGCTTCCAGACTGACGTCGGCCGACCAGGTGCTGTCGGGCAAAAAGCTCCACTTATCTAGCGCGAGCACGATGTCGATCGTTGCGTCCATCGGACCCCGGCGCGCGTGCGCGTGCGAAAACGTCAGTTCGTCGGGCGAGTAAGAAAGATCACCTTCCAAGGAATCAAAGGCCAGATTCTCGTAGCGCGCTCCCTCGCCTCGCACATGCCCGGTAAAAGTTGGACCTCCGGAGGGCCCGCTGATTTTTCCGTCCCACCGCACGCCTCCCGAGATCACCCTGATCGCGTCGGGCGAATTCGGTGCTGCCTCGCGAAGAGCGTTGATGAAATCGCGATAGCTTTCCAGCGCGCCAGTTTCAAACCGGACGTCCATCGCCGTGTTTCGCGGCGCGAGGATTCCGCTGATTGAGGCTCGGCTGGCAGGCGTCTCGAACTCGCCGCTGCTAACCGTCAGTGTCTGCGGATCGTACCGATAGCGAAAATCCCAATCGCCATCGACCGGGATATGTCCCGCGGCGACGCTGTCCGGGGATGTCCACTGCATCGACCCCGCAATCTCAAAATGTTGAAATGGTCCGCTCCAGGTTTCCGTTGTGTCTGCTGATATCAGGGAGTCCCAATGCAGTTCGTCCAATGGGAAACCGGGGTGCTCGATAGCCGGCAGTACTCCTGCGAGATGAGCGCCCTGAACGTGCGTATCTGCGCGAAATTTCAGGCCGTCGAAGCGCATCGTGACCTGGCCTTTCACTGTTCCGCCAAAAGCCAGCGCCAGAAAATCCGGCACGACCAGGCCATTATTGTCTATGCGAAAACTGCCTCGGCTCGATAATCCCGACGCACGAAAAATCGGATAGGTCAGGTTGATTTCATGGCCCGAATAACTCCCAGTCCCGCGAAATTGTCCATTGGCGAGTTCGGCTTCACCATGAACATCCACGAGTCCCGTCGGTGTTTCCGGGGAGCGCAGGTTCTCGCGAATATCCAGCAGATTGACCCACCCACGGTACCGAAAATTCCACTTCGGTTGCGCGTAGTTTTCCATCTCTACTTGCGTATCCACGTGCGAGCGTCCCGCATTCAAAATTCCTTGTTCTAACGTGAATCCGTCCTGTCGCACTGTGAATTTGGCGGAGACGCTTACCGGCCAGGGAAGGAACTGTTTCGCTGTAAAGTGAACCGATTCCCAATCGATCGTGCCCAGATACATGGGTTGGCCCGCCGCCCCGCTGGCATCGAGCGCCAGGCGCAGATTATCGCCCTCCACGGCTAGCGGCGTCCTTACGTCGTTGTAAAGGACCCAGCCATTCTGCAGTTGCAACCGCCGGATATGTAGATCCAACAGTGTTTCTCGCATCGGCTTCCTCGCCGTCGCGCTTTGCGACAGAGGAATGTTGCTGGATCCGTTTTTCTCGATTCGCACGTGTACCTGCGGCCTTTGCACCAGCAGGTCGTTTAGCGAAACCTTGTGCCCCCAAAAGGAGTCGATGCGCAGCCCAGCTTGTACTTCATCCGCCGCAAAAAGAGGCTCCGTTCCCGCGGGTTCCCTTCCGTGAACCACCAAACCCTTCAGCCGTACTTCAAGCGAAAGCCAACGTATGGAAATAGACTGTAACTCAACCTGTCCGCCCGTCATTTTCTCCAGGCGCTTCACAATAAAGCCGTGAATCAGGGGGTTACCGGCACCGCTGCCGAAAAAAATCGCCACACCAGCAAGAATCAACAGGATCAGCAACACTTTCGCCGCCAGCACCCACGCGACGTGCCGCATCCATCTCCATTTTCGCCGTCGGGTCTCGCGGGTCATTTTCCGGTTTCTTTCAAAAACTTTTCTACATGCAAACGGGCACGACTTTCCTTTAGCCAGATCTCCGCTTGCTCATTAATACCGCGCTGTATCAGCGCTTCTTGGATATATTCGCGCGAGGCATCTAGCGATGGCGGCGCCTGGTTGCGTGCTTTTGCCCGCGGAACCACCGCTCCCACGTAGAAATCTTCCACCTGCTTGGCCGTTACCTGCACGGCAGGACGAAACCTGGAGTCCAGATAGTTGCTCAGGAAGAGTTGCTTCGCGAGCATTCGTTGGATCTCTTTATCACTTAAGCCCGATTGCCTCTTCCGCGTCTGGTATTCTTCCGTCGATGCGAACGAAGATTGCAGATGCTCCACTCCATGAGCAATCTCCAGGTCGGCAGGGTGCGGAAACCGCGCAGTTTCCGCCTCGTTCCTCACGATCCACTGGTCAACGAGCCGGTCTAGAATGGCGGCATCGCTTTCCGCTTTTCCATCCACCAACATTTGATATTTGCTCAAGGTGCGCACTTCGCTCAGCAAGATGATGTCGCTCTCCACACGAGCTGCAATTTGATCCAGTAGCTCCTGGCCTCGCGCACACGTCACCGCCAGCACCAGCAGCGCACCGGCGAACGCGCAAGTCCAATGTCGGGACATTAGAACGTTGATCCTAGATTAAAGAAAATTTGAAAGCCGGGCAGCCGTGTTGCCTTGAATCCAAACTGGCCTTGTTGACAGTTCACGGTCGCGACTCCCGATGGACAGATCGGCGTAACAAACTGCGGCCGATTGATCTGGTAACCCAAATCGATCCGAATCGGTCCCACTGGTGTGGCGTACCGAAAACCTAGCCCAACGGTGTGTGAAAAATAGTTCAGTTCATTCGTGCAATTGAATTCGCACTGTAGCGGATTGGCAGGATTGAAAATGGGCTTTGGCGAGTACGGCCGGAACGTGATGCGGTTCAGCCGGCTATACACATTTCCGCCATCATAAAATAGCGCACCGCTCAGCGCCGTCCCGATGAAAGGCAGGTGCATCGGGAAGCGAAATTCCTGGTTCAAGATCAGCAGCGCCTGCCCGCCGACTGGAAATCCCGTCACCGAATCGCGCGGGCCCGCTTGGTTCAATGCAAATCCGCGCAGCGAAGTGCCGCCCCCGGCAAAAAATCTCTCCGGCAGCGGAATTACGGTTGGCAAAGGTGGAGTCGTCGGCGCCGGAAACGTTAGTGAAACTGTGTCGCCATACGGCTTCAAAATCCCAATGCGTATCGAACGCGCAAAACTGAATCTGCGCCCGATCGGGTGATAGGTCGAATTCTGGAAGTAGAAACGCAGAAAGCTGGCGCTCGAGCCGATTCCCGTGTCTGCGACACTGAAGTCCGCACTG
>Ga0210410_10004099_pt1 | contig 12808 bp, 6 predicted proteins | sample IncBWC4MmetaG_FD_161058 | JGI IMG/M metagenome (GOLD analysis project Ga0210410, IMG submission 161058) | Forest soil microbial communities from Barre Woods Harvard Forest LTER site, Petersham, Massachusetts, United States - Inc-BW-C-4-M | ecosystem: Environmental > Terrestrial > Soil >... | reverse complement strand
GGTGCTGGAGCACCAGACTTCGACGTTGCTTGTCGCATGCGCGACGGTCGTGCTCACGGTGATCCTGTACGTCGTCATCCCGAAGGGGCTCTTCCCGGTTCAGGACGTCGGCGTCATTCAGGGCATCACCGTTGCCGACAATTCAGTCTCGTACAAGGCGATGGTCGAGCGGCAAACGGCACTGGCCGACGTGATTCTGCGCGATCCCGACGTCGCGTCGCTCACCTCGTACGTCGGCATCGACGGCACCAATGTCACGCTCAACAACGGGCGGTTCCTGATCAATCTGCGGCCCCTCGGCCAGCGTTCGGGGAACGCGGAGCAGATCGGCCGGCGCCTGCAGCAGGAAGTGGCCGACGTGCCCGGCATCAAGCTCTATCTGCAACCGGCGCAAGACTTGACGCTCGACACGACGGTTTCTCCGAGCCAATACCATTTCGTCCTGCGGGGGCCGAGCCAGACTGAGCTCGCGAAGTATGTGCCCGAGCTCATGGCCCGCATGAGGGAAATTAGTTCCATCACGGACGTGACGAGCGATCTGAACAACGAAGGGCTCGGCATCGACGTCGAAGTCAACCGGCAGCTCGCCGCGCGCTACGGCATCACCGCTGCGACGATCGACAATGCGCTCTACGACGCGCTGGGTCAACGCATCGTCTCGACCATCTTCGAGCAAGCGGATCAATACCGGGTCATTCTCGTGGCCAAGCCCGAGACGCTACCCGACGTCCAGTCGCTCGGGAACCTTTATTTGCCGACCGAGACGGGCAGCACCGGTCAGGTGCCTTTGAACGGAATCGCCACGATCAAAGTAGTCAAGTCGCCGCTCGTCATCAGCCATTTCGCGCAGTTCCCCGCGGTGACCGTCTCGTTCAACCTGACACAAGGTGCGTCGCTGAGCTCGGCGGTCAAGCAAATCGAAGAAGCGCAAAACGACGTCCACCTGCCGCCGTCGATTACCGCGACGTTCCAGGGCTCGACTCAGGCGTTCGAGGATTCGTTGTCGAGCGAGGTCTATCTGATCATCGCGGCGCTCGTGGCGGTCTATATCGTGCTTGGCGTGCTCTACGAGAGCTTCATCCATCCGGTGACGATCCTGTCCACGCTTCCGTCTGCCGGCATCGGCGCGCTGCTGGCGTTGATGATCGCAGGCAGCGATCTCGATGTCATAGGCATCATCGGAATCGTCCTGTTGATCGGCATCGTGAAGAAGAACGCGATCATGATCGTGGACTTTGCGCTCGAGGCTGAGCGCGAGCATGGCAAATCGCCGCGAGAGGCGATCTTCGAGGCCTCGATGCTGCGCTTCCGCCCGATCCTCATGACGACGCTGGCCGCGATGCTCGGCGCTTTGCCGATGCTGCTCGGCACCGGCACCGGCTCGGAGCTGCGGCGGCCGCTCGGCCTCGCGATCATCGGCGGCCTCACGCTCAGCCAGGTGCTGACGGTGTTCACCACGCCTGTCATCTATCTGTTCTTCGATCGGCTTGCCCGCCGCTTTGGACGTAATCAGCGTTCCGTGGCGGGCGGGGAGCTGACGTGAACATTCCGGGGCTCTTTATCCGCCGGCCGGTTGCGACGACGCTGCTGGCCGTCGCGATCATCCTGTCGGGGGCGCTGGCGTACTTCAGGCTGCCGGTTGCACCGCTGCCCAACGTCACGTTTCCGGTCATTGTCGTGCAGGCGATGCTGGCGGGTGCGAGCCCGGACGTGATGGCGACCACGGTGGCCGAGCCCCTCGAGCGACGGCTCGGCACGATTGCCGACGTGAACGAGTTGACGTCGAAAAGCTATGTCGGCATGTCGCAGATCGTCGTGCAGTTCGGGTTGAATCGCGACATCAATGGTGCTGCCCGCGATGTCGAGGCCGCCATCCAGGCGGCACGGGCGGATTTGCCCACCACGCTGCGCAGCAACCCGAGCTATCGCGAGTACAACCCTGCGGATGCGCCGATCATGGTTCTGACGATGACGTCGGACACGCTGACGACGTCCCAGGTTTACGATTCTGCCGATTCGGTGCTCCAGCAACAGCTGTCGCAAGTCAACGGTGTAGGGGAGATCACGCTCGGCGGCGGGGCGTTGCCTTCGGTACGCGTCGAGCTCGACCCGAACAAGCTCAATAGTTACGGGATCGGGCTCGAGGATGTGCGAGCCGGCATCGGCGCCGCCAACGCGGACAGCGCGAAGGGGTATCTCAACGTCAGCGGCCGGCGTTACGAGGTGGTCTCGAATGACCAGATCAGCAAGGCGGCGCCGTACCGCGAGCTCGTGATCGCCTATCGCAACGGAGCACCCGTCTTGCTCCGCGATGTTGCGTCCGTCATCGATTCGAACGAGAACGTTCGCAACGCCGGACTGTTCAACGGCAAACGGGCCGTCGTTGCGATTCTGTATCCGCTGCCGGGCAGCAACGTCGTCAATACCGTCGATCAGATTCACAAGATTTTGCCCACGATCGAGGCGACGTTGCCACGCGGCATTCACGTCGATGTGGCGCTGGATCATTCACAATCGATCCGGGCTTCCGTGGAGGATACCCAGCGTACGCTGTTCATTGCGGTGCTGCTCGTCGTTGGCGTCGTCTTCGTTTTCTTGCGTTCGCCGCGCGCCACGCTCGTGCCGGCCGTCGCCTTGCCGCTGTCGATCATCGGCACGTTCGGGCCGATGTATCTGCTCGGCTACAGCATCGACAATCTTTCGCTGATGGCACTGACCATCGGTACGGGCTTCGTGGTCGACGACGCGGTCGTCGTGCTCGAAAACGTGGTCCGTTATCTCGAAGCCGGGCTGAGCCCACGGGAAGCGGCACTGCGAGGCAGCGCCGAGGTGAGCTTTACCGTCGTCTCGATGAGCCTGTCGCTAATCGCGGTTTTCCTTCCGATCCTGCTGATGCCCGGCATCGTCGGTCTGCTCTTCCATGAGTTCGCGGTGACGCTTTCGATTGCGATTCTGGTGTCGCTCGTCGTTTCGCTGACCGTTACGCCCGCCATGTGTGCATACGTGCTCAGCCGTGAGAACGTGTCCAACACGACGAGCCGTTGGGCGCGATGGATGGAGACGCAGTTCGAGCGCTTCAAGCACGCTTACTCGCGCTCGCTTCGCGTCGCGCTCGATCACTCGCTGCTGGTCCTGCTCGCGCTGATCGGCTTGCTCGTCGTCAACGTGTTCCTCTTCAAGCTGGTGCCATCGACGTTCTTTCCGGAGCAGGACAACGGCGTATTGCTTGGCCAGATCATCGCCGATCAGAGCATCTCGTTCACCGCGATGAAGCAAAAGCTCGCGCAGCTGCAGGCCATCGTGAAGACGGACCCGGCGGTCGCTTCCGTCGCGGGCTTCACCGGGGGCCGTGCACTGAACTCCGCTTTCGTATTCGTCGAGCTGAAGCCGCTCGCCGAACGTCACGTCTCGGCCGCCGAGGTCGTCAACCGCCTGCGCCCCAAGCTCGGCAAAGTGTCCGGTGCGAGACTGTTCTTGCAGGCACAGCAAGACCTGAGAGTCGGCGGCAGGCAGTCGGCCGCGGAATACCAGTACACGCTGACGAGCGACAGTCCGAGCGACATTTACGAGTGGACGCCCAAGCTCGTGGATGCCTTGCGCAAATATCCGCGGCGACTGCAAGACGTCAACTCCGACTTGCAGCAGAACGGCCTGCAAATGTTCGTCCATATCAGTCGCGCCACCGCGATGCGCTACACGTTCGAGGCGAATCAGGTCGACAACGCGCTGTATGACGCCTTCGGTCAACGGACGGTGTCGACGATCTACAACCAGCTCAACCAGTATTTTGTGGTGATGGAGGTGGCACCGCAGTACTGGCAGTATCCGCTGATGCTCAACGGGATTTACCTCAGTACGGCGGCGGGCAATGCGAGCGGTACGGCACAGACCCAGATGGCAGGGGGCACCGTATCGGCCGTCACGCCGTTCGCGGCGGTGACCACCGCGGCAGGCGGGGTATCGGGCACGAATGCACTGAACTCGAACGCCGAAGCCAACGCGACCACAAACAGCATTTCCAATAGCAAGGGCGGCGGCTCCACCGGGAGCGCGGATAGCACGGCGGCGGAAACCATGGTGCCGTTGCCGGCATTGGCGACGTACGCGAGCGGTCACACGGCGACTCAGGTCAACCATCAAAGCGGCCTCGTAGCGGCGACGATTTCCTTCAACCTGCCGCGAGGCGGGGCGCTGAGCCAGGCGGCTGTTGCCATCAACAACGCCATCGAGCAGATCGGCATGCCGGCCGCTGTTCATGGCGCATTCGCGGGGGCGGCGCAGGCCTATTCGCAGTCGATGGGCACCGTGCCTTTGCTGATCGTGGCCGCTTTGGCCGTGGTGTACATCGTGCTTGGGGTCCTCTACGAAAATACGATCCATCCGATCACCATCCTTTCGACGCTCCCATCGGCGGGCATCGGTGCCACGCTGGCGTTGCTGATCTTCGGCACGCCGTTCTCCGTCATTGCCTTGATCGGCGTGATTCTGCTGATCGGCATCGTCAAGAAGAACGGAATCATGATGGTCGACGTGGCGATCCAATTGCAACGTCAGCAAGGACTCGACGCGAGGCAGGCGATTCATGAAGCAGCGGTCATGCGTCTGCGTCCGATTCTGATGACCACAGCCGCAGCGGTTCTCGGAGCCGTGCCGCTTGCGATCGGAATAGGTCAGGGCGCGTCGCTGCGTCAACCGCTGGGCGTCACCGTGATGGGCGGCCTCATTCTGAGCCAGGTGTTCACGCTCTACACGACACCGGTCATCTATCTTTACCTGGACCGCTTGCGCGTCAGGCTCGCCAACTGGTCCTCACGTTTACCGTGGAATCGCAGACCCGACACGGCCGCATGAAAATGACATTTCCCCGCACCTCTATCGCCGCCGCGCTTGCCTTGCTGCTCAGCGCTTGCATGGTTGGTCCCGATTACCACCGGCCACCCGTGCCGGTGCCGGTCAAGTACAAGGAACTCGACGGCTGGACGCAGGCCGAGCCTGCCGCCACGGCGCCGAAGGGCGATTGGTGGACGGCTTTTGACGATCCGCTGCTCGATCGTCTGGAGCCGATGATCGCTGTTTCCAACCAGACGGTTCGGCAGGACTACGCGAACTACCAGGAGGCGCTCGCCGAAGTGCGCGTGGCGAACAGCTCGCTCTTTCCGACCATCGGAGCCACGGGCTCCACGGTAAGGCAACGATATTCGAGCGCGCAAACCACTACCGGTCGCGGTATCGTCAATTCCGGTGCCCTCGAGGGCACGGTCAGCTGGGCGCCCGACATTTGGGGCCAAGTCCGGCGCGAGATCGAGGAGAACGCGGCCACCGCGCAGGCGAGCGAGGCGACGCTGGCCAATGCTGCCTTGTCGGAGCAGGTGACGCTCGCCACCTCGGTCATCGGTCTGCGCATCACCGATGCGAACATCGATCTACTGCAGCAAACCGTCAAGGCTTACCAGGATTATCTGCGCGTCGTTGGGGATCAGCAGCAGGCGGGTACCGTTCCGCCGTCCGACCTGATCACCGCACAGACGCAATTGGAAAGCGCGCAGTCGAGCTTGATCGCGCTTGGCGTTTCCCGCGCGCAGTATGAGCACGCGATCGCAGTTCTCGTGGGCAAGAATCCCGAGGATCTCGACGTTCCCCATAGCACGGCGTTGCCGACGTTGCCGTCGATTCCGGTGGGCATGCCGTCGACGCTGTTGCAGCGGCGGCCCGACATTGCAGTGGCGGAACGCCAGATGGCTGCGGAAAACGCGGCAATCGGCGTGGCCGTTGCGGCGTACTATCCGACGATCTCGCTATCGGCAGCCGCGGGTTTCACAGAGTCACCGTTGGCTGGCTTGCTGAATATCAGCAATTACGTCTGGTCGCTCGGCGGCAGCGCGAGCGAGACGATTTTCGATGGCGGTTATCGAAACGCCGAAGTGGCGGTGGCCAAGGCTGCTTACGACTCGGCTTTGGCCAACTATCGCGGGACTGTCTTGACTGCATTCGAAGATGTCGAAAACGATCTGGCCGGGCTGCGCATCCTGGCTGACCAGGCAAAGGTCCTTGATGCGGAAGTGAAGGACGCGACGCGAGGCGCGCAGATCGCGCTCAACGAGTACCAGGCGGGTACGGTCGACTACACGACGGTAGCGACCGCGCAGACGACGCAATTGAGCGCCGAGGAAACCGCGCTGAGCGTCGAGAGCACGCGGCTCATCGATGCGGTTACGCTAATCGGCGATCTCGGCGGCGGCTGGTCGGCCGACGAATTGTGCGACGCGCGGCATGCCAAGTGCGCGAAGAAGTGAGGGATGCGACTCCTGGATCCAATCCGGTCCAAGCGGCAATGACCGGGTCAGCCTCCCCAGACTTGCCGTCTCACGGAAGCAAGGCGTTTTGATTCTCTAGCGAGTATCGCGAATCACCGCAGCGCGTGTTTTCAGTGCGGCACGGCGTTCACCACGCCGTGAGTCGCACTGATGGCGTTGCTTCCAGCTTCGCCACGATGCCGGGCAAATTCGCCACGGTCAACACGGGCGCCGTGCCCGGGGTACCACCGCGCGGCACGGTGCGTGTCACCTGCGACGGCGGCAGCGGCGTGCTGCACGCCGAGGAATGCGTCGAAATGCTGCCCGTTCGTCACTTCGTTGAGGGCAGCCCCTCCCGACAGTCGTTCGAATAGAGTGTCAAGGAACCGATTGAAAACTGACGCTAAAGTCGAAATAAAATAACAAACATAAAGTTTTGAGAAAAGTATGCATTTTGACTGCCAAAACATTAATGTTTGGCATGTTAAGGAAGTCTCTATCGATAAATTCCATTTCGCATATCCGAAAAAATATGGCGATGAATCGAGTGTTGGCTGGCCATCGGATCCATGGCGATGCACCATGGCCATGTCATAGGCTGAGAAATTTGACAGCAAGGCTGGCGAGGCTGCACGAGAAAGGCCAAGCGGGTAGTGGAACGGCATAGATTCAGGCATTGACCCGTGTGCGGCGCGGGCGAGTCGCACCGACAGATTATTAGCGGATTTTCCGACAACTTTCCATATGGATCGGACATTTCGTATCCAGCTCGTATCCGCCGCATATGATGCGCCGAGTGAAAAAATGCGCCACATATCAAATATGAATATCGAGGTAGCCAATTGAGGGACGCAGAATGGAATGGAGAAAACCGGGTGATGAAAACACGGCGCGACCCTTGGACTTCTCGAGGAGCAGCGTGCCGGGGGTAGCACGGAAGGTCGCGATCGTCGTGTTCGAGAACTTTTCGCTGACGGAGGTCAGCTCGATCGCAGAGATGTTCAGGATCAGCGATGAATTGGCAACTGGCGGACCAGAGGAACCTGCATACAGCGTCGTCGTGCTCTCGAGCCGTCAGGCGCTCGTCCCTAGCGGACCGTACGTGCAGCTGTTTGCCAAGTCGACGGACGCTCACGATCCTCGACTGTTCGAGACGGTTTTTGTTGCCGGAGGGCGGGGGGCTCGATCTGCTTCGCATGATGCGGATCTCCTGTCCTGGCTGCGCCAACTGCCATTGGATGCTCGCGTGATGGGCCTTGCCCCGGGTGCCGAGGCGATTCTGGCGATGAGCGGCCGCGCAGCAGACAACCTGGGCGCCGGCCATGACGTTTGCGCGGACCACGGTGCGGTGTGGAGCGCAGCGACGCGGGCTGTGCATGCCACGGCCGAGACCTGGGGCTGGGGCACCGTCCAGTACGAACTGGCGGTGGATGCGGTGCTCTCGATAGTTCGCAGCGACCTTGGCGCGTGGGCGGCATTGGAGCTCGAGAGACGGGTGAACTCGCATCTGCGGATGAACTTTGTCGATACGGCCGAACGAAGCAACAGTGAAAAGCGCATATTGAGCGAGCGCATTGCGTGGTCGGTACGCTGGATAAACGAGAACAGCGCCCAGCCGGTTTCCGTTGCCGATTTGGCCCGCCTCGCGTCGATGAGCGAACGCAACTTTCTGCGCCGGTTCAAGCGCGAGATCGGGCAGACGCCAAGCGAGTATCTGATGAGCGTGCGTTTGAATCTTGCGCGGCGGTTACTCGTCGATGCCGATCTGCCGCTCGACAAGATCGCGCGGCGCTGTGGCCTCTTCAATGGCGATCATCTGCGCAAGCTCTTTCAAAAGCATTTTTCTGTGTCGCCGGCGGACTATCGAAAGACCGCCCGCGGCGCGTTGGACGACATGTCCGTGGAGGCAGGACTTTCTCCTTTTTGCCGGGAGACTGACCGCGGCGACGATCCTCTCGCAGCCTAGACGCCGGCGGCTACGTTCTTTCTTCGAGGCTCGCTGGCCTTTGCACCGGTTCTGCCGTGCTGCGTGGCTCACAGGATTGTCGTGAAGCGCGACGAGATTTCCATGATGACTGAATGATTCGATGGCGTTGATATCCGTCGATGTCGCACGCGAAATCGATCAGATAGGACTCCTAATTGTGAGAAAAACATGAGCCCGCGATACTGCCCTGGCCTCCGTCGCGCCCAAAGGGGCGCATGTCGCGCGGCGCGGACAACACGGCATACGACGCGAACACAACGACAGATGCATAAAACGACCCGTTCGACGCACGCAAGATTAGGGCGAGTGTTGCTTGCTCTAGCGGCGACGCATGCGAAGGTCGCATTGCCTTCGGAGCCGGCGATGTCGTTTCTTGGGCAGTCGGGCGGCCTCCTCATTCCCTACGGAACGCTTCTCCCAACGGGCGAAGCCGAGTTCCAGTTCAACAACTACAAGGATCCGCGGTTCGAAATGCAATCCTCGAATGCCCAAAGCTACTTCGCGGCGTTCGGTCTTCTGCCTTACGTGGAATTCTCCGGTGGACTCGTCAATTATGCGAAGCCCCAACCGAGTGCGATACCAGGGCAGGAAAGCTTCGTCCTTCGGCACCTGTTCGGCAGTGCAAAGCTGGGGCTGCCGCGGGTCATCGATGGTCAGCCGGACATCGCAATCGGTGCAACCGATTTTGGCGGCCAGACGAAATTCTTCCGGTCGAAATACGTCGTTGCAACGAAGTCATTTGGGCCGGCTCGCATCACGCTCGGCGCGGGATGGGGCGGGCAGCGCCTGAACGGCGCGTTCGGCGGCGTCGAGCTCATGCTCGGGGCAAGCGGATTGTCGGTGCTGGCAGAACATGACTCGAGCGTTGCTTATGCAGGTTTGCGTTACCGTTCGCCGCAAATCGCGTGGCTCTCGGATGCAAGAATCGTCGGCACCGTGCAACGCGCGCTGAACGCCAGACAGGGCGGCATCTCAGTCGACAGGACTGCCGCTTCATTGAGCCTGCAAATCCCGCTTGGCCGGCGCTACGACGATCGGGCGTTGGACATGTCCGTGCGGAACCCAGGATTCTCCGATACGGGGTTCCCGATCTCGGAGCCGCATATCGAACGACGATCCGAACAACGATCCGAACAACGATCGGGACCCTTCGAGGTACCGCGAGGCGAGGCACAGGCGGGTTCCGAAGCGACCGGGGAGCGCCGGGCCGTGCCCGCGGTGAAAGACGCCACAGTGCGGCAACGATGTTCGTCTACGGGAACCGATCAGGACACAGAACGTTTGGCGACGATTCGGGACGTGTTGGTCCGCCTCGGGCTCGAGCGCGTAAAGGTGGGTCGTTATCGCCGTTACCTGGTCGTCGAATATGAGAACCATCGCTATAGCCAGAACGAAGCGGATGCGCTTGGCATCGTGTTCGGTGTGGCTGCGAGACTCGCGCCGTGCGACGTACTCAGGGTCGTGGCCGTGGTCGAAAAGGCCGGCGCCGCGCTGGGACAGGTTTCGGTGGACATCGAGAGCTTCGCGGCGTTCATCGCAGGCGGACACGATGAGCGCGACGCCGCTGACACGCTGTTGATGTCGACGCGCCCGACATTCAGCGATTCGGACGTGGCATGGGTATCGGACAAGCCAGGCCCGCACCCGCTTGCTCGCATCGAGATCGAGCCGAAAACGAGCTATCTCGTCGGAACGGAGTATGGGAAGTTCGATTACTCGCTCGCCGCCAATATCGAAGCTTTCGTTCCGCTGTGGAGGGGCGCGGAGTTCTATGCCAGTTATGTGGCCCCGATCAAGCACAGCGCTAACGTCGGAAGCGCTCGGGTGTTCAGTACGTTTGCACTAAAGACTGGGCTTTCCGACGTGACGCTGAATCAGATTTTGTGGGCAAATGCGCGGACCCTCAATGTAGCGAGCATCGGGAAGATCGACTTTCATTATCTCGGCGTTGAAGACGAGATGACATTTTTTGTGCCCTCGCGCCCGGATGTCGTCCGTTTGCGTCTCGCCTATCTGAAGCGCCGCCACGAAGCATCGTCGGCAGCGCTTCAGCGCAACGTGGAGAACGCGGTACTGACCTACCGCTGGGTACAACCGTCGTGGCATCTGTGGGTCGAGGCGGGCATCGCCCGTTATGTCGGTGGCGATCGCGGGCCGCTTATGAACGTGGTGCGCTGGTTCGACGATGTCGCGGTGACCCTGTTTGCGAGCCATAGCGGCAACGGCACCTTCGCCGGCATGTCGATCGCCTTCCCGTTGACGCCGCGCCAGGGCATGCGGCCTGGTGTCATCGAGGTGTCGGGTGCCCAGACAGTCCCGTTGTCGGTGAAGACGCGCGTCGGAAGCGGGGCGAATAACGTGAACTCCGATGCGGATCAAAACCTCTCGTTCGGCTACAGCACCCAGCAGTTCCTGCTGAACCAAGGCCGTTTCAGCGAGGCCTATTTCCAATCCCAGCTTTATCGCATGCGCGATGCCTATCGGCGATTCGCGCTTGAGGCCGTGGAAGGCACGAAATGAAGAATGGTTTGGGCGATTTGAAAATCGTGGAGAAAATCAAAATGAAACTTGAATCGTTTGTTCGCGGTCTCCCACCGACAATGCTTCTCGCGTGTTCTTTGCTAGCGCTTTCGGCGTGCGGAGGAGGTGGCGGAGGGGGGCCTACATCGCCCGTTTCCTTCCAGGGAACGACGGCGCTCGGCGTACCGTTTGCGAACGCCACGGTGGCCTTTACGTGCAGAGCGGGCACAGCTTCGACCACCTCGGACACTAACGGAAACTACAGGTTGACCGCGCTGGTCCAGACGCCCTGCGTCGTGACGGCGACAAACGGAGCGTCGACGTTGCACTCGCTGGCTCCGGGGGGCGGCGTGATCAATGTCACGCCGCTGACGGAGCTGCTTACGCTGTATGTCGCCGGGCAATTGAATACGTCTGAAAGCGCGCTTTTCTCGAATTTCTCCGGCAACGCGCACGCGCACGCGTTGCTATCGAATTCCGCGCAGGTCAGCCAAGCGCAGTCGGCCGTCGTCACCCTGGTAAGCAATACCTACCACATAAACATTAGTACAACGAACTTTCTGGGATCCGCGTTCGTGGCCGGAAGTGGAGCGGGCGCCGACGCGGATCTAGATGTGCTCGCCAAGACGGGCGCGATCGATCCGGCGACGGGTTTGCCATCCAGTGCGGCTGCGAGTGCGTCGCTGTCGCTGGGTCAGTCCAATCCGTTCAACCCGGGCGGGCCGACCGGTGCGACCGGCGGCACGGGCGGGTCAGGCACGGGGCGCTGAAGGAGCCAGGTTACCGAACGAGATCTTTCGAGCGCGCGAATGTTGCGCGAGCCGAGAAACTCATTTTCCGGAAAACGACGATGATGCTCATCTTTACGGTGGCGTTTGCCGCCTCGCTGCTCGCGAACACCGTCATCGTTCGATACGCAGGCTTAAAAGGCGTGCGTCTGCTCGATGACGATCTCCGCGGCGTGCAGAAGATGCACACACTGGCCGTGCCGAGAGTCGGCGGCTTGGGGATCGCCTTCGCCGCAGTGCTCGCCTCCCTGCTTGGCGGGGCGCTCGGAGTGACGCCGCAGACGCCTGCGCTGCTGCTGGCCTGCTCGGCGCCGGCGCTTGCAGCCGGATTCATCGAGGACGTCACGAAGCATGTGAGCCCGCGTGCGCGACTCTTGTGCGTGATGGCGGCGGCGCTTCTCGGCTGCCTGATCCTCGGAGCGGTGATAGAGCGCGTGGACCTGCCAATTGGCGATGCCGCCCTGACCTTCATCCCGCTCGCCATCGCATTTACCGTTGTCGCGGTCGCGGGCCTCACGAACGCGCTCAACATCATCGATGGGATCAACGGCCTCGCGTCGGTCGTCGGAATCTTCATCCTCGTGTCGATTGCCTACGTCGCTTATCGCGTCGGCGATGCATTCGTCACGCGGACCGCACTCATCATGATTGGTGCGATCGGAGGCTTCGTCGTCTGGAACTATCCTGCCGGGCTCCTATTTCTGGGCGACGGCGGGGCGTATTTCATCGGCTTCATGATCGCTGAGCTACTCGTGTTGTTGCTCGCGGCTCATCCCTCGATCTCGGCTTGGTATGCGTTGCTCGTCAGCATCTATCCGACCTGGGAGACGTTGTTTTCAATGTATCGGCGAAAAGTCGTGCGCGGCAGGCCGGTCGATGTGCCGGACCGCGTTCACCTTCACACGCTGATCTATAAGCGCGTGCGCTGCCGCGGAATGCACGCATGCGAGCCGCGCAAATGGCTTCGGCGCAACTCCGGCACTTCGCCGTTTCTATGGCTGTTGGCGCTCCTGGGCGTTGTGCCGGCAACACTGTTCTGGCGCAACGGCGTGTTGATGGTCGTGCTGGTCTGCTCGTTCATCGCGCTTTACTTGTGGCTGTACACGTCGATCGTGCGCTTTAAAACACCGCGCTGGCTTTTTGTCCGCGGTCTCTCGCATACAGCAACGGCCGGCGCCGAGGGCGGCGAGGGTCCGGCACGGGTTCACCATTCCAAAAAC
>Ga0210410_10004098_pt1 | contig 12809 bp, 12 predicted proteins | sample IncBWC4MmetaG_FD_161058 | JGI IMG/M metagenome (GOLD analysis project Ga0210410, IMG submission 161058) | Forest soil microbial communities from Barre Woods Harvard Forest LTER site, Petersham, Massachusetts, United States - Inc-BW-C-4-M | ecosystem: Environmental > Terrestrial > Soil >... | reverse complement strand
TCACGGCTGCGTTTGAGGCAGCCGATTCCCTATCCGGGCCTCCCGTCATGGTCTAAGAAGACGCCGCTCAACGCCACACACGCGGGGCTGTTTGCCGTCCCCGCACGACGCTTCAACCGGGGCACGACCTGACAATGCTGAAATCCTGCTGCCTGTCGAAACGCGCGGCCGCGATCGCGCTGTTGCTGTCGCTTGCGCCCGCCGCGCTTCACGCCGAGGTCAAGATCGATGCCTGGGACGGCAAGCGGGCGCTCGCCACCATCGTCGACCTGCTGCGCTTCACCCCGCGCTCGATGGAAACGGTCGGACACCAGCAGACCATCGACTACATCATGGCGGAGCTCAAGAAGACCAAATTCGACACCATCAAGACGCAGCGCTGGGTCGCGCGCGAGGCCGGCCGCACCATGGCGATGACCAACATCATCGCCCGCTTCCAGCCGTCGAATCCACGGCGCGTGATCGTCGCCACGCATTTCGACAGCATCATCAAGGCCTATCGCGACAAGAAAAATCCCGACGCGCCGATGCCGGGCGCCAACAATTCCGCCTCCGGGGTTGCCGTGCTGCTGGAGACCGCGCGGGTGCTGTCGGACATGCCGGATGCGCCGCCGGTCGGGATCGACATGATCTTCTTCGACGGCGAGGAAGGTCCGATATCGATGGGCGCCGGTGATCCGAACTTCCATCCGATCGGCTCGCCGCATTTCACCGAGCATCTCGCCGAATTCTATCCCAACGCCAGGCCGGAGAAGATGCTCGACTTCGACATGGTCTGCGACCGCGACCTGCATCTGAAGGCCGAGCAATCCTCGATTCGCTCGGCGCCGGCGGAGGTCAAGGAGTTCTGGGACATCGGGATGAAGATCGCCCCCGGCGCGTTCGAGGCGCAGGCCGCGCCCTATTCGATCGACGACGACCATACCGCATTCCAGCTGGCGGGCATTCCGAGCTTCGTCGTGATCGATTTCGAATACGAGCCGTTCTACAACACGACCGAGGACACGCCGGACAAATGCTCGGTGCAAAGCCTGGAGGCGGTCGGACGCACGCTGTTGCAGTATCTGTATTTGCCGTGAGGTCGCCTTATCCGCCCCCCCTCCCCCGCGAAGCGGTGGGGAGGGATAAGAGAGCAAGTCAATCTTTCAACGCCCGCCGCCGCAGCATCGCCTCGAACGCCGCCTTGATGGCGCGCACATGCGGGTCCTTGTAGGGAAATTCCGCGTTGTCGGCATGGACCAGCATCGAGGCGTTGACCTCGAACACCACAAGCTTGCCGTCGCGATCGAGTCCGCAATCGATGCCGAAATAGTCGAGAGCGATGCGCTCGCGGATCGCGCGCAGCGCGCGATAATGGCCGGCATCGAACACGGCTCCGGGATTTTCCAGGAACGCCGCCTCCTCCCGCTGCATCCATGCATGGTCGCCCATGTCGGTGGAAACGTGGTGCAGCTTCCAATCGCTTCCGATCGCGAGGTGATAGGGCAGGATCTCGTCATCGACGAAGATGAAACGGTACTTGCGGAAATAGCCGTCGGCCGAGCCATAGTCGACATATTCGATCAGGTAGTGATCGCCGTCGCGTTGTCCCAGGAAATCCGCGAGCGCCTCGATGCTCTCGATCTTCTCGAAATCGTCGCCGCCATGGGTGCCCGCCGGCCGTGCCAGAAGGGGAAACGGGAACGGCAGTATCGCCTCAAGCGCGGCAACCCTGACATCGGCGCCGGCATCAATCCGCAGGATGGCCGGTATGCGACAGCCCTCAATGTCAGGCAACAATCGTGCAACCGCATCGCGCGTGGTGTGAGCAATCCTGGCGGGGTCATTGATGACGGGCTTGTCGAGCCGCGCGGCAAGTGCGGCTGCGACCGGCAGCTCGGCGGCGGCCTGGTCGGCGTCTGAAATCAGGTTGACGACGACGTCGATGCCGCCAAGCGCGGCCAGATCGATCTCGCTCGAGGCCAGCAGCGCCAGCGTATCGGTGTCCCAGGCCACTTCCTTGAACAGAAATTCGTCAGGCGTGTTGCCGGCAAAGGGCGCGTAGAGCGCCAGCACGCGGAAATCCGCCGGCGACTTGACGGCGTCGCGCCGGATCAAAGGCGCGATCCGCGCGGCGCGCGCATAAGCCGCCTGCGCGGCCTCGAGATCGCCCAACGCCTGACTGATGCCCCCGATCCAGTACAGGCTCTCGGCATCGTCAGGATTGAGCGCGACCGCCTGCCGGAAATGCGCAAGCGCGGTGTCCGTCTCGTTCAGTTCATAGCAGGCCCGCCCGAGCCGTTGCCGGACGCCTGCGTCCCGCGGGCGCTCCTCGGCCAGTTCGGTCAGCAGCGCCCTGGCGACGAGATGCTGGCGCGTCGCGATCAGGGCTTCGGCCAGATTGGTGCGCGACGGCCAATGCGTGGGGTTGAGCTTGAGCGCCTGCAGATAAAGGGCAACCGCATCGTCCGCCTTGCCGGTCCTGAGATAGATGGTGGCGAGGTTGCACCAGCACGCCGAACGATGCGGCGCCAGGCGGAGCGCGGCCTTGTAGCTCTCGGCGGCGGGAGCGAAATGCCCGGCGATCATGTGCGCGTTGCCGAGCTTGGCGTGCAGTTCGGCCACCAGATCCGGCCCGCCCCCATCGGCGGCCGCAGCATCGAGTCCGCGACGATAGGCGGCGACAGCCTCGACAAGCCTGCCGCCGGCCTGGTGCTCACGCCCGGCGACAAGCTGCTGGGCGGCTGGCGAGATGATTTCGCTGAGGGCAGGGGCGGCGGCTGCGGCAGGCGTGGTCACGGCGGCACTCTTTTTGGGCAAGAATCGGTTAACGATGACCGCCGCCGGTAAAGAAAATCTTGCCAAGGACGCGCCCGCAAAGCTGCGCGCCGTTAAAGTTTCGTAAGCTAGAGCATGATCCGGAAAAGTGTGTAGCGGTTTTCCGAAAAGATCATGCTCAAACAAAAAAATAGAGCGGGATGACGATTCGAAGAAAAGCCATCCCGCTCTAGGAGACGGCTGTAACCCCGCCGGATCAGCCGAGACCGCGGCGCGCCCTCAGCGCCTTCACCAGACCTTCCGGATCGTCGGTGCCGATGCGGCGGACGTCGTTGGATTGCAGCCGCAGTTCGACGGCGTCGAGGCCCGACACGTTGTAGAGCCGGAAGCCCGGTCGCATCCTGATGCCCCAGCCGTTCCACCACTGATTGCGAACGACGGCCACGTCCTTGATATCCTCGAGCGGCAGGCTGTAACTCCATAGCCCCGGACCGAAATGCCAGCGCAATTCGCGATCGGCCACCTCGACCGTGAGCGACGAAAACAGCGTCGCGGTGGCGACCATGACGACGAGCATGAGGAGCGGGGCCGGCCATTGACCCGACCGCCACCACAGCACGAGGCCGACGACGGCGGCCGCAAAGCAGATTGTCAGGATCAGGGTTCCCCGCTGTGTGTGCCGATAAATCATGGCATCGCCTTCATGTTCGAAGTGGTGCCGCCCCACCTCTTTGTCGGGCGAGTCCATGCCCAGGTTCGACGCGATACCGCCCGGAAATTGCGGCGTTATGGCTGGTAAGCCGCCGCAAAATGGTAACAATTGGTGCCAATCGTGACGTTGATTTCGGTTGGGGACGATCGGCTGTGATTGCATCGCGTGGCGCGGGATTGCCCGTTGCCGTGGTTGCCGCATTGATATTGCTGTGCCCGATGCGCGCTTCCGCGCAATGGTGGAGCCGTGCGCCGGCCGATTTCGAGGATTGCGCGGAGGCGGCCGAGAAATCCGCCAGCAAGGAAGCCAAGACCGCCGCATTGGCCGAATGCAACGCCAAGTTCGCCGGCCGCCGCAAACCCGGCGGCGGCTACACCTATTACGATTTCATGCAGGACCGCAGCTTCGACATCGCCGGTCCCAACCCGACGGCGGAAGAGCAGAAGCATATCGACGAGCAATACACCCTCTATCTGGAGAACCAGCGGCGCAGCACCATCGCCGCCGCCTTTGCCGCCAAGCAACAGCAGGAATTGCAGGCCTCGCTGAAGAACGACGCACCGAAAGTGCCGCTGCCGCAGGAGCGGCCGAAGCAGCAGCAAGCTCCCGCCTCCGACGTGCGGCCGCGCTACCGCGGTGAGTGCGTCAAACATTCGTTTTCCTGCGAGTGGCCGCGACTGTCCGACAGCCTCAACGACCTGAAGAAGCTGTTCACCTCCTCGCCCGGCAAGCAGAAGAAGAGCTGATCCGCGATCGGCTTGCTCTCATATCCCTCCCCCGCGAGCGTAGCGAGTGTGGGGAGGGTGGCTCATCGTGAGCGGGAGCGAACGATGAGACGGGTGGGGGAACGCTGCGAGCACGTTGCAGAGAAGCACCCCCCACCCCGACCTTCGCTTCGCTCAGAGTAGCCGAAGCTTCGTTTCGGCGTGGGCTTAATTGCTCTTCGATTTCTTGTGGTGGCGCGGCGTGACCGGCGTAGGCGCAGGCGACGTCACGGTCGCGGGCGGTGCCGCAGCGGACGTTGCAGCACGCTGCTCCTGCAGCCGCGCGTCATAGCCGGGCGACGGCGTCACCGTTGGCGGCGCGGCATGGGCGACGGCGCCTGCCGCGGCCAGCGCCGCGATGACCCCTGCTCTGCAAAACCTTTTCATCCCGCAACTCCCGCGCACCCATGATCGCAAGCGCGCAGCATCGCGCGGGATCGCAGCCGTTTCAAGGCACGCAACCGACCTAGTGCCCACTTTCCGAAGTTCGTGATCCATTGCCGCAAACACTTTCACGAACTTCGGAAAGTCATGGGCACTAGCAAACCTAAGATTCTAGTGCCGCTTTTCGATCTGAAGTCCCTGGGACGAGTTCGCTGCAAGCGGTGCAGGGACTTCAGATCGGCCGGCACTAGTGGGTAAGGTGGGCCTGCGAGACCGCCTGCTTGAACATCTGCTGCAGCGCGGCCGCGATGTCGCTCGGCGCATTGGCCGTGAAGAAGAAGCCGGGCGTCGCGCAGGCCTTGAGGCTTGGCGGAATATTCGGGATGTTGTTGTTGGCGGCATCGTCCTCGTCGCCGGCAAACGAAGCATTGACCGGACTGATCGGCTGGAACGGAATGTACAGAATCGAGATCTTGATTCCGCGATTCTTCATCGTCGTGCAGTTCGTGTCGGGAATTGGAATCGTCGTGTCGTGGTTGCTGCCGGACCAGCTCCCCCAGGGAACGCCCTTGGTCTGAGGCGTCACCGCGCCGTCGGTCACGATAAAGACGTAGGGCAACGTATTGTTCGAGGCGCCGCCGCTGCCGACACTGGTGATGAAACTGTTCATCGCCTGCAATGCAGCGTCCTGGTTCGTACCGCCCGAGCCCAGATTGGCATTCGTATTGTTGTCGAGCAGCGCCGCGAGATTCGAAGCCGCAGTGTTGATGGCCGATCCGCTGAGGTTGGTGGTCAGCGGAGAATAGGTCGTATAGAGCGACGTAATATACGGATAGAGCCCGACCCGGAACTGGTTCGGCATTTTCAGGTAGGTCGGGTCGACGGCGGTCGCCAACAGCGAGGTGACGGCATAGCCCACGGCATCGAGGCGCAACTGGATGCAGGAGTCGGTGCCGGGGGTCGGACAGGACGACACCGGCGTCAGGACCGGATCCGTCGGAAATGACGGGCTGGTGCTGTAGAACGCCGTGGGCTGCGCCACCTGGGTAGGCGGGGAGGCTTTGGAAGTATACTTGTACGTAGGCAGTTTGCCGGCGTGGTTGGTCAGAAGCTGCGCGTACGCGGTCTGGCTCACCCGCGAGATGTCATAGCCGAGGCAATAGTTCCCCGTCGGATATTTCTGGGTCACGTTGGACCCGGTCGGCGTGTTCGGAGCAGGATCGATGCAGGCGCTCTTGTTCAATTGATTCAAAGGCGGCTGTGTGAAATGGCACGCGATCGTACACCCCGTAGGATACTGGACATAGTTGTCCGGGTTGATCGACTGCATCCGGACGGCTTCCGAGGGAGTCGATGGCAGCCCCATCGAGCCCGACACGTCCAGCATCAGATAGAAGTCGAGATAGAGCGGCATCGAGTAGCTCGATGTCGAGCTGCCGGTGACGTGCATGGTCGACCAGCCCGCGATCCTCATGAAGGTCACGGGCACGTCGGCGCCGAAGGTGACAATGGACGTCAGCGTCGCGCCGGTCTTGGTGACCGTGCTGTTCACCGAGAGGTTCTGGTAGCCGCTGAAAGTGGCCGCGTTGCCGTTGAAGATCTTGTTGGCCTCGGTGACACCCGCCGCGACCGAGCCATCCGTTGTCATCTGGGTTCCAGCAATCCAGCCGGCCGAATTCACGGAGATCGAGGCGAGGCTTGCGGAGTCCGCCGCCGATTGCAGCTTCGTCTTCATTCGCGCCGCCATGGAATAGTCGGTCGCGCATCCGACCGCGGTGATGATCGGCACTGTCGCGATGGCGAAAATGACGGCGATGTTGGCTCTGGTGTCCCGCCGGAACCGGGAGATCAGCGCGGTGATGCGGCCTCTAGCCATGGCGAACACGTACCCCCGTTTGAATGGCGGAAATGGCCGGGACTCTGCCCGGAATCATTTGCCGGACTGTAGTAAAAATCCCTTCAATTTTACTTACTTGCGCGGCGGATGCGGCCTCGCGGCGCATTTCTCTTGTCAGGCAGGCGTGGGAACCGCGCCTTGTAACCGTCATGACGCGCCGTTATGGTTTTTTAAGGCGCCGGGGCATCGGGAGGGTTAACATGGGCTTACTCGACGTACTCAACGGCATGCAGCACGGACCCCGGGGTCCGAGCGCCCCGAGCTCACAATCCGGCGGCGGAATGTCGCCGATGACCATGGCGATCCTCGCGCTGCTCGCCTGGAAAGCCGTCAAGCACATCACCGCGCCGGGTGCGGCACCCGCGCCCGCGCCTGCGCCGGCACCCGCGAATACCGGCGGCGGTTTGGGCGATGTCCTGAAAGGGCCGCTCGGCGGCCTGCTCGGCGGCGCGGCCGCAGGCAGCGTGATCTCCGGTGGGCTCGGCGACCTGCTCAAGCAGTTGCAGCAGGGCGGCCAGGGCGACACGGCCAATTCCTGGGTCGGCAAGGGCCCGAACAAGGCGATTTCACCCAATGATCTCGCCGGCGCGCTCGGTGCCGACCAGATCGATTCAATCGCCTCGCAGAGCGGGCTGTCGCGCGACGACCTGCTCAAGGGCTTGAGCCAGTATTTGCCGCAGGTGATCGATCATCTGACGCCGGACGGCCGGCTGCCGACCGACAGCGAGGCGCACGGCCGGCTCTGAGGACATCAAGCTGAGCGGTTTTTTGGGAGGGAGCACATCATGAGCATGGGCGGACTGATCTGGATCATCATCGTCGGCTTCATCGCCGGCATCATCGCGCGGATTCTGTCGCCGGGGCCGAACAATCCGAGCGGCTTCATCCTGACCACAATCCTCGGCATCATCGGCGCTTTCCTCGCCACCTGGGTCGGCCAGGCGATCGGCCATTACAGCTCGGACCAGGGCGCCGGCTTCATCACCTCCACCATCGGCGCGCTGGTGGTGCTGTTCATCTGGAACCGGCTGGTCGCGAGCGGCGTGATCAAGGATTATAACCGGTGACGCGCGAAAGCGCGTCATCCCGGGGCGTGCCTTAGCGCGAACCCCAATGCGCAATTGCGCATTGTGGGACCTCGAGATTCTCTGGTGCGCAATTGCGCACCATAGTTCGCTCGTTTCACTCGCGCCCCGGAATGACAGCTATCACTGAATCAAATGCATGCCGGCGTCCATGCGGACGAACTCGCCGGTCATCTGGCCGGACTGCGGCAGCGCGAGGAAGCAGACGAGCTGCGCGATGTCGTCGGCTGACGACGCCGACTTCAGCGGCACCCGCGCGATCACGGAATCGCGCACGGCTTTGGCGCCGGCCTCGCCGCGGCCCTTGGTGAACCAGGGCGTATCGATGTAGCCGGGGCAGACCGTGTTGACGCGGATCAGCGGCGCCAGCGCGCGCGCCAAAGATTGAGTCATCGTGTTGAGCGCGCCCTTGCTCGCGGCATAGGCCACCGACGAGCCGCCGCCGGAAATGCCGGCGACCGAAGAGGTGTTCACCACGGCCGACGCACGGCCGGACGCCTTGGCGCCGGCCTCCAGCAGCGAACGCGCGGCACGGATCATCTGATACGGCCCGATGGTGTTGACGGCATAGATGCGCTGGAATTCCTCGGCCGAGAGATCGTCGAGCTTGTCATGGGCGACATGCTTGGTGGTGCCGGCATTGTTGATCAGCGCATCGAGCTTGCCCCATGCTGCTGCGGCCGCCACGATCTTCTTGCAATCCTCGTCGCGCGCGACGTCGCCCTGCACCACCAGTACCTCCTTGGCGCCGGCCTTGCGGCAGGCCTCGGCGGTTGCCTCCGCCTCGTTCTTGCTGTTGGAATAATTGACCACGAGGCGCGCGCCGCCCTTGGCCAGAATACCGGCGGTCGCGGCCCCCAGGCCCGACGCCGAGCCGGTCACGATCACGCACAAACCATCCTTCGACATCCGTTTCCTCTTGTTGTTTTGCCCGTTCCAGTTCGTTGCGCTCTACCATACCGCAGGGCGAAACGCGAAACTCCATTGCGCGGAATTGGGGCATGCCAGCCCAGCCCCGCAAGGCGGGCCGACATCCATGCTTGTCAGGGGGGTCGCTTTTCCCCATCATGCGCTGCAATGAAGGTCGTAAGGCCAATCCAAAACCGGGGAACGCTGTGTCGGAGAGTGAGAACATCGTCGTCGAGACCGCAGAGAAAATCTTTGCCGATCTCGCCGATGCACAGGATGTCAACCGCGACAAGAAGGGCGGCTGGAAAGCGCCGCTGTGGCAGGCGCTGAGCGAGGCCGGCCTGCCGCTGTCCTGGGTTTCCGAGGAGTACGGCGGCTCCGGCGCGAGCCTCGCCGAAGGTTTCGGCGTGCTCGGCGCCGCCGGGCGCTTTGCGATCGCAGTCCCCCTGGCCGAGACCATGCTGGCAGGATGGCTGCTGGCGCAGGGAAAAATTTCTTCTCCCGGAGGCGAGATGACGGTTGCGCCCGCAAGCCCCAGGGATCGCCTGACGCTGAACGCGGATGGCACGATCTCCGGCCGCGCCCGCGGCGTGCCCTTTGCGAAAGCGGCAAAACACATCGCCGTGCTGGCGAGCGGCGCCAATGGCGTCTCGATCGCGCTGGTCGACGCCAGCGACGTGCGCATCGAGGCCGGCCTTACGCTGGCCAACGACAACAGCGACACCGTGACCTTCGACAAGGTTGTGCCATCGGCGGTGAAGCCCGCGCCGAAAGGGTTCGACCAGACCGCGCTGATGCTGATGGGCGGCGTGATCCGCTCGCTTCAGATCGCGGGCGCGCTGGAATCGATGCTCGACATCAGCGTGCGCTATTCCAACGAGCGCGTCGCGTTCGAGAAGAAGATCTCGAAATTCCAGGCGGTGCAGCACAATCTCGCAAGGCTTGCCGGCGAATCCGCCGCCGCACTGGCGGCGGCGACATCGGCCGCCGACACCATCGCCAGCGCGACATCGTTCGACGACGACGCCGTGTTCCTCGAAGCGGTGGCCGCGAAAATCCGCTGCTCGGAGGCGGCCGAAAAAGGCGGCGGCATCGCCCATCAGGTGCATGGCGCAATCGGCTTCACCATCGAGCATATCCTGCACCGCTATTCCCTGCGCGCGCTGTCGTGGCGCGACGATTTCGGCTCGGAGAGCTACTGGGCGGTCGAGCTCGGCAGGCGCGTCGCCGCGCGCGGCGCCGACGAGCTGTGGCCGCTGGTCGCCTCCCGCTGAACCCATTTGAGAAGCCGAGACCCGTCATGACCGCAGCCCTTCGTTTCGATCCGATCCGCCTGCCGGAGAAATGCGTCCAACTCCGCAAGGAAGTGCGCGCCTTCCTCGCCGAGGAAATCGCCGCCGGCACCTTCAGCCCATTCAAGGTCAACCGCGAGGACACCGACGTCCCGGCGTTTTCGCGCAAAGTCGGCGAACGCGGCTGGATCGGCATGACCTGGCCGAAGAAATATGGCGGACACGAGCGTTCGTTCCTCGAGCGCTATGTCGTCACCGAGGAGATGCGCGTGGCCAATGCGCCGACCCGGCGTTTCTTTGTCGCCGACCGGCAGAGCGGCCCGGTGCTGCTGAAATACGCGCCCGAGCACGTCAAAGAGGACATCCTGCCGCGCATCTGCAAAGGCGAATTGTGCTTTGCCATCGGCATGAGCGAGCCGAATTCCGGCTCGGACCTGTTCGCGGCCAAGACCCGCGCCACCAAGACCGACGGCGGCTATCTGATCAACGGCACCAAGATCTGGACCTCGTCGGCGCATATCGCCGACTACATGATCGCGATCTTCCGCACCTCGCCGCCGACCAAGGAGAACCGCCGTCACGGCCTGACCCAGTTCCTGGTCAAGATGAAGCAGCCGGGCATCGAGGTGAACCCGATCGGCCAGATCACCGGCCAGTCCGAGTTCAACGAGGTCGTCTTCACCGACCATTTCGTGCCCGACGATTACGTGCTCGGCGAGATCGACGGCGCCTGGAAACAGGCGACAAGTGAACTCGCCTATGAGCGGTCTGGCCCGGAGCGCTTCCTCGAAACCTATTACGTGCTGACCGAGCTGGTGCGCGCGGTCGGCGACAAGCCCGATACGCGCGCGGCCGAAGGCATCGGCCGGCTGGTGGCGCAGGTGCATACCATGCGGCGCATGTCGGTCTCGGTCGCGGGCATGCTGCAGGCCGGCAAGGAGCCGGTGGTGGAGGCCTCGATCGTGAAAGACATTGGCACGGTGTGGGAGCAGCAGCTGCCGCATCGCGTCCGCGACCTCGCGGCCTTTGTCGAGGAGGAATCCGGCAACCGCGAGACGCTGGAGAAGCAGTTGTCGTTCGCAATCAAGACCGCGCCGAAGCTGACCATCCAGGGCGGCACCACGGAAGTCCTGCGCGGCATCATCGCCCGCGGGCTGGGCTTGCGCTAATCAATGAGCCCAATTCGAGCTGTGGCGGCATTGGAGGTGCCACCCTCCCCTGGAGGGGGAGGGTCGAGCGCGAATGTAATGAGCGATCGGGGTGGGGTGAAATTTCGGAAGACAACCGTTCACCCCACCCCGTCTCGCATCTCGCTTCGCTCATGCTCGCCGACCCTCCCCCTCCAGGGGAGGGTGAAAGTGCCGTCGCGGAGATTTTGAGTTTCATTGGAGACCACACATGAGCAAATTCACCGATATCGGCGTCGAGACCCACGGGCACGTCGGCCTGATCGAAATCCGCAGGCCGCCGCTGAACTTCTTCGACGTGGCCCTGATCAACCAGATCGCGGATGCGCTGGAAGAGTTCGACCGCAACATCGAAATCCGCGCCTCGGTGCTGGCGGCGCAAGGCAAGGCGTTCTGCGCCGGCGCCAATTTCAGCGATCCGGCGCGGCAGGAGCACGTCGAGAAGGACCCGGCCTCGAATCTGCCGATCAACCATCTCTATGTTCAGGCGGTGCGCATCTTCCGCAACAAGAAGCCGATCGTCGCGGCCGTGCATGGCGCGGCAATAGGCGGCGGGCTGGGCTTGGCCGTGTCGGCAGATTTCCGCGTCACCTGCCCCGAGGCGCGCTTTGCCGCGAATTTCACCAAGCTTGGCTTCCATCCGGGCTTCGGTCTCACCGCGACGCTGCCCGAGCTGGTCGGCAAGAACAATGCGGAACTGATTTTCTACACCAGCCGCCGCGTTACCGGCGAGGAAGCCACCCGGATGGGGCTTGCAAATATCTGCGTGCCGCAGGATCAGGTGCGTACTGAGGCGATGAAGCTCGCTGCCGAGATCGCCGAGTGTTCACCGCTCGGCCTGATCGCAACCCGCGCCACCATGCGCGCCGGGCTCGCCGACCGCGTGCTGGCTGCGACCAATCGCGAACTGGTCGAGCAAAACAAGCTGCGCGCCACCGAGGATTTCAAGGAAGGCGTCAAGGCCACCGCCGAGCGCCGCGTCGCGAATTTCAGGGGACGGTAAGTTTTAAAGGTTGTCGTTCCGGGCAAGCGAGCAAAGCGAGCGCGACCCGGGACGACAGCGGATATTTTATCGCTTCACCACCAGCGCATCCACGATCGTGACGCCATTGCCCTCACCGTGCACCAGCACCGGATTGAGCTCGATCTCGGAGACCTGATCGCGCAGGCGCGACGCCAGCGCCGACACTTCCGAGATCAGCTTCGACAGCGCCACGACGTCGGCCTTTGGCGCGCCGCGGAAGCCGCGCAATAGCGGCGCGGCTTTCAATTCACTCAGCATCGTCTCCGCTTCCGCCGCGCCGACCGGTGCCGGACGATAGATCACGTCGCGGAACAACTCCGTGGTGATGCCGCCAAGCCCTACCATCACCATTGGTCCAAACGTCTTGTCCTGCAGCGTGCCGATGATGATCTCGACGCCTTTCGTCGCCATGGGACTGACCAGCACGCCCTGGATCGCCGCGGCAGGCCGATGCGCTTTCGCATTCTCCAAGAGATCGCGATGGGCCGAGAACGCCTCGCCCTTGGTCGCGATGCCGACGCGAACGCCGCCGACCTCGCTCTTGTGGGCGATGTCCGGCGACTGGATCTTCAGTACCAGCGGAAAGCCGACGCGCGCGATCGCGGCATCGAGCTCGTCGCGCGACTTGACCAGCACCTCGTCCGGCAATGCGATGCCGGCCGCGTGCAGCAGCGCCTTGCTGTCGGCTTCCGACAAGGCCGGCGGTTTCAAGTGCGCCGAGAGGTCGCGCGGCGGCAGGGCTGCCACCGCAGCCGGCGCCAGCCTGAACCTCGAGTACTCGACAAGCCGCCTGAGCGC
>Ga0210410_10004096_pt1 | contig 12812 bp, 12 predicted proteins | sample IncBWC4MmetaG_FD_161058 | JGI IMG/M metagenome (GOLD analysis project Ga0210410, IMG submission 161058) | Forest soil microbial communities from Barre Woods Harvard Forest LTER site, Petersham, Massachusetts, United States - Inc-BW-C-4-M | ecosystem: Environmental > Terrestrial > Soil >... | reverse complement strand
GCGCTACAGCAAGGCCGCTACGATGCGGGCGAACTTCCTGGAGCGCTATTCGGAGAATGGGACACAGGTGCGCGTGGAAGCGGGGAAGGCGTATTTTTTGCGGCCGGGAAAAATGCGCTGGGAATACGAGAAGCCAGAAAAGAATTTGTTTCTGGTGGACGGTAAATATGTGTGGTTTTATGCGCCGGATGACCACACGGCCACGCGCATGCCGGCGAAGAAGAGCGATGACTGGCGCACCCCGATTGCCTTCCTGACAACCGGAATGAAGCTTTCCCGCATCTGCTCTGAAGTGAGTCCGGCGAAAGATGTAAAGCCGTCGAAGCCGGGGAATGAGATTTACCGCTGCGTTTTGCGAAGCGCGGAGGACGAGAAAAGCAGCGAGGCGCAAAAGGTGTTGTTCGAGATTTCTCCGCAGAGCGAACTTGCGCGCATCGTGATTCCCCAGGAAGCCGGGATGAAGATCGAATTTGAGTTCAAGGATTGGGAATGGAACCCGGCGCTGGCAAAGACTCTCTTTCAATTCGACCCGCCGCCTGGAACCGTGATTGTAAATGGCTTGCTACCCGAGGCCCCCGGGATGCGTCAGTAAGGATGTAGATACCCAGTCGATGCCTCGGGCCAGCTTGCAGTTGACTCAGTGAACCCACCAGCCCCAGACCCTTTTTGGGGTACTCTTCGGATGAGGTAAACTAAAGGTCTATGGGGGAGTTTGTCTGCCGCGTAGCCGACGCCAACGGGCGAGTTTTCTCGCACGTGGAAGCGGCCGCCAGCATCGAAGAAGCTCGCCAGAAGCTCTCGGATCGAGGGCTGTATATCTATTCTGTCGAGACTCGCAGCAGCCTGATCAGCGGCATGCTGGGGGTGCGCAAAGAGCGCAAAATCAGCGGCAACGACTTCCTGATCCTCAACCAGCAGTTCAATACACTGATCAAAGCGGGACTGCCGATCCTGAAAGCGCTGGATTTGCTCGCGACGCGGGCAACCGCGCCGAAGCTGCGGCCCATCCTTACGCAGGTGCGGGACCGGGTGCGGGAAGGAAAATCGCTCTCCGAAGCGATCGAGGAAGCCGGCGTTTTTTCGAAAGTGTATTCCACGGCGATTCTGGCCGGCGAAAAGAGCGGCAACCTTTCCGGCGTGCTGGATTACTACATTGCGTACCAGAAGGTGAGCACGGGCGTTAAGAAAAAGATTGTGGCTTCACTAGTGTATCCGGTTTTGCTGGTGGTGGTGGCGACGTGCATTGTGACGTACTTGGTGACCGGCGTGATTCCGAAGTTTGCGACGCTTTATAAGGATTTGGGAGTGCCGCTGCCGGGGCCGACGCAACTTCTGATCGCGATCACCGTTGACTATCGCGTGTACATCCTCTCGGCGCTGGTGGCGTTTTTGGTGACGGTGGTGGGAGTGTTTTTCTGGTCGCGGAGCGAAGAAGGCGGAGTGGCCTTCGACCGGCTGCTCTTTCGGACGCCTTTGGTGGGCGACACGTTGTTGAAGTTTCAGGCGTCGCAGTTCTGCCGCACCCTGTCCACGCTATTGACGGGAGGCACGCCGCTGGTTGCGGCACTGCAAACGGCTGCGGAATCCATCAGCAGCCGTTTGGTTCGCGGCTCGGTGAAGAATGCGACGCAAATGGTGCGTGAAGGCGAATCGCTGCACGGCGCGCTGGCCGCGGGCCGCGTGATGCCGGAGCTGGCGCTGGACATGATTGAAGTCGGCGAATCCAGCGGCGCGCTGGCGCCGATGCTGAACAGCGTGGCGGAATTCTACGAAGAAGAGGTCAGCCTGCGGCTGGGCGCGATGGTGTCCTTGATTGAGCCCGTTATTCTTGTATTCATGGGCTTTTTGGTAGCTTTCATCCTGATCTCGCTGTATTTGCCAATCTTCTCGTTCTCGATCAATGGGTCAGGACCGGGAACCTAAGGAAAAGAGTTTCATGGCCACACCAGATTCCAATTTGCACGATTCTAGCCTGCCGGGCGGCCCGGCGGACGCGGCTCAGGAACGCGAGCAGGCAAGGCGGCTTGCGGAGCGATACCGCTGCGGGTTCATCGACCTGACTGAGCAGCGGATTGACCCGGAGTTGTTTCGCACGATTCCCGCCGATTTGATGTTCCGGTATAACTTTGTGCCGCTTTTGGCGAACAACAACACGCTGGTGATCGCCGTGGCGGATCCCGGAATGGTGATCCTGAGCGATGAGTTGCCTCTGCTGCTGGGGAAAAAACTGGCGTACAAGGTGGCCACGCCGCGGCAGATTGGGGACCTGCTGAAGCGCACCGAACAGTCGCAGCGCGTGCTGGAGCAGGCCACGGAAGCGTTCACGCTGCAGGTTTCGAAGGACGAAGAAGAGGGCGAGGAGACGATCTCCGGCGATCGCCTGACGCGCGATACGACGGTCAGTCCGGTGGTTCGCCTTGTCGAGACGATCATCTTTACCGCGCTTGAGCGGCGGGCGAGCGACATTCACATTGAGGCGCGCGACGCGGAAGTGGCCGTGAAGTACCGCATTGATGGCGTGCTGCAGCATGCCATGCAGCCGATTGCCAAGGAGTGGCATTCGACGGTGCTTTCGCGCATCAAGGTGCTGAGCGACCTGGACATCGCCGAGCGGCGCGTGCCGCAGGACGGGCGTTTCCGCGTGAAATACAAGGGGCGCTACATTGACCTGCGCGTTTCGATCATGCCGGCGAGCCACGGGGAAGACGCCGTGCTGCGCGTACTGGACAAGGAAACGCTTTCGGAGAAATTCCAGAGCTTGAGCCTGGACGTCGTTGGCTTCTCTGCCGACGAGGTTAAGCGTTTTCGGCGGTACATCCACGAGCCGTACGGCATGGTGCTGGTGACCGGGCCGACGGGCTCCGGGAAGACCACCACGCTGTATGCCGCGATCAACGAGATTAAGACCGACGAAGACAAAATCGTCACCATTGAAGATCCGGTCGAGTACCAGCTTCGCGGAATTACCCAGATTCCCGTAAACGAAAAGAAGGGGCTCACGTTTGCCCGCGGGTTGCGCTCCATTTTGCGCCACGACCCGGACAAGATCATGGTCGGCGAAATCCGCGACCAGGAGACGGCGCAGATTGCGATTCAATCCGCGTTGACGGGGCACCTGGTGTTCACAACGGTGCACGCGAACAACGTGACCGACGTGATCGGGCGCTTCATCAACATGGGGGTTGAGCCGTACAACTTTGTTTCGGCGCTGAATTGCATCATGGCGCAACGCCTGGTCCGCCTGATCTGCCACAACTGCAAGAGGCCGAAGAAGCACAGTCCGGAAGAATTGCGCGAATCGGGAATCGATCCCGCGAAGACCGCCGACTATGTTTTTGCGGAAGGAGCTGGGTGCCTGGAATGTTCCGGGACCGGGTATCACGGGCGCTCGGCCATCTGCGAATTGCTGGACCTGACCGATCACATCCGGGAAATGATTGTGAGCCGCCGGCCGACATCCGAAATCAAGCGCGCGGCCATCGAAGAAGGTATGATTACGCTTCGAGAAAGCGGCCTGGCCAAGGTGAAGAGCGGCCTGACGACGCTGCGGGAAATTAACAAGGTGACGTTCGTTGAGTAACACCGGCGCATATCAGGGCGGGATCTACAAGATTGACGCCGTCCGGCGGTTTATGCGGTGGCTGGACGCGACACCGCATCCGACGTTGGCGATCGAGTTCACGCCGGAGCAGGTGTCTGCGGCGCGCTTTACTCGTACGGGATCACTGGATGGGTTCGCGGTGGAAGCGTTGCCGCCGGGTGCGCTGGTGCCCTCCGCGATTGAGACGAATATTGCGAACCCGATCGCGGTGAAGTCCGCGGTTGCCGCGGTTTCGAAAACCCTCAAATTAAAGGATGAAGACGCGGCGCTGATTGTGCCCGATCCCGTGATTCGCGTATTCGTGCAGCATTTCGACGACTTTCCGCGTTCGACGGAGGAAGCGATTCCGATGCTGCGCTGGAAGCTGAAGAAGAGCGTTCCGTTTGAGGTTGACGAGACGCTGCTCTCGTACATGCGGCAGCAACCGCGCGGCGCCGGGGTGGATGTAGTGACGGCGATTGCGCGACTGCGGATCATCAAGGAATACGAGGCGCTGCTGGAGGCGCAGGGAGTGCGCGCCGGCGTGGTGCTGAGCTCCACGTTGACGGCGATTTCGCTGCTGGAGGACTCGAAGCCGACGCTGTTGGCGCGGCTTTCCGGCACTTCGCTGACGACCGCGATTGTTCGCGAAGGCGTTCTGGCGGGTTACCGCTGCACGGAGCTTCCCACGACTGCGGCGGAGATTACGCCGCACATGCTGCTGGAGGAAGTTTATCCGCTGGCGGCGTATTACCAGGACACGTGGCAGGAAGGCATTCAAGCGGTGCGCGTGGCGGGATTGCGGCGGCGCTTGCCGGAGTTTGTGCGGCCGCTGGAGGATGAGTTCAAATGTGATGTGGCCTCCCTGTTGAACGCCGCGGTTTCGGGAGGCCACCTGCGCAGCGATGCGCGGCCGCTGGCGGACCGGGATTTGGAAGGCCTAGTTGGCTGGATGATGCACCGCAGTTGAAGGAGAGAAAGCGATAGCGCCATGTACGTTCGCCTGAACCTTGCGACGAATCCGCTGCTGAGCCACCGGCGTTTCCTGGCCGGCTCGGCGGCCGTGGGCGTTTTGGGCTTTCTGCTATTCATCGGACTTGGCTGGCGGGCTTACAACCTGCGCAAGGCCGAAGAAGACCTGCGAGCGCGGAGCGGCAAGATTCAGAAAGATATGGAGGCGGTGGAGCGGGAACGAAAAGAACTGGAGATTTATTTCGCGCGGCAGGAAGCCGCGGGATTCCAGGACCACGCGAAATTTGTGGTCGGAGTGCTGCAGGCGCGCAGCATCAACTGGACACAGATGTTCATGGACCTGGAACGCATCCTGCCGCCCGGCGTGCGGATTGTGCATATTCAGCCGAAGCTGGAGAAGGGGATCGTTTCGGTCCACTTCATAGTGGGAGCCACCAACCAGGAAGCGAAGCTGAAGCTGCTGAAATCGTTTGAGAATTCCAGTTCGTTTTCGCATGTGGAGCTGTTGTCCGAGCGGGCGTCAACGCAGCAGGGCACGGACCCCTTGACAATTGAATTTGTGGCGGAGTATCCGAATAGCTGACTATGGGCGACTTCAAGCTAAAGAAACGGCTCATCCTCGCAGGCCTTGCGCTGCTGCTGGTGATGGACGCGGCCTTGGCGTATCACAACGCGCGGCTTGCGGTGAAGGAAGAAAACCCGGATGGGAGACTGAAGGCGGAGTCGCGGCAGGTGGCCCTGGTGAAGGCGGATGTCGAGCGGGCGACCAAGATCAAGGCGCGCTTGCCCGAAGTGCAGAAATATTTCGATCAGTTCGAGACCACGCTGCCTCCGGTGGGTAAGGGCTACTCGATGGTGTCGCAAGAACTCGGCGAGATTGCGCGTGAGATGCACGTGCAGGTGCAGGACCTGAAGTTTCGCCAGAAGGAAGTTCCCGGGCGCAATGTGGATGAAATCGAAGTTGAGGCGTTGCTCGACGGAGATTACGCGGGAATTGTGCGTTTCCTGAACCGGCTGCAGCGCTCGAAGAATACGTACGTTGTGGACTCGCTGGGGCTGGATTCGGCGGCGGGCACAGGCACCGTAAACGCGGCGCCTCCGGGGACCGTGAAAGTCTCGCTACACCTGCGTTCGTATTTCAGGAAGACGTGATGGCGCAGACGAGACAACAGAAGGAATTGATTGCGCTCGCAGCGCTAGTGGTGGTCGCGGGGTCGATCTGGTATTTCCATTTGGGGCGGTCGGCGACACCGAACTCGGGGTTCTCCGCCAACAACTATACGCAGATCAACGCCCAGGATTACGGCCGGATCCTGGTTGATTTGACCAAAGCCCAGGGCACGGAATACAAGAGCGCGGGACGCAATATTTTTGTAATGGGTGCGATGCCGGTGGAAGTGGCTAAACAGGGTCCCATTAAGGAACCGTTCCGGAACCAAGGGCCTCAGCCGCCGGCGCCTCCGCCGCCTGCGGAGTTGCCCATGGTGTTTTTTGGTTACGGCATGTTGCCCGCGGGAGGGCCGCGCCAGGCTTTTTTGAAGGAACAGACCGGGGATGAAGTGCACATCGTGAGCGAAGGAGATGTGGTGCTGAATCACATCCGCATCCTGCACATTGGCAACGATAAGATCGATTTTGAGGACACGACTACGGGTCAAAAGGGTTCGAAGACTCTGGAGGCAGCGGCGGCTCCGGCGGCATGAGAAATCGCGTTCCAAACGCACGGCAGTTGCGAGGGCAGGAAGGCTATGCCCTGATGCTGATCGTGTTCATGCTTGCGATGATCGTGATCGCGAGCGTGGCAGCCGCGCCGGACGTCCTCACCAATGGCCGGCGCGAAAAAGAAGAAGAGATGATCTGGCGAGGGAAGCAGTACGTGCGCGGGATTCGGCTTTTTGTGCGTTATTACCAGGCGCACGGCGGCACGACGCGGTTTCCGACTTCGATGGAGGATCTCACCAAAAACAAGGTGGGACTCCGTTTCATGCGGCAGGCGTACAAGGATCCGGTGAACCCGGTGGATGGCTCCTGGCGAATGATTTATGTGGGGCCGAACGGTCAGTTGATTGGCAGCCTGAAGAACCGGCCGTTGCTGCCAGATGGACAAAACGGCAGCTCGACGGGCAGCGGCGGCGGATTTGGGTCGGTGTTTGGCGGCTCGCAATCGCAGTCCGGGAATAACTCGTCGTTTGGAAGTTCCTCGTTCGGCAGTTCGTCGTTTGGAAACTCGTCCTCTGGGAATTCGTCGTTCGGCAATTCGTCGTTTAACAGCGGCGGCAACGCGAACGCGGCGAATCCACAAGGGCAAACTACCGGGCAGGGAACGCAAGGCGGTCTGTCTTCGGATTCGATGTCCACGCCGCAGACGATCGCCAATTCGGATGGCACGGCGGATGTGGTGGGTGGAAACATCATCGGCGTGGGGAGCAAGGTCAACAAGGCTTCTATCATCTGGTACGACAAGGCGAAGAATTACCGGCAATTTGAGTTCATCTGGGACCCGTCGAAGGAGCCGATCAACGGAGGGGCAGCCGCTGGAGTAATCGGCGGCGTGCCGCCTGCGGGCACGCAGAACGGCTCGAACGGCATATTCAGCAGCCCGGCCGGGAATGGCGGATTTGGGCAGCAGCCAACGGGGTCGCCGACTGGCGCGCCCACAGGAAATCCGAATCCCGGCACGGGGAACAATCCACCTCCGGGGCAGATGCCGCAGTAGTTAACGCGTCTGCACCTGCGGCGCGTGCCGCACTCCTTCAGCTAATTTTCAGGGAGAGAAAGGCCGCCCGTTGGGATTGCGGGGCCGGCCGCATCGGCTTTCAACTTCGCGTAGGTTTTCGCGATGCGCTGCACGTACTTCATCGTTTCGAGGTAGGGCGGCACTCGGCGGCCGTATTTGTCGACGCTATCGGGGCCGGCATTGTAGGCTGCGAGGGCGAGCGTCACGTCATTTCCATATTTCTTCAGCATGTTGCTTAGATAGTGCGTTCCACCGTCAATATTTTGTCCCGGATCGAATACGTCTTTCACACCCATGAGCTCGGCGGTGCGGGGCATCAGCTGCATCAGGCCGCGGGCGTTTTTATGCGAGACGGCCTTGGGATTGAAGTTGGACTCGATGGAAATCACGGAATGGATAAGGGTGGGGTCGAGATTGTAGCGGGCGGCCGCGTCGCGGATCAGTTTCTGGAAGGGCGTTTTGTCGGTTAGAGGCTCGGTGTTGGGCGTGAAAATCTCTTCCGGTTCGATCGCGACGATATCTGCCACGGGAACTTCCGCGAAGCCGCCCTGCACGCGCAAGCGGTAGCGATCACCCAGAATCTCGTAGCCCGTGACGTTGAGGCGTGCGCCGCTGCGGAGGACGACATAGTCGGCGCGCGCCGGAACGCAGGTCGAAAGAAGCAGCAGGCCTGCGACGGCGGCGTAGCTCGGAAAATTCAGGCGCACTCGGGCAACTCCGGCAAGGCAAATCGTTCGATGGCCGCGGCGACGCCATCATTGTCATTCGTGTGGGTGACGTGCCAGCCTCGGGTTTTCAGTTCGGGTACTGCGTTTTCCATCACCACCGGTATTCCAGCAAAGGATAGCATCTCCTCGTCGTTGTGATTGTCCCCGATGGCCAGGACTTCCTCCCTTGCGATGCCGTGCAGGGCCGCCCATTCGGCCAGCGCGGTACCCTTTGAAACGCGCGGGTTGATGACGTCGATCATCGAAAAATCCTTGCTTTCATAGGCGGTCACGGCCAGCGCGAACTCGCCTCCAAATTGGAGGCCGCGTAGGGCCTGTTCGGCTGCCCGCATGGGCTGCACGGCCCCGGAAAACATCACCTGGATGGGGTCTTCGACCAGGCAGGTTTCGAGGGGCTTGGCTTTGCCGAGGAATGGCTTATTCCACTTGTAGTAGGCGCCGCGGATGCCGTCTTCGAGGTCGATTGTTTCCAACATCACTTGGTTGGCGAGGGGACGGTCGAAGACGACCGAGGTGGCCTCGCGCCACGGCTGAGTGGCCTGCAGGACACGGAGGGCGGTATCGCGGGGCAGGAGGTGGCGCGCCAGCGTCTTGCCGTCTTTGGTGCGGACGAGCGCGCCGTTGTTGACGATCATGGTCAGGGGGGAATCGATCTGCCTGGCTACGGGCATGGCAAAGTCGTAGCGGCGGCCGGTCACGAGAGCCACTTCAATGCCGCGGCGGGTGGCTTCGGCGATGGCGGCGCGGTTGCGCTCGGACACCGTAAAGCGGCTGCTGAGGAGGGTGCCGTCAATATCAAGCGCGATGAGTTGCACGGGCATCTATCTATTGTAGCCCAGCGTGCCAACACATCGGTGATTCCGAAAAGCAGATCCCTCACCCGCAAACAGTGCGGGTTCGGGATGACAATTGGGTGGGGGGATCGGGGATCGTCAGATTGGCTGCGAAAACGCGTGTGTTAGAATTTTTTGCATGGCTACCCGCCGGCTGTATTACGACGATGCTTATCTACAGAATTTTGACGCGCGGGTGCTGTCTTGTTTGCCCGCGGAGCCGGTGCAGGGGGCTTCCGGGATGCAACCGGCGTGGGAAGTGTTGCTGGACCAGACAGCGTTTTATCCGTCTTCGGGCGGACAGCCGAACGACCTGGGATTGCTGGGAGAGGCCGCGGTGCTGGATGTGCGCGATGAAGGGGATGAAATTGCGCACATTGTGGATCGCGAAGTGGCGACGGGCGGAGTGAAGGGTTGCGTCAACTGGCCGCGGCGGTTTGACCACATGCAGCAGCACACGGGGCAGCATCTGCTTTCGGCGATGTTTCAGGAGCGATTTGGATTGCCAACGGTTTCGTTTCATCTGGGCGTCGAGATTTGCACCATCGATCTGCAGGGAGGCGAGCCAACGAGGGATCAACTGATCGGTGCACAGCGCGCCGCGAACAAGGTGATTTTTGAGGATCGACCGGTCACGGTGCGCTATGGCACGCGGGAACAACTAGCGCGGCTTGGCGTGCGGAAGGAAGTGGAGCGCGAGGGGCTGCTGCGGGCGATTGAGATTGAAGCCGCAGATTTGCAGCCGTGCGGCGGGACGCATGTGAAGTCTACGGGGCAGATTGGCATGATTCTGGTGCGGGGTTGCAGCAAGGTGCGGCAGGACTGGCGCGTGGAGTTTGTGTGCGGTCGGCGCGCGGAGCAGGTCGCCACGGAAGATTTCGAACGGGAGCGGGTGCTGATGGGCTCACTCGGCTGCGCGTTGCATGAATTGCCGCACGCCGTGGATAGATTGGCGGCCGAGCGCGATGCGAATTTCAAGAGTCTTCGCGCCGCGCTGCAGCAGTTGGCGACTGCATGGGCTGCACAGTTGGCTTCCGCCGCTCCTTCAGGGGCGAACGGAGTGCGGGTTGCCGCGGTGCTGTTACAAGGGGCACATCCGGAACTGTTGCAGCCGCTGGCCACCGAAATTGCGAAGAACGAGCGGACAGTCGCGCTGCTGGTGCTGGAAGAGTCCGGGCAGTTGGTGTTCGCGCAGCATCCGGCCGCTGGCAAGGATCTTGGCGCGGTGCTAAAGAGCGTGTTAGCGACGCATCCGGGAAAGGGAGGCGGCAGCAAGGATTTTGTGCGGGCGAAGCTGGCTGATGCGGGTAGTTCAGCGGCCGCGCTTGAGTTGGCGAAAAGTCTGATCGCGGCGTGATTGGGGTAAAGCTGGAATTGTTGATTTTTGTCAGCAGAAAAAACTGTCTTCAGGGGCTAAAGCCCATTTTTGCAGAACCATTACGCCGGGGCTGAAGCCCCGGCCTCCTAAGAAAAACCCAAGAGCATAATCAGGAACGGATTTGCTACGAGGAAACCCCAAGAGGCTGGCATAAAAGCCAGCGCTACATAGCAGAATGAAGAGAAAAAGCGCCCGCCACAAGTAAGGCAACAAAATCAGCGCAAGAGGGATTTTGATTTCAGAACGGTGAAAGCGCGCTGGACCGGTGATTTCTGGTTGAGCCAGCGCTTTTCCGTTTCGAGAATGACCCTTCGGCCCAATGATGCAAAGAGCGCGCGGGTTGCGGCTGGCTTGGCGTTTGCTGTGCGAAGAAAGTCGAGGAAGGCCGTCGGCTGCTCCGGTCCGACGGCGAGGATGCCGAGGCCGTGACCGTGTTCGAAATTGAAGCTCGGAAAGTTTGGCGATAGTTCCGCCCAAAGCCGGTGGACGCCAAAGTCGCGTTGCGTTTCCGTGGTGTCGTGAAAGAGGACCACGGCGCGGTCGCTCAGCTTGGGGCACCAGGTTTCGTAATCCTTCTTGACCGCGTCATAGAAGTGCAAACCGTCGATGTGCAGCAGGTCAACGGAGCAATCCGGCACGTGTTGCAAGGCTTCGTCAAAGGTCATCCGCAGTAATTTAGAGAAGGATTCGTACTGGCGGTGATGCTCGCTCAAATCCTGGAACACGGATTCCTTGTAATGGGTGGCGTGGACGTCGCCCACCCAGGTGTCCACCGCGTAGCAGCGTGTGGCGAGTTGCGCCTCCTGAACGGCCTGGCAGAAGGCGCAGTAGGAAACGCCACGTTGGGTGCCAAGCTCCACCAGCACACCAGGCTGGAGCATTTCCACCAGCAGCATGGCAAGTGGAACGTGCTCCGTCCAGCTGGATTTTTTCTGCATCCGCTCCGGCAGCCGGTAGACCGACTGCCAGTCCAGGGGATTGAATTCCAGTGGCATGAACCGATTCTACCTTTGGTATACAGGCAGAACCAAACACGAGGATTGTGTTGACCACGAGCAAGTGGCGTCGAAGAGGGAACTGCAAATCTTCAGAAGAAGCGGGTGCGAACGCGATCGGGCAAGCTGACCAGATCAACGATGGTGAGGAAATCGATGGTCTTGAATTCGCGATCGATGGCCGGGGGCCCGCAGATGCGACCGGAGATTTCGAGATAGGCGCGGAAGAGCCGTGGCGGGCGGGTGGATTCCACGGGCTCGCCCGTGGACTGGCAACTCTGGCCGGGCTGAGGGGTTGTGCGCAGCGGAGGCGCAATGAGGTACTTGTCCTTCAGCGCGTCATACATGGCTATGCCGTAGTTTTCGTCCTGCGAGGTGATCGAACTGCAGCCGATCAGATAGCGGGATTCGTGCCGGGTGGCGTAGACAGCGATGCCTTTCCAAAGCGCGTGCAGCACCATGATATTGCGGAAGTCCACATGAACGCAGGCGCGGCCAAGCTCAAGCATCTCCCGGCGAAACGGCTCGTACACGGAGAAATCGAAGATCTGGTTGCCGTAGTAGCCCAGGTTTTTGCGCGCGACTTCACCAGTTTGCAGCCGATAGGTGCCGACGAGCCTGCCGGACTCGAGGTCGGTGACCATCAGGTGGTCGCAGAAAATGTCGAAAGGATCGATGTCGAGGTGTTCGCGTTCGGAGGTGGACAGGCCCTCGCCGAGCTCCTCATTAAAGACGGAGTAACGCAGGCGCTGGCAGGCTGTGAGATGGTCAGCCGTTTGTGCAAGACTGACCCGAAAAAGGGAAGTTTCGGTTAAGAGGGGGTCGCTCGTTACCGTTTTCACAGTTGACCTCTGGCTGCTGTCAGTTTCGCGTGACCTAAGTTTCGGCAATGTTTCAACCAGGTTATTTTCGCGTTCAGACTGTGGACTGATACGTCACTCTTCCTTCTCCCGCTTCCAATCTTACCCAGATAAAAACCCAAAGGAAAGCAGCGAAGGCGCGGCGTGGTGGGTGGTTTCCAATAAGCCAACTATACGCCCAAGTGGAATTGCGATTCGCAGCAGGCAGAGGCACGGTGGACAGATTCGCGACGAGCTTCGCTTGACCCAGCCTGAAATTCTCCGTTTCTCGATGAGCGCACAATCGCCGAGTCACTCATCGAGTTCAGATCAGTAGGGAAAAACCGGCTTGCAGGAAACGATCTCAACGCTGGCATCGATCCTGGACGTACTACAGGCAACGTGGCCCTGCCTTAATATGCCTTGACACGTATATACTGTGGGGAGCATACTAAGAGAATGGAATCTGTATTCGAAATCATTGCGGAGCCGAACCGCCGCGCGATATTGAGCCTCCTGGTCTCGTCACAGCAGTCGGTTGGAGAGATCGAGCGTCAACTTCGTATGCCGCAGCCGACCGTGTCAAAGCACCTGCGAGTGCTGCGAGAGGCCGGTTTCGTGGAATCCACGGTGGACGCACAGCGCCGTCTATACCGAGTGAAACCTGAACCACTTCAGGAGGTGGAAGCCTGGCTGGCTCCGTTCCGTCGGTTCTGGTCCGCTCACGTAGATGCTCTCGAACGCCACCTC
>Ga0210410_10004095_pt1 | contig 12816 bp, 9 predicted proteins | sample IncBWC4MmetaG_FD_161058 | JGI IMG/M metagenome (GOLD analysis project Ga0210410, IMG submission 161058) | Forest soil microbial communities from Barre Woods Harvard Forest LTER site, Petersham, Massachusetts, United States - Inc-BW-C-4-M | ecosystem: Environmental > Terrestrial > Soil >... | reverse complement strand
CAAGGTAATGGTCGGTGTCTCCGGCGGCGAGCTCGGCGTGCGGGGGTTTGTGGCCGCCTTCGACGCCGAGACAGGCAAACCCGTATGGAAGACTTACACGGTGCCGGGACCCGGCGAGCCCGGTTCGGAAACCTGGCCCAAAGGCGACGAGTGGAAGACCGGCGGCGGCCCGGTGTGGATCACCGGCACCTACGATGCCGAAACCAACCTCGCCTATTGGGGCACCGGCAATGGTGGGCCGTGGATGGGCGACCAACGGCCGGGTGATAATTTATTCACCTCGTCGACGATCGCGCTCGACGCGGCAACCGGCGCCATCAAGGGATATTACCAGTACCATCCAAACGATGCATGGGATTGGGACGAGGTCAACCCCCCGCTGCTTGTCGATTACCAGCACAACGGGAAGACCGTGAAGGGTCTCGTATACGTCGCGCGCGACGGTTATCTGTGGAGGCTCGAGCGCACCGCCGACAAGATCAACTTTATCGACGGCAAGCCGTTCGTGAAACAGGACGTGTTCAAGAGCCTCGATCCCAAGACCGGGCGACCGGACGTCGATCCCGCCCACAAGCCCGAGACCGGGAAAAAAGCTGCATTCTGCCCGTCGCTGTGGGGCGGCAAGGACTGGCCGCCGGTGGCCTACAGTCCGAAGGCACGCCTCCTCTACATCCCCGCCAACGACAATTTGTGCGCCACGATTACCGGCGAAAAAGCGACCTACACGCCGGGACAGCGCTATGTCGGGGCGGTGTCGACGCTCTATATCGCGCCCGACGCCGACCATATCGGCGAATTGCAGGCTTGGAACGTCGACACCGGTCAAAAGGTGTGGAGTCATCCATTTGCCCATTCTCAGCTATGGGGACCGGTGCTGGCGACGGGCGGTGGCGTTCTGTTCGCCGGCGGGACAAACGACCGCTACTTCCGCGCCTTCGACGCCTCGAATGGGAAGATCCTTTGGGAATTCCGCACCGGCTCGGGGGTGAACGGGGTGCCGGTCTCGTTTGAGATTGACGGCAAGCAATACATTGCCGTGCAGTCGGGCTGGGGGGTCGATGCCGCACGAATGCAGGCGCGCCTCAATCTCGTACGGCCGTGGGAGTACCCCGATGTGCCGCAGGGCGGCTCGGTCTGGGTGTTCGCGCTCGACTAGGCTTGTGCGGATAGAAGACGGCGGCGGCATCCCTGTGCCTCCGCCAGCGTGCGGGCATGTCGGCAGCCTTCAATAAGAGCGCGGCATGCCGAGGACGTGCTGGCCGATATAGGCGAGGATCAGGTTGGTCGAGATCGGCGCGGTCTGATAGAGGCGGGCCTCGCGCCATTTTCGCTCGATGTCGTATTCCTTGGCAAAGGCGAAACCGCCATAGGCCGCGAAGGTCGCTTCGGCGGCGTGCCACGTCGCCTCCGAGGCAAGCAGTTTTGCCATATTGGCATCGGCGCCGCATTCCTTGCCGTCGTCGAACAGCGCGGCCGCCCGGCGGCAGATCATGTCGGCAGCTTCCAGTTCGGCATAGGCGCGGGCGAGCGGGAACTGCACCCCCTGGTTCTGCCCGATCGGCCGGTCGAAGACGACGCGCTCCTTGGCGTAGTCGATCCCCTTCTGCAACAGCCAACGGCCGTCGCCGATGCATTCCTGCGCCACCAGTATGCGCTCGGCATTCATGCCGTCGAGGATGTAGCGAAAGCCCCTGCCCTCCTCGCCGATCAGGTTTTCGGGCGGCACTTCAAGGTTGTCGAAGAAGACCTCCGTCGTGTTGTGGTTGATCATCGCCTCGATCGGGCGGATCTCGACGCCATGCGCGAGGTTCTCGCGCAAATCGACGAGAAACACCGACAGCCCGTCGGTGCGCCGCTTGACCTCGTCGACCGGGGTCGTGCGCGCGAGCAGCAACATCAGGTCGGAATGCCGGGCCCGCGAGGTCCACACTTTCTGCCCGTTGATGACATAGTGATTGCCCCGCCGCACCGCCCGCGTCTTGAGTTTCGTCGTGTCTGAGCCGGTGGTCGGCTCGGTCACCCCAAAAGCCTGCAGCCGCAACTCACCCGACGCGATCTTTGGCAGATAGCGCTGCTTCTGCTCCTCGCTGCCGTGTCGCAATACGGTGCCCATGATGTACATCTGGGCGTGGCCTTGGCTGGCGGTGCAGCCCGACGCGTTGATTTCCTCGAGGATCACGGCGGCGGCGCGCAATGGAAGTCCCGAGCCGCCATATTCCTCGGGGATCAGAGAGGCGAGAAAGCCACCCTGCGTCAGCTCGTTGATGAACTCGGTCGGATAGGCTTGCTCCGCCTCCAACTTGCGCCAATAGGCGCCGGGATAGCGCTCGCAGATCTTGCGGACCGACTCGCGCAGCTCGGGATAATCCTCACCGAGGGCCACCATGGTCGGCTCGTCGCTCATCTCGGCCTCCTCCTGTGGAAAAACCGTTCGAGACCACCTTTTGCACCACGACGACACGGAGGGCACGGAGAAATTCCGGGCCTTCTCTATCTCCGCGCTGACAAGAACCGCGCGTAAAGTGCATACGTCGTCTGACGCTCTCCAATACGTTTTGCTATCTTATAACGACGGCTGGCTGCTTTTGCTGTTTTTTGCAGCAGATTATCAGCCATGGACCCTCGGTTCCCGCAGAAATCCTGGCCACCGACAGTTCGGCGAACAAAAAAACAGCTACACCCTCGCTGTTCAGCCACTGTTTTCCGCTGATCTTTGTGAAAAGCAACAAGGGTCCGCAAGGGCCCTATCGCCGCAAAACAATTCCCTGCCCCCGCTTGATGAGATCCGCATGCCCGGTAAGGTATCACAAGGCGCGCGGTGTATCAATTTCACAAATACTGTTCTAGCATGGAGGCGGATCAGAATTGCCCACCGCCGTTCGGCCACTGAATCACCGTTCAGGGCAATGCAATAGGGCTGAAGTCAAGACAACTTTTATGGTCCTTGAGCGTTAAGTGTAGTCACCGTTTCGGAGGAAGCGCTGTGGTTTACAAGTCCGGATGTGCAGCCGTAGTACATCGGCGCAGTTATTGCGATTTTCGAGGCGCCGCGATCCACGAGTATGCCGCTCATCGCGCGCACGTTTGCGCCGATCAACGTGCAGAACGTGGTGTCGGAGATGTGATGTTGAGTGCCGCCATGATACTCGACGCCCGCAGCATCGGCGTTGCGCCCATTACAGCCGTTTATTTGAGTACCAATTATTGTGGTATCGGTAACGTCGAGCCACACGCAGCTATCGTTCGCACCATAAATCTCGGAATCGACGATCGTGAGGCCTCCACCACCGCCACCCTGTTGTGTATAATTCTGCAAAGTTGCGAGAACTACGCTTTTCGTCTCGACCGAATTGCCGGCTAAATAACAAGTGACGCATCGGAAATATGTGAAGTCCTGCAAATCAACTGGTGCTATGGCATATTCCACGTTAAATCCATTCATCAGGATCTGCTGTGGACACCATGAGATGTCAGGCCGGCCCGGTGCGCATCTTACCTTTATGCCCGCCCCACCATTCTCCTGTTGTACTGCATGACCATATATCGTGAACGCCATGTCATGAATATAGATGAACGTATTAGTAGAAAACCCGGATCCGGTTAGGTTGTCCATTATTACCCAATCCGTTCGTGTCGAACAGTCACCTAATGTACAATGATCGCCATTAGATCGTCGCCCGGTGTCGTCCCCAGTGATCTCATAAGCTGTACCACGGACGCCATCCTGTTGGATGTCCCGCAAACTAATGCCATAGGAGCCGAAAATCCGAATGCCGTTCGGCGGCTCCCACATCGTGACGTCCCTTACATAGCCATTGGCGACTTGATTGAAATCGAGGACAGTGCCGATGCCGCCGTGGTTATAGAACCGAATTCCCTCAACCGAGCCACCACGGATCTTGAATTGAGCTGGGAAATGCGCCGGGACGAACTGGATGCAGTGATTGGTCATCGCACTGCAGTCGACGGCCGTGGACTGCGCGTTTGTCGCCAGAGAATCGTTGCCGACTCCGGCTCCCTTGATGTGAACTCCGTCGCAGTGGACGGTAATGTCGTGAAATCGCCAGTGACCCGGCCATAGAAAAACGAGCCCGCCGCCACGGTGATTACCCGCATGGCACGCCGCATCAACCATGCTCTGAACGCACGCCGAGTTGTCCGTAGTCCCGTCCGGTTGATCAGCGGGACATATCGATGATTCGACGGTCGGCGAGAATCGATTGTTCTGAGAACTGAACTTACCCTGCAGTCCCGCACCAGGGCTCCGCGAATCCTGGGCAGTCTTCCAAATTGGCGCTCGGTTCTGAAGTGTTCCCGCCGGCTCGCTCGGATAAGTCAAGCTCGCCAGAAAACCCTCCGCCACCACGAGCAGAAGTCCGCTCATCGCCAAAACCTTGGCGCTAAGAGGCCGAAATTTCACCTCAATAACGGGACACGTAGCTCTCGGGCCGAGTATTGTTGGCCAGTAGCAACGATAGAATCACTGGTCGACTTCGATATCTGAAAGTTTCCAAAGCGCCATATAGTGCGTTCTCCAAATCGGAAGAGGTAAATTAAATGGCTCGGCACACAGATCTAAGTGCCTTGAGGAGCTCCCGACATTTGCGGGTAGTTCCTCGTTTACAAAATCAAAATTGTTGGATGCTAAAAGGTACCCCGACTGAGATTTCTTCATATTCGCGAGTGCCCTTTTTACATCTTCATAGGTGAGGTGATTAAAAAAATCTTTTGACAAAATCAAATCAGCTCGAGGAGGTGATTCCGACGTTATGTCAAGGAAATGAAATTCATAGTCAGGGTATAGCATCTTATTTTTTTGAATTAACGTAGGAACGATATCAAATCCTCGATAACAAATCCCGGGGACATTTCTTAGAAATGCATTTATCCAGTTGAAATCGCCACAAGGGATGTCATTTATCGACATAAAGCTTACTTTTTCCTTCGCGACCTCTAGCGCTGATACAGCCGCAGTGACAGAAGTTGAGTCTTTTTTTGATCCCAAGCCGGATACAGTCTCGCTGTCTCCCCACAAATTTTCTTCAAAAACTTGTGTGAAACGGTCGACTAAAATTTTGTTAGCATTCGAAGGCTCCATTCGGGGTAGCACGCGACCGAGCATCGCCACCATGCGACCGGGCAGCTCCCGGTCGATGATCGCCTCGATGCGCCCCGGCAGCTCACGATCGATGATCGCCTCGATGCGCCCCGGCAGCTCACGATCGATGATCGCCTCGACCCGTTTCTGAAGCTCCGGCAGCAGCTGCGCATTGAAGTGGCGCTCCAGCTCCGCGATCAGAAATCCGGCAAGCTCAGTTTGCACGAAGGGTGCGATCTTCGCAGATAGCCGACCCAGGCCTGGGCCGACAAGGAAAGTGCTGGGTCGGTTATTGTTGTGCACGCGAGCCATCGAGCCTAAGCGAGATTTTGGTCCGCTAAAGTCACTGCGGGCCACCCGGATTTCGGACAAACTCATCTGAAGCCGCTGCTGGCATCTCGAGACCCCATCGTCAAAAACTTTCTCGGGGATAGTATAGCCATAAGTCGATATCGGGCACGGCGCGCCGGGAAATTCCGCGCGGCCGTGTACTCCGCCGGAACCGCAACCGACGCGCCAGAGAGCCGGGTGCGGACGGCCGCACGGTCAGCACCGGGAGAGCCCCCGGCTCGCGCTTGTAATCAGTATTTGAAAGATCCAAGATAAATATCGGGTTTCGAAGGATCACATGGCGCATCAAGGTCGCCGGGGAAAAGTTCGTCTGTCTCATCAAATTGATACATGTTTCTATTTGCAAATGTAATTTCTAGGACATAGGGGGTTGTAACACCGGCCACTTCCACAATGCCGCAATGGTTATTTGCGTGAACATGGGTAACTATGTAATGCTCGCGGATCTTAGAGAGGACGCGCGTTGCTCTCTCTAGCCACGATGGATCTGCCATGAAATCAAATCCGTGAAACTCACCAACGATTTGGCTGAATCTTCCAATGTATTCCGGTGGAGTCGCGTCAAAAACGGGCCATTCATCGTGTTCTATGTCGATCTTTAGCATCACGTTCGGTTTCAAGTGTTTCCTATCGAAGCGCTCTAACAACGAAGCTAGACTCTCATGTTTTTCATCGTATTGGGTACCGATTTTCTTTTTTTCCCAAATCAGTCGATCATCATTGACTGGCGGCGCATCGATGGTATGATCAAATTGATAAACTAACACGCCACGCTGAGCTATTGCAACGTCCCATTCGGCATTATTTTCTATCCCGAAAGATAAGGCGGTGTCGATACCGTCAAAGTCGTCTACACAAATATACCCTCCATCATTGGCGCTACCGAAACGATATTTTTCAAAGTTCTTTATACGCATAGGCTTCAATAGCCTCATCATTAACCTAACCCTCGTTTGCATTTCTAACTGATCAATATAAGTGATCGAGGGTTGGTTACCTGCGATAGCTTTCAAAGACTGCTTTGTGGGCAGCACGCGATCGATGATCGCCTCGACGTGCCCCGGCAGCACACGATCTATGACCGCCTCGATGCGCCCCGGCAGTTCACGGTCGATGATCGCCTCGATGCGACGCGGCAGCTCACGGTCGATGATCGCCTCTACCCGCTTCTGAAGCTCCGACAGCACCCGCTCATTGAAGTGGCGTTCCAGCTCCGCGATAAGAATTCCGGCAAGCTCAGTTTGTACGAGGGGCGCGATCTTTGCAGATAGCCGACCCAGGGCGGGGCCGACGAAGAAAGACCTGGGTCGGTTATTGCTGTGCACGCGAGTCCTGAAGCCTAAGCGATACTTAATCCGCTAAAATAGCTGCGGTGCCGCCCGGATTTCGGAGAAACTCATCTGAAGCCGATGCTGCATCGCGTGGCAAAACCGTCTCAAGAAGGGCTCGCGAAGGGCGATGCCTAGCCTCGACACAAGCCCGTTGGCTTCGTCATCTTAGGAGCTCTGAGCTGAAACATCCAAGGAATCGGAACATCGGGGGTCTTGGCATTGAGCTAGCCTTGTCGCGAATCAGGAGTTGGTTGCCGTGGGCCAGTCTGAAAGACGCTCATACAACTGTCAACGTCCACGCCGAGCCACAATCCCGACCGATGTAGAGACGTACGACCCGATCAAAAGCTTTAGGTGTGGGTCCGAGCAGTAGGGTGGCACGTCAACAAAATAGTCCGGGGGCCATGTTCCGGGCTCAATGCGTAGTGGCTCTACCTGATGGCCACGTTCCTCGAGTGTCGCGCAGAGCTGTTCGAGGTCTTTCTTTCGGTACAGAACAGTACCGCCAGTTTCGATTGTTTCGTCATCAGAGGAGAGATTGAGCTCAGTCGTATGGCACGCGATCCCGCCAACCTTCAGACTCCGCTCGACGCTGTTGACCACGAAGTCCATACCATTTTGGAGGCTCCCTAGATGCTCAAAAACGCAAGATGACCAGCAGAAATCATAACCAGCTAAATGGTCTGAAATATTGTTCATATCACAATATTCAAAGGAGACTCGATCGTCGAAGGAAGCCCGGTCGATCATATCGGGCTGAAACAATAAATTCTTGTGATCAGATTCAGTTCCGCTGCCACTCCAATTCGCACCAACGGGTGCGTCTGTCGCCGTAATATGGGCGCCCAATCCCGCAAAGAACGACGGCAGCTTTTCGTTGCCTACTCCGAACCCGAGCCCTCGCAATCCAGGGCGAAGCGCACCTCCCTTGCTTAAGTGCTCGTAGATGAATGCATACTCCCACCACTTCCGATGCAATTGCATAGGCAGGTTATAAATCCGACAAAATTCCTGGTAGGCAGGGTGCAGGAAATCGCGCGCCAGAGGGGTCGAGGCGGTCATATATTCTCCTTTGACCGAGCCGGCGACAACCGCGCTCGGCTTATAGATTTGCGCTGGCTTTGCGGTCAGGACACGATCGATTATTGATTCGACGCTCGCGGGAAGATCGCGAGCAAGAATTGCTTCGATGCGCTCCGCCAGCCCACGCTCGACGATTGCTTCCACCCTTTCGTGAAGCTCCGGTAGCAGGTGTTCGTTGAAATGACGCTGCAGCTCTGCGATTAAGACCCCGACAATTTCGGTTTGAACGAAGGGCGCGATCTTCGCCGACAACCGGGTCAGAGCGGGACCGAGAACGGAGGAGCTGGTTTGGCCGGGGCTATTGATTTGGGTCATGGATCCTCGAAGATGATACAGAGTTAACAAGAGTTGGTTGGCAAAAATAACTTCCTTTCAATTCCCTGGCGCCGCGTTTCCTCGAATAATGAGCCCGATTGACGTGCATTCAAAATCGCCGAGCAACAACCGAACGTGAGGTTCTCCGCGGCCCCACGGCGGCAGATCCACAACCGTTTCGGCCAGACCGTTGCCGTGCGTCCAATCGATTGGCTCGACGGTATGGCCTTCAGCCTCGATCTCCTGGACAAGTTCTTCAATATCGCGACGCCTGTACACCGATAACCCCTCTGATTCGATCGTGCGTTCATTCGAACTCAGGTTGAACTCGGTCGTATGTATGGCAACGCCGCCCGGCTTTAATACATCAAGCGAGCGCTTTATGAATTCCGTGCCGTGCTTCAATGAACCCAGATGCTCCAGCGCGCACGCCGACCAGCAAAAATCAAACCGGCCGCCCAGGTTAGCCGGCAAAGCATTCATATCGACCTCCGCAAACTCAACGAGCTTACTGAACCTCGCAGCCGTGCAAATGCCTCGTATATTCAAACCCGAGACGTCGGTACTGTGTTGGTCGGATTTGACCCACCCGGAACGCTCGGCGTTCTCGTAACTCTGATCCGTTGCGAGAACTTCCACGCCGAACGAGGCGAACAATGCCGGAAGCGGCTCTGACCCGATGCCGAATCCGATACCTCTGCGTCCAACTTGCAACATACCTCGCTCAAACAAGGCTTGCGCAATGAAGAAAAACTCCCATTGCTTTCGTAGAAATCTTGGTTTATCTCTGATCTGTTCGATCCAGAAGCGATACTGATCTAAACAGAAGTGAACCTGTTGACACAAAGATGATGTTAAGGGTACGGGAAGCGCCGTACTGGATAATGGTCTTTCAGCACCGACTAATGAACGATACAATGCATTTTCATATTCTCCCTGGTGTCCGATTTTGGTGGCCAGACTCGCAGCATAACAAGTCTGAGCAAGACGGGCGCTCAAGTGATCCAGTCTTTCCGCAGTTTGTTGGGTAATATGCTTCAAACGTTGATCAAGGCTAGCATTCGAGTCGGAGAGGCCCGTCAAAATAGGATCAATCCCCTCTAATCGCTCAACGAGCACCATCTGGAAGTCGGCGACCGCCCGCAAGCTAGATTCGATTCGTCCGAGGCGGTCATCAGACGTTAGCCCACGATTCGGACGGAATAGCTTACGAAGAATTGGCACATCATCTCCCAAGGTTGGGGTGGTCACCTGCCTGGGCAAAGACTACGCTCAACCTAACATCGGTTGACAAATCCGGATGCCGAGTTCGGTCAGCGTCTGCTGAAGTCGCCGCTGCATGCTTTGCTGGGAAAAGCGTCCGAGCACCGCCTCGCGAAGCCGACGAGCCGATTCGGCACACATAGTCGGATTGCTCAGTACTTCATTAATCCTATAGGCAAGTTGATCTGAGCTACCCGGCTCAAAATATAATGCCGAATTACAGGTGATCTCATGGAATACTGCTAGATTCGAACAAATCACGGGAACCCCGAACAATGCCCCTTCAACGATGGGAATCCCAAATCCCTCGGCGAAGCTCGGGAAAATCATACCCATAGAATGCCGTATCACGTTTACCTTCCGATTATCATCCAAATAGCCCGTAAAATGCAAATTGGGATATATTTCAGGTTCATGGTTCATGTAACGGTTGCCATCAACCTGACCAATCACAACAAAATTCGCCCTACCGACAAATTCCGGGGCGATTTTACACAATATGCCGATATTCTTGCGCGGCTCATCGGATGTCACAGTCGTAAAATATGGCAAGGAGCCGTTCCACGACGGAAGGCTGGCCTCGAGCTGCTTGATGAGCTTCGCGCGCGTGTCCGGATTATCCGCCAGACGGGTCGCCCTTACCCGGATTTGTTCGCGTCGCTGGGCAACTCGGTCCCGGGTAACAGTCGCGATGTAGGTCGACTTTGCTCGCGGGTTTGCCGGGATCGCCCGTTCCATCCAATCCCTTGGGATCGATGGATACAGCACGAGCTGGCGTCTCGATTTGTACTTCGGAAATAGAGCGTGAAACAACGATCGAGAATACTCCGATACGAAAATTAGATTCCCCCGCCCCGCCAATGTCGCCCTCATTTTGCCAAGAAAGGCCCAGCGCCACCGCTGCTCGTAATAAGCATCGTTGAGAGGTATCAAATCGTGAACGACAGTGAAAATGCGGGAGTGATGAATATTTTTTATACGAAGGTAATGAGGAGTATCCATTATGACAAGATCATAGCCCACCGCACTAATACCAACGGGGTCTAGATCATTTCCAGCGCGTGACATCGCAGTCGAATAAAATCGGTCAATATACCAAAAACGATCGAATTTACGTAAATGGTTGCCCTTTGCCGAGATGATGTCTATTCTGTTGGGCGGATGGTTAACAAGAAATCCATATCGCTTGACGATTGCTTCGTAGACTCGTTGAGAGGTGCGAATTATTGCCGGCCATCGGTTTACGATGGCCTGAAAATACTTATTTTTATGATCCCACTCGAAGGAAAACAGGTTATCGTTAAAGTATCTGTAAATCTCTCCCAGTTGATAAGAATCGAGTGAAGCTGAGGATAATCTTTTTTTGTTGTTGATCGTTCCGCGCTCTAATCCATAGCCTGGAGATTTTTGAACGACGAGGGTGATCTCGAACCCCATATTACGCAAAATTTCCGCCAACGCGACGCTGTAGTGGAATATCCCCCGGGCATGGATCGGGGTGCCTAAGCTGTCGCTGACGAAGAGCACTTTTGGTCTCGGACCACTATCCGGAAACTCTTGGTCCGTATCCGTTACGGTGCCCCAATTTTGCTCCGCTCGCGGGCAACCATCCGGCAAGCGAATATCTGTCGCGGGCTTTCGCTGAACCGGCACCGGTACAACGGCGGGTGACTGACGGCCCCCCTCTTCGTAGGTCTTCGCCAATCCCTGAGCATCGGCAGCAGGCGAGGACCGCAACGGGGGCAGGCCAAGCTTTGGCGCTAGCGCGTAGTACTCGACCGGGGCGTTGGTATTGTCCGGATTAAGCTCCGCTGCTTTGGCATAATACGCTGCCGCTTCCTTGAGGTTTCCTTTCAGTTTCTCGAGATGGCCGATCTGTAAATGGACGTCATCGTCCGCGGGGGTCAGCCTCAACGCTGCGTGGTAACTGCGGCCGGCACGATCGAAGTCGCCGAGCTCCTTGTAGGCATGGCCCAATTGGACCTGAATGGCGTGCAATGACGGGCTCGCCCGCACGACACGTCCATAAAACCCTGCGGCCTCTCCCCAATCTCTACGACTGGCAGCCGCTCTACCTTGCCTAATCAGCGCCCGTAAGCGGCGCTGCGATATTGTCGATCGGACTGCTCCTCCAGCCCCGGGCGGCAGCGCGGAGTTCTTCAGATCCGAAACGACATCAACCATTACTCTCCCCAGCGTCAACAGAAATACCGCGGAGCAGGACTAATTGCCGGAATAAGATGGAATCTCATCTACCGGCTGACGCGATGCGTCGTCCGAAGCGCCAAAATGGTCAGTCCTAACACTGTGTTGCATCCCCTGTTTCCCTAATCGCCATTTCCTTCGCAGCCTGCTAGAGATCGTTGTAAACCTGCAGTGCCAATTCGATATCGTCGAAAAGGCTGCCCCGCCCATGGTGCATAACCAGCGCACGCGAACAATAAGACTTAAGAATCTCGTCCATATGAGAAGCAAGAATAAGGGAGCGGTCGGCCCTTTTTTCGAACAGCTCCTCATGTGAGCGGCGGTGGAAGCGTTGGTCGCCCGCTGCGATGACCTCATCAATCAAGTAGCAATCGAAATCGATGGCCAGCGATAATGCAAACGCGAACCGGGCCCGCATTCCGATCGAATAGATTTTGACCGGCTCCGATAGATATTTTCCAAGCTCTGCGAAGTCTTCGACATACGCCTTGATGTCGTCGAAAGGCTTGTTGTAGATCCGCGCGATAAAACGCATATTGTCGTTGCCGGTGAGGCTTCCCTGAAAGCCGCCTTGCAACGCAAGCGGCCATGATACCGACATGGTCTGTTCGATCGTGCCGCTAGTCGGGAGTTCGACACCGCCGAGCATTCGGATCAATGTCGACTTGCCGGCGCCGTTGCGGCCGATCAGCGCCAGCTTTTCCCCTCTCGACACGCTGAAGGATACGCCGCTGACAGCGTGATGCCACCGGCCCTCGACACGGTATTCCTTTGTTACGTCTATTGCCTTGATCATTCCGCCACGACGTATTGACGGCTCTGGCGCATCAGTACCAGCCCCAGCAACGTCAAGACCCCGAGAGCTAGGCTGGTGTAGGCTGGGTCACCATGGGTCTTGACCGCATTGCCGAACATGCCGCCGCGGATCATTTCATAGGCCTGAAAGCCAGGTTGAAGCAGCGCCCAACCGCGTATTCCCTCGGGCAGCCATTCGGCGAGAAAAAAGAACCCCGAGAAAAACATGTACAGATACGAGTATGGCTGCCATATTTTCTCCGCCCACTCGGTGCGCTCGCTGAGGCCGCCGACGATCAGCCCCACCGCTACCGACCACCAGATCATAAAGAAGTAGCCGAGATAAAACATCGGCAAGTCGCGTGGCAGATCCAG
>Ga0210410_10004094_pt1 | contig 12819 bp, 8 predicted proteins | sample IncBWC4MmetaG_FD_161058 | JGI IMG/M metagenome (GOLD analysis project Ga0210410, IMG submission 161058) | Forest soil microbial communities from Barre Woods Harvard Forest LTER site, Petersham, Massachusetts, United States - Inc-BW-C-4-M | ecosystem: Environmental > Terrestrial > Soil >... | reverse complement strand
CAGGTTGGCTTCGTCGACGCGGAAAGGTTGATGCACGCCGCGAGAGCCGACATAGGCAACCATGGCCGCTAGATTAGATGTCAGTTGATATTGGAGGTTGAGATTCCATTGAGTGACATAGTTACGGTTGGGGTGGGATTCGACGTAGGTGGAACGCAACTTGTTTGGGCTTATCAGACAAGTGTCGACAAGGGGAAACGTGAGAGTGGTACCCGACGGACAGCCCGGTGGAACAGTTGCCCCAACTTTCAACGAGGTGTATTGAAAGTAGGGAGCCGCCTGAGTAGTGAGAAGGATGAATTGGTACGGGAGGGGGAGTACGTCGAAAAGACCGGCGCCACCGCGGACGGCGAGCTTTCCGGTCTTGAGTGGATCCCAGGCGAAACCGAGACGCGGTTCGAAATTGTGATAGGTGGGATTGTAGAAGAAAGGCCCGGTGCCGGAGCAACCTCCCGCGACTACGGTGCCGCAAACGGGGAGAGGATCGGTCAGGTTGCGGAGGTTGGCAATCTTGCCGTCAGTTTCTGTGGGGACGGTAGTCATTTCATACCGCAGGCCTAGATTTAACGTCAGATTCGATTTCCAGCGCCAATCATCCTGAACGTAGCCGCCAAAGATGGACTGGCGCAGGTTCCGAGGGGTGAGAGAACTTGCGATTCCGCCCTGGAACTTGGTTGGACTATTCTTCAGGAAACTGGGAAGATCCCCAAAAAACCAGATTCCATTGGCGTCGGTGAGCGCTGTCACCTGTAACAGCATTTTCTCGAATGCCCCCCCGAATTTGATGGAATGCTTGCCGCGACTTAAGAAGGCGTCGTCATAGCCTTGAAAAGAGTTCCAGCGATACAGGTATGTAGGAAGGCCACCCACTCCGCCGGTCATGGAACTGAGCCCCGTGACATTAACCACTGCAGCGTTTCTGCCGGCGAACGCTCCGAGGGAGGTGTCCATCGCGGCCGGGTTCAGCGCGCTCACACTGGCATCGTTGTCGACACGTTCGTGGTTATACCCAAATCGAATCGCGTTTACAAAAGTAGGAGTGAAGTTGTGAGTCTCTTCGACTGCAACAATCTGCCTTGAGGAGAGCGTACCCAGGCCCACATTTCCGAACGAGTCGGGTGAACTGTAAGGCGTGCGATCGTACAAGTAGGTTCCGAACAAGCTGTCATTATCGGAGAATCTATGGTCAATTCTTGTGGTCACGAAGTTTTCGTTCACTATTTGTTTTCCGTTATAAATAAACGTGCATGTGTCCATTCCACAGGATGCCGGAATCGGGTACAGAGCCAGATATTTCTGAACCGCAGGATCCACCGTGACCATGCCCGAGGTGAGGTTGCCGGCACGCGCCTCCGGTGACGGAACGGTAAGTTTGTTGGGAATCCCCTTGGATTGACGGATTCCTTCGTAGTCTGCGAAAAAGAAGGTTTTGTTCTTTACAATGGGTCCGCCAATACCTCCACCAAATTGATTTCTCTTAAAAGATGCCTTGCCTAGTGCGGGGTCCTCAAAATAGTTGCGCGCGTCCAAGGCACTATTCCTGAGAAATTCGTAGGCGGTACCGTGGAAATCATTGGTACCCGAGCGAGTGATCGCGTTGACCACACCGCCGGACGTTTTCCCGTATTCCGCCGAATAATTGCTGGTCAGGACGGAAAACTCCTGAATCGCATCAACGCCAAGATTGCCGCCCAGCACACTTCCGGGAGAACCGTTGGCATAGTCGTTCAGGCTCACGCCGTCGAGCCGGTAATTGTTTTGCTGCGGGCGAGCGCCAGAGATCGTGAGCTGCTGCCCAAACCCACGATTGCCACGATCCGAGCCAGTGGCAAAACTCGGCTGCGTCTGGATGGTTTCCACGCCAGGCTGCAGAGCCGCCAAGTCCGTCCAGCTGCGGCCGTTCAGGGGAAGTTCACGCACTGTATTCGCGGTAACGACCGCGCTGATATCGGAACTCGTAAGCTGAACATCAGGAACCGCCGCGGTGACCTCGACTTTGTTGGAGACCGTTCCGACACGCAAGGTGAGATCGATGGTGAGCTGCGCGCCAACCGACATGGTTACTCCGTGGCGGGTTTCCGAATTGAAGCCAGTCGCGGTAATGGAAATCTGGTACGACCCGGGCAGCAAGTTCACTGTGGTGTAATAGCCATCCGCGTTGGTGGTAGCCGTGCGTTCGACGCCCGTCGCAACGTTCTTGATGACCAGCTTTGCATCCGGAATTCCGGAGCCCGAGGGGTCGGTTACCGTTCCGGAGAGCCTTCCCCCCGCCACCTGCGCTAGAGTCGGTACGGAAAAGAAGATAGCGAACATCAGAAAAACAGCGGTCATGCGGCCAAACGAATGCGAGCTAGCGGTTTTTTGAGAGAACACAGACCCACCTCCACGTTGGGCGGAGCCTAGTGCATAGGAGCCGCGGATGCCTTAACCCATGATTAATTTCTGTTTAGATGGCTCCGGGGCCTCAATTTTGCTCACAGGAACCAAGGGGAGAACTACAGTAAAACTTGAGCCGACACCCACTTTGCTGATGCATTCAATGGCCCCGCCATGCGCCCTCGCGATCGCCTGGGCGATGGCTAAACCCAGCCCACCGCTTTGAGAATCGCCTGTGCTGGAGGGCGCGGCCCGGTAAAATCGCTCGAAAATGAAAGGCAGATGTTCCGGCGCGATACCGATGCCGTGGTCCTGAAAGCACACGCGGATCGTGCTGTTCGCTTGCTCCAGGGTCACATGAATCACGCTTTTCCCCGGCGAATACTTAATCGCGTTGTCCAGAAAAATCAAGAAAAGCTGATGCAAGAAAGCTTCGTCGCCAGTGTAGGGAAATTCCTGGTCCAACTGCCGCAGGATCGCAATTCCCTTTTTCCGCGCCCGCGAGGAAACCAGCGCGCACGCCTCTTCCAAAACTTCGTTGATATACAGCGGTTCGGACTCCAGGTGCAATTGCCCGGCATCGGCGATCGAAAGCGTAAACAATCCCTCCACCATGCGCGTCAGCTTTTTCAGTTCGTCATCAAAGATAGCAAGCGTTTTCTGGTATTCCTCGGCCGTTCTTGGCTTGGAAAGCAGAAGTTCCGTTTCTCCGTGCAGAACCGCGATGGGTGTCCGCAATTCGTGCGACGCGTCTGTAACGAACTGGCGCAACTGACGGACGGCGGAATCCACTCCGCGAAAAAGGTCATTGAAAGTTTCCGCCAGTTGGCCCAATTCATCATGCGGGGTGGTGACCGGCAGCGGCTCCCAGAATCCCTGGCTTTGCGTTACGCGCCGCGCCATGGAAGCGGCGTGCTGCGTCAGATCCGTGATCGGCGCAAGGCTTCGGCCAACGTAAATCATGGATATTCCGGCCGTGAGCAGCAAACTGATAGGGAACAAAATCAGCACGATCCGCCCGAAAGTGTCGAGCACCCGGTTGGTCCCGAAAGTGGGAATGGCCACGGCCAAAAACCGCTTCTGGTTTGCCTGTTCAAACGGGATTATCGCCACGCGGACCGACTGCTCTCCGCCAATATTAGCCACCTGGTATGCGGAATGAGTGGCGTTGGAATCGAAAGGCAGCAAGCTGATCGCCGTGGGCAGATTCCTCGATTGTTGCAGTACACGGCCGTTCGCATCGAGCAATTCGAAAAATTCTCCTGGGATATCCAGGCGCTCAATATCATGCGCCTCGGGTTCCGCCGCTACGTCGGCGATCAGCAGCCGGCCGGTTTCCTGCAACTGGTGATTAAGCTGGGAGGGGATTTCGTGAGCCAGCAGTCCCCAGAACGCCAGGTAAGACGCCACAAGCATCACACTCACGATGCTGCAGAACAGCACCATCATCCGGAAGCGAAGAGACTTGGTTTTCACGGCTCCACGACCCCGAGGCGGTAGCCGATGCCTCTGACAGTGTGGATCAGCTTTACAGGGCGATTCTGATCGACCTTCTGGCGGAGGCGATTTACATACACCTCAACAAGATTGGTTTCACTGTCGAAATGGCGATCCCAGACGTGCTCAACGATCTCACTACGCGTCACTAAATCCGGAGCGTGCAACAGGAACAGCTCAAGCAACGCAAATTCCTTGGAGGTCAGGGGCACAGCCATTTTCCCCCGGGTGGCCCTGCGGCGGTGCCGGTCGAGCTCCAGGTCGGCATAGTGCAGCTTGGCATTGCCGCTATGCAGGCCGCGCCGCACGAGAGCACGCACACGCGCGAGAAGCTCCGCGAGGACAAATGGTTTGGTGAGATAGTCGTCCGCTCCGGCGTCAAGGCCTTCCACCCGCTGCTCGACTAAACCGCGAGCGGTCAACATCAGGACCGGCGCTTCCATTCCCTGCTGCCGCAATTCACGGCACACTTGAATGCCGCTCATACCCGGCAGGCGCACATCCAGGAGAATGGCGTCGTAAGTTACGTCCGTCGTGAGTTCCAGCGCCTTCTCGCCGCTCTCCGCAATATCCACGGCATAGGAGTTTTCGCGCAGCGCGCGCGCGATGAAACTGGCCACCTTCCGTTCGTCTTCGACCAGCAGAATGCGCATAAGCAAACGTTCCTAAACTGGATAGCAGGCGGGCATCATAGCACTAGTCAGCGCGAAAATACCCGCCCCGCGCGACTCGGATTATTTCGAATCGTCCCGGACAACCTGGCCGCCCTTCATCACGAATTTAACCCGCTCGAGTTCGGTAATGTCCTTGAGGGGATCGCCGGAGACGGCGATGATGTCGGCAAACTTGCCTTTTTCGATTGAGCCGACGCGATCCTGCCATCCCATCATTTCCGCCGCCACGCTGGTCGCCGCCTGGATGGCCTGGCTCGGTGACATTCCGTACTTCACCAGGTACGCAAACTCGGCGGCTTGCGTGCCATGGGGAAACGGGCCGACCCCACTGCCGAAGGATATTTTCAGCCCCTTGGAGATTGCCAGGCGGCCGCTTTTTTCCCGCAACGCCTGCAAGCTGTATTTTCCAGCGGTGGACTTGGCATCCCGAGCGGTGTAGTCGCTCAGCGAATAGTGATAGGCCGTGAGCTCCAGGTAGATGCCTTTCTTTTTGATTTGCTCCGCCGTGGCTTCATCGAGTTCGATGGCGTGCTCAATCGTGTCCGCGCCCGCCTCGACGCAGTTCCGCAGTCCTTCGCCCCCGAACGCGTGGCAGGCCGCCTTTTTCCCATGGCGATGAGCTTCATCCACTATGGCGAATACTTCCTCTTTCGTGAACGTCGGATCGCTGTTCAGTTCGCCGTTGGGCTCGAATTCGTAATCGGCGGTGGAATGAAACTTGATCCAGTCCGCTCCATAGTGGATCTGCTCGCGGACAGCTTGCCGCGCGGCCCACGGTCCATCCACCGTCTGATAATTTCTCGGCAAATTCACCTCAGGCGATCCCAGCATGCCCTCGCCGGTTGCGACCAGCCCCATGGTGGAAACCTGCATCCGCGGTCCCTGAAAATAGCCGCGGTTGATCGCCTTCTTGATGTCCACGTCCGCGTAGCCGCCGCCATGGCTCATCAGATCCCGCAGCGTGGTGAATCCGGCCCGAAGATCTTTCTGTGCGTTGGCAAGCGCGAGCAGTGTCCGGTATTCGCGCGTATCGTTGATCGGACTGGCGAACGGCGGCCCGCCCGGCTTGATGCCGTCGAGACCGAAGCCAAATACGTGGGTGTGCCCGTCGATCAATCCTGGAAGCACGCTGGATTTGCTCAGATCAATCACCTGGGCGTCTGCGGGAATCTGCACCGCGTCGGCGGGCCCGACGGCGGTAATCTTGTCATCCTTTACAAGCACGATCTGATTGTCCTGCATCTTGCCGGACTTGCTGTCGAACAAGTGTCCCGCGCGGATGGCGACGACACCGGCTGTCTGCGCGTGCACAGCGTTGACACTTACAGTCAGCGCCAGCAGACCCGCCGCAAGGTACCTTGACCTATTCATGAGTTCCTCCAAAATTGCTTTCGAACAATTTCTGCCTGAAAGTTAAGTGCGATCGGGATTGCGTGTGCTGCGGAGAAAGTAGAAGGGCCGAGGCGGGTGGGCGCGGGCGGACCGCCCACCCATCCTCGGCTGGTTCGAGGTGCTAGCGAACCTCGAATACCAAAATTTCGGCGTTTGTGGTTCCGTGCTGTGGCACGGCCACAAAATACTGGTTCAGTTGCGGCACCAGAAGCGCCGTCCGGGCAAGCGCGCCTGTCGGCACTTTGCCGAGCAGTTTGTAACTGTCCGGGGAGTTCTGTTGATAGACCGATACATCGCCATCGCAAGAGGCGTAAAGGCGCTTGCTCGCAGCGTCAAACACGAGATCGTCTACTCCCTTGGTGATTGGCAGGACGGAAAGTTCCTTGCCGGATTGGGTGTCGAGCACAACTATCCCTCCGCTGCGGCAGGCGATGAACAGCCGATGATTCGCTTCATCGTAAGCCATGGCCACGTTGGTTTTGGCAAGGGTGATCGGCCAGCTCGCAATCAACGTGCGCTTTTCGCGATCAATCACGTCCACCTGGCTCTTGGCCTTGTTGTTCAGATAAATTCGAGAGCTGGACTTCTCCAGCGCCATGGCCTCCAGCGTGTCGCCGTCGACTTTAATGTCAACTACCTTCTTCCCCGCAGTGGTGTCCACCACACTCAACATGGAATAGGTCTGATGAACGTCCCCGCCGCCATTGTCAACGTATAGAAGCTTGGTGGCGGAATCGTAGCCGATCGAGTCCGCATCCTCCAGAAGCTTGACGCTGGAAAGAATCTTGTAGCTGTCGCTGTCCACGATTTTCACGTCGCCGGCCTCGCCATCGGTAACATAGAGCCGCTTCAGGTCCTCTCGAAACAGAATCGCGTGCGGCTTTTCGATTCCGGTGATTTTGTGAATCAGGTTCCCCGTCTTGAGATCGAATACCAGCACCGCCTTGTAAGCTTCCGGAGTGGCGAACAATCGGTTGCCCGCCAGATCGATTGCGAAATGGTCGAAATTACCCTTCACATCGGCAGGAAGTTTGTAAGTCTGCGCCAATTTCAGCGGCGCGGCCTCCTGGCTTGGCGTTTTCACGGCCAGAAGACCGCAGGTCACGATCAGCATCGCAATCGTTCTCTTCATCTTTTCCCCCGAAGGTAGAGTCAATCGTAATTTTCTAACGCATGATTGCCGGGCTCGGGCTGCGAGCAGCATCCGGCACGACAAAGCATAATATCTATCGGTGCCGATTCGAACTTAAGGCAACATTAATTTCTATTTAGCCGCCTCGCCGTATCGCGTCGAAAATCCCTTTCAAATGCTGGGTATCTCTCATTCCCCGCGCCTCATCTCTCCGAAGCAAGCGCGGACTGGCGTTGACGCACCCTCTGGTGTGACGTAGCATCCGCGTGGTTTTGCTGGTCCTGGTTTTCCTTTAGGAGCGGTTCACTTTATTTCTTCGGAGCGGAACGCATGAAGCGCACTCTCTCAGTCCTGTTCACCTTGTTGATGTCCCTGCCCTTCCTCGCGGCGGCGCAGGACAAAACGCCTTTGAAGCTTGTGGCGACCATTCCCTTGCCGGGGCTCAAAGATGGAGATTTTGACCATTTTGCCGTTGACCTGGATGGCCACCGCTTGTTCCTCACCGCGGAGGAGAACGACAAGCTCGAGATTCTGGACTCAAAATCGAACCAGCGCCTCCACACGATGCAGGAGATCAAGGCGCCGCACGCGATTCTCTTTCGCAAGGATTTAAAGAAACTGTTCGTTGTCGAGGGCGACGCGTCTGCCGTGAAGGTCTATGACAGCGACGGCTACAAGCCGCTGGGCGAAGTCAAAGTTGCCATCGATGCGGACTCCATCGCCTACGACGCCGCGACCTCCCACCTGTACGTCGTGAACGGAGGCCGCGAAGCGAAAACGCCCTACTCGCTGATTAGCGTGATTGACACGAACAACGCAAAGAAGCTGCGCGACATCAAGATCCCATCCGATCACGTGGAAGCGATCCTGCTCGAGAAGTCCGGCCCGCGAATGTTCATCAATATTACCGGCCAGAGTGCCGTTGGAGTTATGGATCGCAACAAATCCGAACTAAGCGCGAAATGGCCCCTGCCCGCTGGTGATAAACTCAACGTCGCCATGGCCTTTGATGAGGCCAATCACCGGCTGTTCGTGGTTACCCGCAATCCGGGAAAGTTGATTGTCCTGAATTCAGACGATGGAAAAGTCATCGCGGACCTTCCGGCTGTCGGCATGGTGGACGATGCCGCTTATGACGCGCAGCACAAGCGAATCTATCTTGCGGGTGACGGTTTCCTCGACGTGTTTGAGCAAAAGGATGCGGATCACTATGCGCTTCTTGCCAAAGTTCCAGGCGCGTTTCGCGCGAAGACCGGGATTCTGGTGCCTGAGCTCAATCGCTACTATCTCGCCGTTCCCCATCATGCCGGCAAGGAAGCCGAAGTTCGCGTGTATGACATTCAGCCATAAATTGCCTGGTCTCCCGGTGAATTATGCGACGCCGTGATTTCGGCAAGACTTCTCTCGGAATAATTGGCGCCTCCGTTTTCGCGAACACGGCGAACGGAGAGGCAAATCCCGAGCCGGACGATTTTCCAAAAACCTCCGGCCTAACCAAATACGTTGGCGATTTTGTCGTTCGGACGAAGTACGAAGACATTCCGGCCAACGTAATTGAACTTGGTAAAAAGTCCATCCTCGACGGACTGGGATTGGCGCTTGCCGGTTCGCGAGCGGAGAGCGGCCCGATCTCTCGCAAATTCGTCGAGCAATCCGGTGCCTGTCTCGGCAAAGCCACCATCATTGGCACCGCCCAGAAGACATCCCCGCGATTTGCCGCGCTCGTCAACGGCGTTTCGATTCATGCCGATGATTTCGACGATACCCAATTGGCCGCGGCCAAGGATCGCGTTTACGGATTGTTGATGCATCCGACCGTCCCGGTGCTGCCGGCAATTTTTGCTCTCGCCGAGCAACGCAAGATCAGCGGCAAGGAATGGATGCTTGCCTATCACCTTGGCGTTGAAGTCGAATGCAAAATCGCTGAGGCGATTACGCCACGGCATTATGAGGATGGCTTCCACACGAGCGGAACTTGCGGGCCATTCGGCTCCGCGGCCGCCTGCTCCAGGCTCCTGAATTTTGACCTCTCGAAAACACTGAAAACTTTCGGTCTCGCGGCCAGCAACTCCGGAGGTCTACGCGAGAATTTCGGCACCATGACCAAGCCGTATCAGGCGGGGCATGCGGCAGAGAGTGGCCTTGTTTCCGCCGAACTCGTGGCGCTCGGTTGGACTGCAGCGGAGCAGATTCTGGAAGCGGATCGCGGCTTCTTCCACGCAGCGGGCGGCTCGTACGATCCCGCTGCAATCAAGGATCGGTTGGGAAATCCCTGGACCTTTGCCTCGCCTGGAGTTTCCTTGAAGCCGTATCCGTCCGGCTCTCTCACCCATCCTGCAATGACGGAGTTGGCGCGGCTGATTCAGGTAAATAATATCGAGGCTTCGCATGTGGAGAAAGTCGACGTGGGCGCCAATCACAATATGACCACAACGCTTCTCCATCACGACCCCAAGACCGGGCTTGAAGCAAAATTCAGCATGGAATTCTGCATGGCGATTCTGCTGCTCGAACGCAAAGCCGGCCTCGGCCAGTTTTCCGATAAAGTGGTACGCCGGCCCGACGTTCAGGCGATGATGCGGAAAATCAATTTCTATGTGGATCCCGAGGCGGAAAGCGCGGGCTTCGACAAAATGACTTCCCTGCTGAAAATCACGTTGAAAGACGGCAAAGTGATTACGGGGCAGGCGGCTTTCGGAAAAGGCAGCCCCGCCAACCCGATGACCTTTGACGAAGCAGCTGTAAAATTCCGCGGCTGCGCGGAGTATGCTGATTGGCCGCAGGACAAAACTGAAAAAATAATTGCGTTCGTCCGGACACTGGAATCGGCCGCCGACATGTCGGCTTTGTCGCCACTCCTGTCCGCGAATGCAGGGTGAGCAACGACCGATGAAAATGTTCAACATTGCGGTGATTGCAGGCGATGGAATCGGCAAGGAAGTCGTTCCTGAAGGCATCCGCGTTCTGGAAGCTGCGGGAAAGCGCTTCGGCTTTGGTTTCAACTGGCGCCCCTTCGACTGGAGTTGTGAGACCTACGCGCGCACCGGCAAGATGATGCCGGACGACGGCCTCGATCAACTGCGGCCGTTCGATGCCATCTTTCTTGGCGCGGTGGGGTACCCAAGCGTTCCTGACCACGTTTCCCTCTGGGGCCTGTTGATTCCCATCCGCCGAACGTTCCGGCAGTACGTCAATCTTCGTCCCGTCCGCCTGTTCGAGGGCATCGATTCACCCCTGAAAAACTGGAAGCCCGGCCAGATTAACTTCACGATCGTTCGCGAGAATGTCGAGGGCGAGTATTCGAATATCGGTGGGCGAATTTATCAGGGTACGGATGAGGAGATGGCCGTGCAGCAGGCTGTATTCACGCGTCGCGGCGTGAATCGTGTGCTGCGTTTCGCGTTTGAACTGGCCCGCGGACGAAACAAACATGTCACCTCAGCCACCAAATCGAACGGCATCATCCACACCATGCCCTTTTGGGATGAGTGCTTCCGCGAGATGGCCGTCAAATATCCGGACATTCGAACGGACCAGTATCACATCGACATTCTTTCCGCTCACTTCGTCCGCCACCCGGATTGGTTCGATGTCGTGGTGGGCTCCAACCTGTTTGGCGACATCTTGTCCGATCTCGGCCCCGCGGTTGTGGGTTCCATCGGAATTGCTCCCTCGGCGAATCTCAATCCTGAAAGAGACTTCCCTTCCATGTTCGAGCCCGTTCACGGCTCCGCACCGGATATCGCCGGAAAAGGAATTGCCAACCCTATCGGACAGATCTGGTCCGGGGCAATGATGCTGCGTCATTTCGGCGCAAACGAAGCTGCCGACTCCGTCGAGCGTGCCATCGCTGCGATTCTGGCCCAATCCAAAGTTCGCACGCCGGATATCGGTGGCACATCTTCGACGCAAGAGTTGGGTGAAGCAATCGCAAAGCAAGTCAGCGCAAACTGACGAAAGTTTCGTGGATTTCAAAACTAAGCCGAATGTCCGGGGGCGAGTTTGCCGATTCATAAGAAATTAGAGCGCACCGATAATACCGGCCGTAAACCACGCAGGCTCTCCCGCCGCAATGTCTTGGAATTGGCGGGATTCGCGATCGGCGCCGCGGCATTCCCTTCTCCCTCCCTCTTCGCATTGAATGCAGACGGACAAGACAAATCCGCGAAATCCTCTGGTGCCGTCATGAATCCGCTCAGCACTTATATGAGCGAAGCCGCCGGCCGCACACTGCCCGACGAGATCACCGAGAAGGCAAAGCACCACATCCTAGACACGCTGGCGGCAATGATTTCCGGCTCGACCTTGCTTCCGGGCAAACGCGCGCTGGAATTTGCCCAGGCCTATGGCGGCGACGAAACCTCCACCGTCGTTGCGTCAAAAGTGTCTCGCGGAGCCATCGAAGCCGCGATGATCAATGGCGTGCTCGCCCACTCCGATGAAACCGACGATTCTCACTCGCCCTCTCAATCGCACCCCGGCTGTGCCGTGGTTCCGGCCGCTCTGGCCGCCGGCGAACAGTTTCACATCAACGGGACGCACTTCATCCGCGCCGTCACGCTGGGCTACGACATTGGCACACGCGTCACGATGACCCTGGGCGGCCAGCAATTCGAAGCCGAGAGCCATTGGAGCACCCACAGCATCGCGCCTCTCTTCGGCGCCGCGGCAGCGGCCAGTTGCGCCGCCGGGCTGAACGCCCAGCAAATGCGCTGGATGCTGGGCTACACGGCGCACCAAGCTTCGGGTCTTGGATCATGGAATCGCGATACCGAGCACGTCCAGAAGGCCTTCCACTTTGGCGGAATGACGGCGCGAAACGGAGTCACCTCTGCGTTGCTGGTCAAATCAGGGTGGACAGGCGTTGACGATATATTTTCTGGCAAAGACAACTTCTTCCTGGCCTACAACCCGAAAGCCGATCCCTCGGGCTTACTCGACAAGTTGGGTGCGCGCTATGAAGTCTCGCGCACGAATATTAAAAAATGGCCCGTGGGTTCGCCGATCCAGGCGGCGCTCGACGCCCTCGATCTTTTGCGCAAGCAAAAGCCTTTTGAAGCCGGTGACGTGAAACAAGTGGACGTCCGTCTCGCCACCGATGAAGCCGCCATCGTCAACAACCGCGACATTCCAGACATCTGCGTTCAACAGATGCTGGCCGTTGCGCTGTTGGACAAGACGGTCAGCTTCGCCTCTGCGCACGACCTATCCAAGATGAAAGACCCGGCGGTTCTCCGTGAACGCGCCAAGATTAATCTGATTCCCGATGCCGACCTCGAACGCCTGATGCCCTTGCGTGTCGCCGTCGTCGAAGTGATCCTGGCCGATGGCACTCATCTTAAACAGCGCGTGGACAACGTGCGCGGCACTCCGGAGAATCCGATGACGCGCGACGAAATCCTCACGAAAGCCCGCGACCTGATCACACCTGTCCTCGGCGCGGAAAAATGCGCGGCGCTGCTTCAGAAGATTTTCGATCTCGAAAGCATTTCCGACATTCGCACGCTGCGCCCTCTGCTCCAACTTTCATAATGCGACACCGCAGCAAGCGAAAGGTGAACTAGTGAGAATTGTCGACATCCGCGAGACGGTTGTGCCGATCAAATCACCGATCCGCAACGCGTTTATTGATTTCAGCCAGATGACGGTCAGCGTCCTCGCCCTCATCACCGACGTGATTCGTGACGGAAAGCCCGTTGTCGGCTTCGGTTTTAACTCCAACGGACGTTACGCGCCCAGCGGCCTCCT
>Ga0210410_10004093_pt1 | contig 12822 bp, 8 predicted proteins | sample IncBWC4MmetaG_FD_161058 | JGI IMG/M metagenome (GOLD analysis project Ga0210410, IMG submission 161058) | Forest soil microbial communities from Barre Woods Harvard Forest LTER site, Petersham, Massachusetts, United States - Inc-BW-C-4-M | ecosystem: Environmental > Terrestrial > Soil >... | reverse complement strand
CTCTCGACCGTGACACGAAGATGGGGCCGCTGGTCAGCAAGGAACAGTACGATCGCGTGACTTCCTATATGGAGATCGGCAAGAAGGAAGCGAAGACGGCGATTGGCGGCGGACGCGCGAAGGCCTTCGGCAAGGGATTTTACGTGGAGCCGACGATTTTTTATGACGTGGACAACTCTGCGCGGATTGCGCGGGAAGAAATCTTTGGCCCTGTGGCTTCGGTGATTCCGTTTGAGAACGAAGCCGACGCAATCAAGATTGCCAACGACACGCCGTACGGGCTGGCTGGCGCGGTCTGGACGCGTGACATCTATAAAGCCTTCCGCATCGTAAAATCGATGCGAGCGGGAATTATCTGGGTGAACCACATGCAGCCCACGTACGTGGAAGCGCCGTGGGGCGGTTATAAGCAGTCAGGGTTCGGGCGCGAGCTCGGGCCGTGGGGGATGGAAGAGTATCTCGAAACCAAGCAGGTCTACGTTAATCTCGACGAAACTCCGATCGGCTGGTACTGAGAAGAAAGTGTTTTCTGAATTCAAAAGAGGGAAGTGAGAACCATGAAGACCATTCAATTGCGCACCGAAGTCCCCGGGCCAAAATCCAAAGCGCTGGTGGCGCGCCGCGAAGCCGCGATTCCGCGTGGCCCGCAGTTGGTTACGCCGATTTTCACCGCGAAGGCTGAAGGAGCTTGGATTGAGGACGTCGACGGCAACCGTTACCTGGATTTCGCGGGCGGCATCGGCTGCCTGAACATCGGGCATCGCGCGCCGCGGGTGGAAAGGGCCGTGCGCGAGCAACTCGAGAAATTCCTGCACACGTGCTTCGGCGTAACGCCGTACGAGTCGTACATCGCCCTTGCGGAAAAGCTGAATTCGCTTGCGCCCATGAGCGGCACGAAGAAAACGTTCTTCGTGAACACCGGCGCGGAAGCGGTGGAAAACGCAGTGAAGATTGCCCGCGCGCACACCAAGCGCCCGGCGGTGATCTGTTTTGAAGACGCCTTTCACGGGCGCACGCTGCTGACGATGTCGCTGACCAGCAAGACTAATCCGTACAAAGTGGGTTTCGGCCCGTTTGCGCCGGAAATTTATCGCATTCCGTACGCGAATTGTTATCACTGCTCGTACGGTCTGACGTACCCGTCCTGCAAGATGACGTGCGCGCATCACCTGGAAGACACATTCAAGCGCGTGGTTGCGGCTGATCAGGTGGCGGCGATCATTGCGGAACCGGTGCTGGGCGAGGGTGGTTTCGTGGTGCCACCGAAGGAATTCTTCCCGGTGATCCGGCAGATTTGCGACAAGTACGGCATCGTATTCATCGCCGACGAAGTGCAGAGTGGCATAGGACGCACCGGAAAAATGTTTGCAATCGAGCATTGGGGTGTCGAGCCGGACCTGCTGGTCACCGCGAAATCGCTCGGCGGCGGGTTGCCGATTGCCGCGGTCACAGGCCGCGCGGAGATCATGGACTCGCCGATTCCGGGCGGGCTTGGCAGCACCTTCGCCGGGAATCCCACTTCTTGTGTGGCGGCGCTCGCTTCGCTTGAAACGATTGAGAAGGACGGATTGCTGGCGCGGTCGACGGCGATCGGAAAAAAATTCGAGGAGCGAGCCAAGGCCTGGCAACAGAAGTTCCCCCTAGTCGGCCATGTGCGCGGCCTCGGCGGCATGTGCGCGATCGAACTGGTCAGCAACCGGGAGACGCGTGAGCCTGCCGGCCCACAGACGAAAGAGCTTTCGAAGTACGCCTACGAACACGGCTTGATCACTATCACCGCGGGGACGTATGGGAACGTAGTGCGCATCCTGGTGCCGCTGGTGGTTACGGACGAGCAGCTTGACGAAGGACTCGACGTGCTGGAAGCGGGATTGGCACTCGTCTCGGAGCAAAAGCAGGTTGCGCTTTCTCACGCATAAACCTTTTGAGGTGGAGTCGGCTCCATTTTGAGCGGGCCCACATTTCCACACGCTTACTAATGAACGAGGTGTTTTATGTCGAGCACGGCCACAAACGCGGCGGTCGCCGCCGTTGATCTGAAAGACATGCAGTTGTTTCGCGAAGCCTGTTATGTGGATGGGAAATGGGTGCAGGCGGCGAGCGGTGGAACGATTGATGTGGATAATCCCGCTACCGGCGAAATCATCGGGAAGGTTCCCAAGTTGAGCGGCGCGGAAACGCGGCACGCGATCGAAGTGGCGAATGAGGCGTTCAAATCGTGGAGCGCGCGGACCGCGAAGGAACGCGCGAACGTGCTGCGCAAGTGGTTCGACCTGATGATGGAGAATCAGGAAGACCTGGCGCGGCTGATGACACTGGAGCAAGGAAAGCCGCTGACCGAGTCGCGCGGGGAAGTGGCGTATGCGGCGGCGTTTCTGGAATGGTTTGGCGAAGAGGCGAAACGCGTTTACGGGGACACGATTCCGGGCCACCAGGCGGACAAGCGAATCGTAGTCCTGAAGCAACCCATCGGCGTGGTGGCTTGCATCACTCCGTGGAATTTTCCGTTGGCGATGATCACGCGCAAGGCGGGACCGGCGCTGGCGGCGGGTTGCACGGTTGTGATCAAACCCGCGGCGCAGACGCCATTTTCAGCGCTGGCGCTGGCGGAACTTGCCGAGCGCGCGGGAGTTCCCAAAGGCGTGCTGAACGTGATCACCGGCTCCGCGAAGGAAATCGGCGCGGAGCTTACTTCGAACCCGATTGTGCGGAAGCTCTCGTTCACGGGTTCGACCGAAGTTGGAAAAGTGTTGATGGCGCAGTGCGCGGGAACGATCAAAAAGCTTTCGCTGGAGCTGGGCGGAAATGCTCCGTTTATTGTTTTTGAAGACGCGGATCTGGACGCGGCGGTGGAAGGGGCGATTGCCTCGAAGTACCGCAATACCGGACAGACGTGCGTGTGCACCAACCGAGTGCTGGTGCAGGATTCGGTCTACGATGCGTTCGCGGAAAAACTAGTGACGGCGGTGAAGAAGTTGAGTCCGGCGCCGGGCTTGGAGGCGGGCGCCTCGCAGGGACCCCTGATTGACAACGCGGCCGTTGAGAAGGTGGAGAGCCATATTAAGGATGCGGTGTCGAAGGGCGCCAAGGTGATTGCCGGTGGGCATCGCCACGCGCTGGGAGGGCGTTTCTTTGAGCCGACCATCCTGGTGAATGCGACCCCGCAGATGGCGGTGGCTCGCGAAGAAACGTTCGGCCCGGTCGCGCCGCTCTTTCGCTTCAAGACGGAGGCGGAAGCGGTCGCGCTGGCGAATGACACCGAGTTCGGCCTGGCCGCTTATTTTTACGGGCGCGATCTTGCGCGCGTGTGGCGCGTAGCCGAAGCGCTGGAATACGGAATCGTCGGCATCAACACGGGAATTATTTCTACTGAGGTAGCGCCGTTCGGCGGCGTGAAGGAATCGGGCCTCGGGCGCGAAGGATCGAAATACGGCATCGAGGAATTTCTCGAGATCAAATATCTGTGCATCGGGGGCATCAAAGGATAATCCCTCGCCAAGATGAATCTTCCCCTGCAGGGCCAAACGGCGATCGTCACCGGCGCGGGCAGCGCCACAGGCATCGGCTTCGCCGTCGCTCGGCATCTTTTCCGCGAGGGCGCGTTCGTCGCCATTGGCGCCACTTCCGAACGCATCAATGAAGTGGCCAAGCAACTCGATCCGTCCGGTGAGCGGGTGTTTCCTTTCATTGCGGATTTGACGGAGGAAGCGCGTGTCCATGAGGTCGTGGGAACTATTGTGAAGCGCACGGGCCGGATCGATATCCTCGTGAACAATGCCGGGATGGCGCAGAACGGCAAGCAGCCGGGAAACACCACGGTTGAATCGATCCGCTACGCGGATTGGCAGCGGCAAATGGCGATCACTCTGGACACCGCGTTTCTGATGACTCGGGCGGTGTTGCCGATCATGAAGAAACAGAAGTACGGCCGCATTGTGAATGTAACTTCGGTGACGGGTCCGTTGGTGAGTAATGCAGGCTCGGGCGCTTACGGCGCGGCCAAAGGCGCGATGGACGGATTGATGCGCGCCGTGGCGATTGAGCATGGACTGGACGGCATCACGATTAATGGCGTGGCGCCGGGTTGGATTCAGACCGGGTCTTCGCTCCCGGAAGAGTTGGTGGCGGCCACATACACGCCGCTTGGGCGCGCCGGCAGGCCTGAAGAAGTGGCGGCAGCCGTGGCGTTTCTGGCTTCGAAAGAGGCGTCCTATATCACGGGCCAGATCCTCGTGGTAGACGGCGGAAACAGTCTGCAGGAAACGAAGCGGGCCTAACCGCCCTATCGGCAAAGCCTGTTCGGCCCATAGAAAAGCAGGCTGCAGAGATAGCATTTGTGAACTAAAATGAAGTAAAGGCAAGGGCTCGTAGCTCAGCGGTTAGAGCAGCGGACTCATAATCCGTTGGTCCCAGGTTCAAATCCTGGCGGGCCCACCAACCTAAGTCCCAAACGAAGTACGGGTCTGCGTCTATTCTTTCGACGACCGAGCAGAGACCTGCAGGCCTAGCGATTCCGTGATGGTTTCGTCCAACTTTCTCCGGACGGCGGCGGCTTCCTTTCCAAGACGAGCTTCGCTCTCCTTACGAGCGTGCGATATCACCGTGAGTTCGTCGCCGGGCGCGTTCTGCAGAGCACTTTCGGCGTGCAGCATGCAAGCGAACACGTAGCGCTCGGGCTGTTGTTGCTTGTGCAAGAACTGGGCGTAGTTGAACCAGTCAGACGCCGCGCTGCGCGGATCGGAGAGCCCCACGTCGAGTTGTAGCGCGCGCTGGTAGGACTGCGTGGCTCCATGAATGTCACTCTGCTTCTCCTGCAAATTGGCAAGATGAACGAGGGCGAGACTTTCCAGCGCCTTCTCACCAGTCTTCTCCGCAAAACCGGCGGCCGCGGTGTAACCCCTGGAAGCATCGCTCGGGTGATTGATGGCGGCATCAGCATCGGCCACTTTGATGAGGGCCGCGAGCACAGGGCCGATATCGGCGGGGTTCTTTTGGTGGCGAGCGGCAATGATTTCCAGATAGATACGATAGCGGCGCGCCGCCGCCTGTAGTTCTCCTTGTTGATCGAGAGCTTGCCCGAGATAGAGTTGCGCGTTGGATTGGGCTGGGTCAACGTCGACGGCGCGTTGCCAGTTGTCGACAGCTTCTTGGTCATGGCCGAGGCGATGTGCGAGCATTCCATAATTGACCAGAGCGTCGGCGTTGCGCGGCCAGCGCGCGAGGATTTTCTGGAACTGCATGTAGGCCTCGGCGTCGCGCCCCGCTTCGACCAGACTCCGGCCATAGGACTCTTGCAACGCGAGATTTGCGGGATTGAGGGTAGCCGCGCGCTGCATGGCCGCGAGAGCGGCGTCGCGCTGCCCGGCAAGCTGCTCGGCGCGGGAGAGACGGACTTGCACGGAGCTGTCGTCGGGATTCAGCGCCGCCGCGCGCTGAAGTTCAGGGACAGCGCTCGCTTCGCTGGCCCACCAGAAATGCAGCTGGTCCACCGCAGCCCAAACGAATAGCAACGCCACCGTCGCGATACGGAAGGCACGAGCGGCGGGAGCACGTCCTGTTAGCCAGCGAGCGGCCCGCGCAAAAGTATTTTGTTTCTCGTCTCCCGCATGTGTCGATTTTTGCTTGGCGTCCAAGAGCAGTGCAGCGATGCGAGAATCGCGCAGTTTCCAGATGGCGCCGTCTAGAATAAAGTGGTGAATATTTACGAGAGCCGTGAATGTGAGAAAGCTCGCGGCAAAATCAGCGTGGAAAATGCGGCTGACGATCCAAGGCCCTGGGATGAAGAGCGCGATTCCGCCGGCAATCAGAGTTACAAGATAACGGGAAAACGACCAACGGGAGTCGCCAGCCGCACGGGCCTCCTTTTTCTGGTAATAGCTCGTAATCCACAAATACTGCGTGGAATGGAGCACGGCGAGCAGCCCGCTGCTGTAACGAGTCTGCGGGATTCCCCGGCCGCTGACAAACTCAAATACCACAGGCAAAAGAAACCAGAGAAACTGTGTCACCGTCAGCGTAACGACCGGGAGAACGCTGCGGAAGTTGCTTCTGCGGGCCAGCGAGCCGAGAGCCCAGCCACTGGCACCGACAAAAAAGAGCGCAAGCGCGGCTCGTGCGGGCAGAGTGAATTTAGCGGCGAGACCGAGAGAAAGGATAAGTGCATCGCCGGATGCGCCGGTGTGGAAGCTCAGCATCAGCAAAATATAGGAGGCGATGAAGGAAAGGCGAAGCGCGCGGCGTTCTGTTTCCGTGGGTGCAACGCCCGTGCGCCGGGCGAACATCATCAGCAATCCGAAATTTTGTCCGCTGTAGTGCCATGGGCTCCAGCAAATGTAGAGCGTGAAGATCCACGGAAGCAGCGGATACCAGAGGTGAGTGACGACTCCGGCCACAACGAGCAGCAGCGCGACATGTACCGTATAGAGGCGATATTTCTCGAATTCGCCGCGCGTGTGGTACGCGCGGTAGACCGTGGCCATGAAGTGCGGATAGTTTGACAGCAGCGCGAGAAAATAGAACGCTACGCTCCAGCCGCGCTCGTAGGAGTTCGCAAAATAAAATCCCGCGAGCAAGAGCGGCGCGGACCAGACGCCGCAGCCCACGGTCAAGTCAATCCATGGACGATAAATCCAGGGGCTCTGTGGCCGGGAGGGCAAGGCAGGCGACGAAGAACTCTGCTCCTCCGGGGGAGCAATGGTCGTGGTTTCCATGCTATTGCAGAGTACCGCGGCGTTGCGCGCCTGGGCGTCGAGGACCGCCATCACATGCGGAATCGGTTACTTGTACTTGCGAACGAGCTTCAGGAGACAGCGAGAATTCGGAGCAGCAATCCCGCCGGTGCTCCGCCAACCAGAGGGTCGATGACTGGAATAGGCGGCTAGCCCCAGTCAGAGCTTGCCGAGCGAACTGAGGCTAATTAGGGAAACACCACAATTGCTTCCTGAGACCTGGCGCTCTCATTTCCACGCATGTCAACGGCGGAGATGGAGTAGGAATACTTGTGCCCGGCCAATACGTTGACATCCTGGAATGACACCATGGTGTTTTGAACAGAATTGATGCGCGCCGGTTTGCCGTTCTCCTCTCGACGGTATACGTTGTAGCCGGAAACATCTTTTTCTGTATTCGGAGCCCAGAGGAGGTCAACGAATTTCTTCCCAGGAACGTGGCCAACTACCGGCAACAATCTTTCCGGCGCGGCGGGGGCAAAGACATCGTGTGTAGTGACTTCAAGCGGTGCCGAATCCTCCCCCTCAATTTGGGCAATCAGGCGGCCTTCCTGCGAGTACACCCTGGTCACAGGCGTAACCGAATATATGTAGGTTTTCTCCCATTCGATGCCCATATCCACGCCGCTCCAGCGCTCGCCTTCCGACGTGTGAACCACCCCGCGCAGATACGGCACAGGAGCCTGTTTCAACGAGCCCTTTTCACGCCGGTAGATGAGGTAATCGAACTCTAATGACGAAGACTGGGTTTCGATTTCGTTTTCCCAAATCAGGTATACCCCACGAGAATCCAGATCGGAATGCAAGCCTTTGGCCGGCAGAACCGGCGCCAAGGGTACAGCGACAGAATTAGAGAATCCTGATCTGCGTCCACGATCATCCCGAAACTCAACTTTATAGACAGCAAACTGCAGGTGATCAGAGTCGTCGCGGCTTTCAGGGAGTATGTCAATCAGACGGACTGTAGTTTCCGCATTGGGCTTCCCATGGGCAGCACTGGCAGCGACGCCTACTGACCTTTCAAAATTAACCTGTCTCACCACCTGTGGGCAGGCCAACCCCAAGTCTGAAATCGTCGCCGAGATATTTCGGCAAACTCTGGCAACCGCCAAATGTCCCGCAAAGGATTGGCCATTGTCCATATCACGCGGCTGGCTCCATGTGAGAGTAACCTTGTCACCCTTGCGAACGGCTCGCAAATCGCGCACCAACTGCAACTCTTTCGATGAGCCAGCTAAGCGACTTCCGGGCTCACCGCCCCGAGCCGACGCCGCGCAGAGAGCAAGGGCAAAGAACACCTTTTTCCATTTCATAAATTGTTTCTCGCCCGATCTTTCCTTGGCACTACTGCACCTCGATCCCGCTGAGCAGGGACTGGTTGACGACCGATGTGAACTGAACGATGTATTGGCCGCTGGCATTGGCATTCACGGTGAACTGCTTGACGATGGCCTTATTCTTAGCCCCCGCCGCCGCGAAGATATCGAAGGCGCTCAATACCTGCGCGCCGTTGATTCTCACGTTGAACTTCCGAGCGCCGGCGGTGTTGAAGTAAGTCTCGGCGAAATGTAGCCGCAGCGTGTGGCTTGATCCCGCGGTAAATCCGGGAAGTATGTAGGTGAAATTTCCCACGCGCGCCGTCTGGTAGACCTCCGTGGGCGCGGGGTTGGTGACGCCACTCAAGTCGATGATGTTGGCGTGGCTGATGGTGCCACCGCCGATGAAGTCTTTATCGGCGGCGAAGGGATTTTCAGCCGACCCTCCAGCATTGATCTGAATGACCGGTGAGACACAGGCCTGCGTGGCTGCGTTCGCCTGGTTCGAGGGTGCAGAGGTTCCTCCCGAATTGGCCGCTTCCACTAGATAGAAATAAGTCTTATTACAAGTTAGCCCAGAGTCGGCGAACGACGTGCTCGTCGCACCACTCGCAATCTGGTTGCTGCTGGAAGGGGTGAAGCCCGAAGTCGTGCCGCGGAAGAGATCATAGGTAACGCCCGGGGTCGGCGAGGCCGTCCAACTCAAGTTGATGGCGGAGCCAGAGGTTGCCGTCGCTGCCAGGTTCGAAGGCGCTTGCGGCGGCGTTCCATTCACGGCCAGCACCACACTGGCAGAATGCGAAGAGCTGCCACTGGTACCTGTGTTGATGAGCGTATAACTTCCCGGTGGAGTCGAGCTGGCGGTTGTAACTGTAAGCGTGGAGGAACCAGAGCCGCTGATGGAAGTTGGATTGAAGCTCGCAGTCGCGCCGGAAGGCAAACCGCTGGTGCTCAACGCCACAACCCCAGAGAACCCGTTCTGCGAAGTCACCATGACCGTATAGCTGGTAGTGCCTCCAGGGGCCACGGTCTGGGAACCCGGCGTATCCGAGATCATAAAGTCCGGACCACCAGAACTGGACAGCGTCAGCATACCTTGGAAGTCATGAAGCCGATTCGAGCTGAAAGTGGTGATCAGTGGAAAGTAGGTCTTGGCTTTGGCAGAGGATGAAGTATTGAGCGTAAGCGTGGCCGTTTGTGCCTGGGACTGTCCAGAAAAGCTGAGCTGCGCTGGACTAAACGTGCTGCTACCCGGGGGAGCGCCGAAAGACAACAATGATACGGTGCCAGTGAAGCCGTTCCTGGGCGTAAGAGTCAGGTCATAAACTACAGAGCTACCGGGCGTCACGGTTTGCGAGGTCGCCGGAGAAACCTCAAGTGTATAGTCGGGCGCTGAAGCATCGGCGACCGTCAAAGACCCTTCCCAGACATTCTCAATAGCGCCGCTCTGCCCCAGCACTTCGATGGCAGCAGTGCCCAATATTGGGGCTGGGTTGGCGGTAGTTTGAATGGTCATGGAAACTGGCACCGTGGCACCGGCAGTTAGCGCGACGGAAAGCTTGTCGAAACTTGCTTTAGCTGCGGCTGCGCTGCAACTTATTTTTCCCGTTGGATCCCATGTGCAGCTCTGGGGCAAATGGGCAACACCCAGAGCGACCATCCCATTGAAAGTGCTGCTCGCAGTAACATTCAAGTGGTACGTGACGGAGCCGCCTGGGGCGACGGTCTGGTTGTCATCCGTGGCCGTAATGGTGAAAGTAGGCTTGATATTGGGATCCGCATTGGGGACGCCCGGTGCCGGACAGAACGTAATGATATAACCCGTTTGAGGAGGAGCGTGGCAGTTGAAGTCGCTGGAAGGGTCATCGTAGGCATAACCGTAGACGGAAGGGGCGTGGTTCTTGACTCCGGTAGCGCGGAAATTCAAATTCCAAGCGACGTTGTTGCACGATCCGGGCACGCCGTAAGGACCGGCGCAGCAGTAGTTGGGCGTGCCGAATTTCCCGCACAGGCTCTGGCACCCGACTACGCTTCCCGCCGCGTCTTTAATTTGCATATCCGCGGGGCAGAAATTGCGCAGGTCGGCTTGGCAGGCTGGATTGATGCAGTGATTTGGGTTTGGGTCATCGAGTTGGATCGAGACCGGGAAATCGAAGGCATCCACCAGGCTGATATCGTAATTGTCGCTGCCGGTTGGGGAACCTGTCAGAGTAAATTCCGCCAGGCTAGTTGTCCCTGCGCCGGAGTGGGTGCATTGCAACAGGCCGTCGCAGTCGCCGGTCGCGCATGATCCGTGGCCGGAGCTGTCGAAGGTACAATTCCGGCGTCCCCAGAACCTGCCTGCAACCCAGGGCGTCGGGACGGTTGTGGTCACTGTGGCGCCGGGGACCATTTCGAGACCTCCGGGCGAGCCGTTGAAGACCGGGGCCGGATTACCGGCCCCGGCTACCCAAACGGTCTCGGAACAGTTGTTCTTGATCGTGAACTGGCGGGTCTGGGCCGCTGCCGAAAGCGACATCAGCAGCAGAGCCAGCGCTACCTTTATATGTCGACGTGCCCCGCCCAGCATGGTCCTTTGCGATACTTTCATGGCATTCTTCTCCAAACTGCTACTGGATCTCGATCCCGCTGACGAGCGACTGGTTAATCACTGAAGTAAAAGTAATGACATAGTCGCCCGTGGAACTCGCTGGCGCCGTGAACTGCTCAATCACGGCTTTGTTGATGGTTCCAGCGGCCGCAACGATGTCGAAGTTGGTCAGTACGGTCGTGCCATTGATGCTCACGTTAAACGTCCGGGAACCGGTTGTTTTGAAAAAAGTTTCCGCAAAGTGCAGGCGCACTGTGTGGCTTGAGCCGGGATTAAAGCCTGGAAGGGTGTAGGAGAAATGTCCCACGCGCGCGCTCTGGTATACGGCCATGGGAGCCGGATTGGTGACGCCGCTCAAGTTGATCGTATTGGTGTGATTAATTGTTCCGCCGCCGGCAAAGTTCGCATCGGCGATGAATGGTCCCACCGCGGGACCGCCACAGTTGATCTGAACGCCGCTGGTGATGGGACACGTGCTGGTTGTGGCGGTCGCCTGAGTGGAACCCGCCGATGAACCCGCGGCATCGAGGGCTTCCACCACGTAGTGGTACGTTGTGTTACACAATGCGCTTGTATCGTCATAAGTCGTGCCGGTAATGCCGCTTGCGATCTGATTGCTGCCCGAGGGCGTGAACCCGGCCGTTGTGCTGCGGAATACGCTGTACGAGCCAACTGTGCAGCCGGACGGCGCTGTGCTGGGGGACCAATTCAGATTGATCTGGTTTCCGGACGCCAGGAATGCGCTCAAACTTCCGGGCGCCGTGGGCACGCTGGCGCAGGCGCTGGTTCCGCCCGAAGTTATCGTCAGTGTGTCGGCACGCGAAATACTGGGGCTGGCTATGTTGAACAACTCAACAGTGTTTTTGCCGGCGTTGAGAGGAACCATGATGCTTGAGTTTTCAAAAGTCTCGAAATTCCCGGTGATCGGGAAGTGCATATCGTTGGTGATGACAACTCCGTTCACCTTGATTCCTCCCGGGCGGTCGGTAACTCCCGGAAAGAGACCAGAGGCGAAGGCATAGCGGATGGTTAATGTGTAATTGCCGCTCGTTGGCACAACCACGTTGGAAAACGTGGCGCTGCCCTCAACCGCGTAAGCCATGTCTACGACTTCATGAGCCGGATTGATTGAGTTCGTGGAGTGGATATAGGAAGGGAACCAGGCGCTTAGCTGCTCGAAACAGTCAAACCCTGCAAGCAACGCATCCGTGAAGTAATATTGTGTTCCTCCAGGTACGGCTACTCCAGCGACTGTGCCGTTCCCGCGTGATGCTGGCGGCCCTGGCGGACAGGGCCCAGCCATCGTCCTGCCAACTCCTAACGACAAGAGCATCAACAAAATCAAACACAAGTTTCTCATCAGCACTTCTTTTGAGTCTTTCATCGGAACTCCTTTGTATTGAAGAGCACCCTGGGAGCGAGCACCCAGGTACGATTTACCGAGTGTGACGAGCGGCTGGGAGCCGTGCAGTCGCCACCTCTATCCGGATAGGGATTCGGGAGTTCCCCCATCCAGAATTCCGTTGTTGTTACTGCACCTCGATCGCGCTCACCAGGGAGTTGTCTTTCACCGGAGTGAACGTGATCACGTATTGGCCGCTAGCATTTGCGTTTGCTGTGAACTGTTGGACGAAAGCCTTGTTCTTGGCGCCTGCGGCCGCAAAGATATCGAAGTTGGTCAATACTTGCGTTCCGTTGATGCTCACGTTGAAGACGCGCAGACCGGCAGCCGTCCAGTAGGTCTCGGCAAAGTGCAGCCGCACCGTGTGGCTAGAGCCAGCGGCAAAGCCGGGAATCGTGTATTTGAAATTGCCGATGCGCGCTGTTTGGTAAACGGCCATGGGCGCCGGATTGTTCACGCCACTCAGGTCAATAGTGTTGGTGTGATTGATGGTGCCTCCGCCGGTGAAGTCCATATCAGCAGCGAACGGACTGATGGCCGGGCCGCCGGAATTGATTTGAACTCCACCGGTCGTACCGGCTTTGGTTGTAGCGTTTGCCTGATTCGACGGGCCAGATACGCCTCCCGAGTTGGCGGCCTCTATCAGGTAAAAGTAGGTTGCGGAAGCCGCCAGACCGGTGTCGGAGAACGATGTGCCACTCACACCGCCGGCGACCTGGTTGCTGCCCGATGGGGCGAAACCGGAGGTGGTGCTACGGAACACGTTATAGCTCGCGGCGCACGAGG
>Ga0210410_10004092_pt1 | contig 12825 bp, 10 predicted proteins | sample IncBWC4MmetaG_FD_161058 | JGI IMG/M metagenome (GOLD analysis project Ga0210410, IMG submission 161058) | Forest soil microbial communities from Barre Woods Harvard Forest LTER site, Petersham, Massachusetts, United States - Inc-BW-C-4-M | ecosystem: Environmental > Terrestrial > Soil >... | reverse complement strand
CAGCGCGGGCCAATTTCGACGACGCCGCGATCAAGCCGTATCTCGCGCTCGATCACATGATCGAGGCTGCCTTCGACTGCGCCACCCGCCTGTTCGGCGTCACCTTCGCCGAGCGCAAGGATGTCCCGGTCTGGCATCCGGACGTCAGGGTCTGGGAGGTCAAGGACAGCGCCGGCCGACACAAGGCGCTTTTTTATGGCGACTATTTTGCCCGGCCCTCGAAGCGCTCGGGCGCGTGGATGACGTCGCTGCGCGACCAGCAGAAGCTCGACGGCGCCGTCGCGCCGCTGGTCATCAACGTCTGCAACTTCCCAAAAGGCGCCGACGGCGAGCCGTCGCTGCTGTCGCCTGATGACGCCAGGACGCTGTTCCACGAATTCGGCCATGGCCTGCACGGGATGCTGTCGGACGTGACCTATCCCTCGCTGTCGGGCACCTCGGTGTTCACCGATTTCGTCGAACTGCCCTCGCAGCTCTACGAGCACTGGCAGGAGCAGCCGCAGGTGCTGCGGCAGTTTGCCCGGCACTACCAGACCGGCGAGCCCTTGCCGGACGACCTCCTGAAACGCTTCGTCGACGCGCGCAAATTCAACCAGGGTTTTGCCACGGTGGAGTTCGTCTCCTCGGCGCTGATCGATCTCGAATTCCACACCCAGCCGGCTTCCGCGATCAGGGATGTGCGGGCGTTCGAGCGCCAGGAACTGGAAAAGATCGGCATGCCCGCGGAGATCTCGCTGCGGCACCGGCCGACCCAGTTCGGCCATATCTTCTCCGGCGATCACTATGCATCGGGCTATTACAGCTACATGTGGTCGGAGGTGATGGACGCCGATGCGTTCGGCGCCTTCGAGGAAGCCGGCGATATCTTCGATCCGGCGACCGCCAGACGCCTGCACGACGACATCTATTCCTCCGGCGGCTCGCGCGATCCCGAAGACGCCTACGTCGCGTTCCGCGGCCGCGAGCCGGAGCCCGACGCGCTGTTGCGCCGGCGCGGCCTGCTGGAAACGCCCGAGACCGCCTGAGGGCTTTGGCCGGTCCGCCTCAGCCCGGCCAAAAGCCGCGGATCAGCGGCATGAAGAAGATCGCCAGATTGATCGCAAAGCCCAGGCTCCACAGGATCGAGCGCAGCGTCGGCCGGTCGCCGAGATAGGTGAAGACATAGGCGATCCGCACGATCAGGAACAACACCGCCAGCTCGTCGATCAGCCGCTGCGGGCCGGCACGGAATTCCGCCAGCAACACCGCGACGGCAAAGAACGGAAAGGCCTCGATGCCGTTCTGATGCGCGCCCAGCGCCCGCGCGCGAAGGGGGTCGGCATAGAAGGCGGGATCGCGCGGCTTGGAGTTGTCGAAACGGCGAAATCCGATCCATTTCACGGACCCGATCGTCAGCAGATAGAGCATCAGCGTTCCGAAAACGCACCATTCGGCGACCGTCATGGCTTCCCTCGATCCCGCGTAAGGGGATGACAGTACCGAAACGGCCATTATCTTGACAAGGATAGCCCAACGCGCCAAGCCACAGCGATCATGACAGCGGTTGTTCCCATCGAAAACGCAAAGCCCGCGGCTGCCGAAATCGGGGCGGAGCGTGTCGGCGTACTGCTGGTCAATCTCGGCACCCCCGACACCGCCGACGCGAGGGGCGTGCGCGTCTATCTCAGGGAATTCCTGTCCGATCCCCGGGTGATCGAGGATCAGGGGCTAAAATGGAAGCTGGTGCTGAACGGCATCATCCTGCTCGTCCGTCCCCGCCGCAAGGCGCGCGATTACCTGAAGATCTGGAACGCCGAGAAGAACGAATCTCCGCTCAAGACCATTACCCGCGCACAGTCGGACAAGCTCGCTCGCAGCATCGCCGACCACGACCACATCGAGGTGGACTGGGCGATGCGTTACGGCAACCCGTCGATCCACGCGGGGATCGAGGCGTTGACGGCGCGGGGCTGTGATCGCCTGCTGGTGGTGCCGCTCTATCCGCAATATTCGGCCGCGACGTCGGCGACCGTCTGCGATGAAGTGTTCCGCGTGCTCGCCGGCATGCGCGCGCAGCCCACCTTGCGGGTGAGCCCGCCATATTACCAAGACCCCGATTATATCGAGGCGCTGACGGTCTCGATCAACGCGCATCTCGAAACCCTGCCGTTTGCGCCGGAGCTGATCGTGGCCTCGTTCCACGGCATGCCGCAGCAATATGTCGACAAGGGCGATCCCTACCACGCGCAATGCGTCGCCACGATCGATGCGTTGCGCCAGCGCTTGGGCCTGGATGCGTCGAAACTGCTCTTGACCTTCCAGTCGCGCTTCGGCTTCGACGAGTGGCTCAAGCCCTACACCGACAAGACCATGGAGCGGCTGGCCAGGGAAGGCGTGCGCCGCATCGCGGTGGTGACCCCCGGTTTCTCCGCCGATTGCCTGGAAACGCTGGAGGAAATCGCGCAGGAAAACGCCGAAATCTTCAAGCACAATGGCGGCGAGCAATTCGCCTTCATCCCCTGCCTGAACGACAGCGAGCCCGGCATGGACGTCATCCGCCAGCTGGTGCTGCGCGAGCTTCAGGGCTGGATTTAGCGTTAACGACGCGGGGTTTCCGCGGGGATTCAGTCGTCATGCATCTGGCGGCCGGCAAACCCGGCCTTACCTGTATTCGAAAAGCGCGGACTGAACCGGCGCGGCCGGCGTGCAGACAAACAAGCGTGAGCCCGGGCGCGTTTCGTGCCGGGCATTGGAGGGTTCATGACCGGGTTTGACATTTTCGCCATTGCGCTGGTGCTGCTGGTTATCTTCACGCTGTTGGCCGGCATCAAGACGGTGCCGCAGGGCTACGACTGGACCATCGAGCGGTTCGGCAAATACACCCGCACCCTGGCGCCGGGACTGAACATCATCGTCCCCTATTTCGACCAGGTCGGCCGCAAGATGAACATGATGGAGCAGGTGATCAACATTCCGGAGCAGGAGGTGATCACCAAGGACAACGCCACCGTGACGGTCGACGGCGTCGCATTCTTCCAGGTGTTCGATGCAGCGAAGGCAAGCTACGAGGTCGCCAATCTCAATCAGGCGATCATCGTTCTGACCATGACCAATATCCGCTCGGTGATGGGGGCGATGGACCTCGACCAGGTGCTGTCACATCGCGACGAGATCAACGAGCGGCTGTTGCGCGTGGTCGATGCGGCGGTGTCGCCCTGGGGGCTCAAGGTCAACCGCATCGAGATCAAGGACATCGTGCCGCCCGCGGACCTTGTGGAAGCGATGGGACGGCAGATGAAGGCCGAGCGCGTCAAGCGCGCCGACATCCTGCAAGCGGAAGGCCAGCGGCAATCGGAAATCCTGCGGGCCGAGGGCGCCAAGCAGGGCCAGATCCTGCAGGCCGAAGGCCGCAAGGAGGCGGCGTTCCGCGACGCCGAGGCGCGCGAGCGCTCCGCCGAAGCCGAGGCCAAGGCGACGCAGATGGTCTCCGAGGCAATTGCCAAAGGCGACGTCGCCGCGCTGAATTACTTTATCGCCGACAAGTACATCAAGGCGTTCGGCCAGCTTGCGGATTCGCCGAACCAGAAGATCATCATGCTGCCGATCGAGGCGATGAGCATTCTGGGATCGCTTGCCGGCATCGGCGAGATCGCGAAGGCGACCTTCGGGGAAAGCGCGGCATCGGCGCAGGCCGCCGCGCGCCGTTCCTCGGTGCCGCCGGCGGGTCCCATCCCGCCGCCGGTGACGCCGCGAGCATGATCATGAGGATCGATCCATGAGCGAAATGTTCTCCACGCTGGGCACCTGGAACTGGCTGATCTTCGGCATCGTGCTGATGGCGCTGGAGCTGCTGGCGCCCGGGGTCTTCCTGTTCTGGCTCGGGCTTGCCGCGCTGCTGGTAGGGCTTTTGTCGTTCGCGATCAATCCGTCCTGGCAGACGCAGATCCTGATGTTTGCGATCTTTGCCGCCTGCGCGGTACCGCTGTGGCGGCGCATCGCGCTTTCCGGCAAGGCGGCAAGCGCGAGCAATCCGTTCCTCAACAAGCGCGCGGATGCGCTGGTGGGACGGGTGTTCACGCTGGAAAAGCCGATCATCGACGGCTCGGGCACGGTGCGGATCGATGATACCGTCTGGCGTATCGCCGGCCCCGACGCACCGGCCGGCAGCCGGGTCCGGATCGTGCAGGCCGACGGCGCCAGCCTGACGGTGGCGATGGCCTAGACGAGGCACCGTCATTCCGGGGCAGCCCGCAGGGCTGAACCCGGAATCTCGGGATTCCCCGATGTGCAAGTCAAATCTGAGGTTCGCGTCTTCGACGCGCCCCGGAATGACGTGATTGAGTTAGCCGATCCTTTGTTTGCTCCATCGTTCCGCAAAGCGATGCAGCGGCAGGAAGGTTTTGTTTAGTTCCCGGCCCAGTCCGGTGAGCCCATACCCGCCGGCCGGGAGAAGCTCGATAAAGCCGGCCTCCCGCAGTTCCGACAGCCGCGCCTGCAGCACTGTGGGCGAGGCCTCGTCGCAGGCCGCGCGCAGCGCCCGCGACGTTAGCTGCGCCTCACGCAATTCCCAGAGGATCCGCAAGGACCAGCGCCGACCCAGGAGGTCGAGCAGCACCATGATCGGCCGGCCGGTCCTGGAGCCGCGCACACTGCGTTTTTGCCCGGCTTTTCCCACGACTGCGGCTGGTTTCGGCATCCGAAGCTCCCTTGCGGTCTGCTACAGATAATGTAGCATCTTGCTACGTTTATTGTAGCACGGGAGCCCGTCATGTCACGCATTGCGCCGTTGCAGCCGCCTTACGATCCGGAAATCCAGGGACAATTCGACCGCATCATGCGCGGCGCGCCGCCGCTTGTCTTGTTCCGGATCGTCGCCGGCCACGCGCGGGCCTGGGAGAAATTCCGCGCTGGCAGCCTGTTGGACAAGGGGCCGCTCTCCTTGCGTGAACGCGAGATCGTCATCGACCGCACCTGTGCGCTGACGGGGTGCGAATATGAATGGGGCGTCCACGTCGCGGCGTTTGCGGCCGCCGCGCATCTCAGCGACGAGCAGGTCCGCGCCACGGTCCTGGGCGGCGCCGACGCGCAATGCTGGTCGCAAAGCGAACGGGCCTTGATCGCGGTGGTCGATGCGCTGCACACCCGCGCGACGCTGGATGACGCCGAGTTCAAGGCGCTGTCGGCGCATTACGACGACGCGAAGATCCTGGAGATCGTCCTGCTCTGCGGCTTCTATCGCACCGTGTCGTATCTGGCGAACGGGCTGGACTTGCCGCTGGAGGAAAATGCGGCGCGGTTTCCGAAGGCGGCCTAACCGTCGCTGCGAGCAAAGCGAAGCAATCCATAGAGCCGCAAAGGAAGAGTGGATTGCTTCGTCGCTGCGCTCCTCGCAATGACGCTGGGAGAGTTCACGCCACGCCCGCGCGCAGCACGTCGTGGACGTGCACGATGCCGACCGGCTTTTTGCCTTCGGCGACGATCAGCACCGACACCGCGGGCCTCGAGGAATCGACGCTCTCCCGCATGATTTCGCTGGCGAGCATTCCGGGGGCGATCGTCTTGGGATTTTTCGTCATCACCTCGTCGACCAGCGCCGTCATCAGATCGGGCCGCATGTGACGGCGCAAGTCGCCGTCGGTGATGATGCCGGCGATGTCGCCGCCCTTGTCCACGATGCAGACGCAACCGAATCCCTTGGCCGACATTTCCACCAGCGCGTCCGACATTTTCGTCCCCAGCGGCTTCAGCGGAATCGCGTCAGCGGTATGCATGATGTCGCGGACGAATTTCAGCATCGCGCCCAGCTTGCCGCCGGGATGGAAATTGGCGAATTCCAGCGCGGTAAAACCGCGGCCTTCGAGCAGCGCGATGGCGAGCGCATCGCCGATCGCGGCCTGCATCAGCGACGAGGTGGTCGGCGCCAGATTATGCGGGCAGGCCTCTCGCGCCTTCGGCAGTTCCAGCACGATCTGCGCGGCTTCGCCGAGCGGAGAGCCCGCGTTCGAGGTCACGGCGATCATCGGAATCGCAAAACGTTTCGAATAATTGACGAGGTTCTTCATTTCCGGCTGCTCGCCGGACCACGACAGCGCGATGATGACGTCGTCGGCTGTGATCATGCCGAGATCGCCATGGCTGGCCTCGGCGGCATGCACGAAGAAGGCCGGGGTGCCGGTGGAGGCGAGCGTGGCGGCGATCTTGCTCGCCACATGCCCCGACTTGCCGAGCCCGGTGACGATGACACGGCCCTTGGCCTCGCGGATGGTGTCGACGGCTCTGGCAAAGGCGGGCCCGAGCGTGCCCTGCAGGGCCGCCGCGATCGCGCCGACGCCGCTGATCCCGGCATCGAGCGTGCGCAAGGCCGACTGCACGGCGGCGTCTGTCCCGGATGATTGTGCCATCAGCGGTTTCGAATTGGCCATGTCTGGTTCCGAAGGGGGCGGGGCTGGGCCGCGCGGGCCTCTCCTTAGCACGGCCGATTTGGCGATGCGACGCGCCCGGCGGTTCTCAACGGCTCATTAACCATAATTGTTTTAACTCCATTAACGACGATTTCCGCGCCCGCGTGGAACCCGATCGGCAAGCGTATGAATTCGCTGGGGTATTTCTATCGTGATGTCGGGTTCAGCAAGGCGCCTCCAGAGGCGCGTGCAGCTTTTACGCGCGCTCTTGCCATGCCTTGCGTTGATCGCCCTCGATAAGGTCCCGGCGCATGCCCAGATGGTCACATCGGACCTGTTTCGCCCTGAGCGCGACGGGTTTGTCCGGCCGCAGGATTCGCCGCTGCGCAGGGTGAGCGACAACGCTTCCAGGGCCGCCGATCCAGCCGATCCCGAGGCGAAGCTTCGCGACAAGGACAAGCCGGCGCCGTCGCGGATTGGCCAGATCCCGAGCTACGGCCTGCCCGCCGCCAACGGTGCTTCGGCGACCGGCTTCGATTCCCTCAATCGCACGCGCAAGAAACCGGCGCTCCATCCCGGCCAGCCCAGGCCGAAACCCGCGCCCGGTCCGGGCAGCCCGGCGCCGGCGGCCTCGTCAGCGTTGCCGATTGCAAACGGCCGGATACGCCTGTCGATTCCACCATCGGAGACCGCCAACAAGACGCCGCTCCCGCCCGCAATGGCCGGCACGGTGGTGGGCCAGCCGCCGCGCAAGCGGCTGAAGGTCGACGACGATCCGTTCGGCGCGGTCGGCGGTTACGCCGGCAGCTTTCTGATCAAGTCGGCGGTCGAACTCTCCGGCGGTTACGACACCAATCCCGGCCGCTCCTTCGTAGCCAGAGGCTCGCCGCTTTATGTGATTGCGCCGGAATTCCTCGCCGTCTCCGACTGGGATCGTCACGCGCTAGTTGCCGACCTGCGCGGATCGTTCACCGGCTACGGCAACACTTTTCCGCCGCCGGCCGACGGCACCATCTCCTCGGTGCCGACCGATCTCGACCGGCCGGATTTCACGGGCCATATCGACGGCCGTCTCGACGTCACCCATGACACGGGCCTGACCGGGCAGGCACGCCTGCGGGTTTCCACCGACAATCCCGGCAGCCCGAATATCCAGGCGGGCCTCGCCAAATACCCGATCTATACGACGCTCGGCGGCACCGTCGGCATCGACCAGAGTTTCAATCGGCTGGACCTCGCCGCGGGCGGCACCGTCGACCGTACCGTCTATACCGACTCGAAACTCACGGACGGCGAGGTCACCAGCAACGACGACCGCAACTTCAACCAGTATGGCGGGTTGGGGCGCGTCAGCTACGATCTGCTGCCGAGCGTAAAACCATTTGCCGAGATCGAGGGCGACAGCCGCATCCACGACCTCACCTTCGACCGCTCCGGCTTTCAGCGCGATTCGAGCGGCGGCTATGCCAAGGCCGGCACGTCATTCGAATTCACGCGCCTGCTGACCGGCGACATCTCGGTTGGCTACGCCATGCGCGATTATGTCGATCCGCGCCTGAACCGGCTGCAGGGCCTCTTGACCTCGGCCTCGCTGACCTGGACGGCGACGCCTCTGACTACGGCAAAATTCTATTCCACCACCTCGATCGACGAGACCACCGTGCCCGGTGTCTCCGGCGTGCTGACGCACACCTACACCTTCGAGGTCGACCACGATTTCCGCCGCTGGCTCACGGCGATCGGCAGATTCACCTACGGCACCTACGACTATCAGGGCGACGGCCGGTCCGACAAAACCTACTCGCTCGAGGGTGATGTCATCTACAGGATGACCCGCAACCTCTGGCTCAAGGGCACGCTGCGGCGCGACATCCTCGACTCCAACATTCCGCTGGCGAGCTCGGCCTCGACAGTGGTGATGCTGGGAGTGAGGCTGCAGAACTGAGTTTTCAATCTCGTCATTGCCGGGCCTGACCTGGCAATCCATCCCCTTTGAAAAACGCTTCCTTTGAAGATTGATGGATACGCGGGTCAAGCCCCGCGTATGACATTCGTGCGTGTGGTGATAGTGCCCGCAGACGCCCCTCGCCGATCCTCCGACCCCGGCAGGGGGCTGGAACCGGGTCCGGTTTCGTGCGTTATCGAGGGTTATGGCAGGATGCTGAATGGCGCGGAAAATCACACCACGGCGTAATCTGTTCGAGAGCGAGCGCAGATTCCGTCTTCTGGTGGAAGGGGTTGTCGATTACGCCATCTTTATGCTGGACCCCGGCGGCATCATCAGCAACTGGAATGCTGGCGCCAGGCGCATCAAGGGCTATGAAGCCGCCGAGGTCGTCGGCCGCCACTTCGAGATGTTTTATCTGCCGGAAGATCGCGAGGCGGGAATGCCGGCCCGCTCACTGCAAACCGCGCGCGAGAATGGCAGGTTCGAGGCGGAAGGTTGGCGGCTGCGCAAGGATGGCACGAAATTCCTCGCTTCCGTCGTCATCGATGCGATCTACGAAGCGGACGAACTGATCGGCTTTGCCAAGATCACGCGCGACATCACCGAGCGGGCCAATGCCCAGGTGGCGCTTCACGCAAGTGAAAGCCAATTGCGGCTGCTTGTCTCCGGTGTGACCGATTATGCGCTCTACATGCTCGATCCGAACGGGATCGTTACCAACTGGAATATCGGCGGGCAGCGCATCAAGGGATACCTTCCGGAAGAAATCATTGGTCGGCATTTTTCCCGGTTCTACTCCGAGGCCGACAAGGCTGCCGGCCGGCCAGCGCGCGCCTTGCAACTGGCGAGGGATCATGGCCGCTACGAAGAAGAAGGCTGGCGCGTCCGCAAGGACGGCACCTTCTTCTGGGCCAGCGTCGTGATCGATGCGATTCGCGACGACCACGGCGATATTCTCGGCTTCGCCAAGATCACCCGCGATATCTCCGAACGCCGCGAGGCGCAGCAGAAACTGGAAAAAATCCAGCGGCAACTCGCCGAGTCGCAAAAGCTTGACGCCCTCGGCCAGCTTACCGGCGGTGTCGCGCACGATTTCAATAATCTGCTGATGATCATCAGCGGCAACATCCACATCCTGAAAAGGCTCGCGGGCAATGATGCCAAGGGGCTGCGGGCCGTCCAGGCCATCGAGAAAGCCTCTCAGCACGGCGCGTCGCTGACCCGCCAACTGCTCACCTTTGCCCGCCGGCAGAGCGTCAGTCCGCAAACGGTCGATCTCTCCGAGCGCATTCATTCGCTGAGGGAAGTCCTCGACACCGGGCTCGGCGGTTCGGTGCAGATTGTTATCCGTGTCGATGCCGGCGTCTGGCCGGTGACCGTCGATCCCGGGGAATTCGAGGCGGCGCTGGTCAATCTGGTCGTCAACGCGCGCGACGCCATGGCCGGCGGCGGAACGATCACGATCCGGGCAAGCAATACCTGTCTCGACGACGATGCCCGCAGCGGCGATTTCGTGGCGATCCGGGTCGAGGACACCGGCACGGGCATTCCTCCCGACGTCGTCGCCAAGGTGTTCGATCCGTTCTTCACGACCAAGCCGGTCGGCAAGGGGACGGGTCTCGGCCTTTCACAGGTGCATGGTTTCGCGCATCAGGCCGGGGGCACGGTGACGGTGGAAAGCGAGCTCGGAAAAGGGACGACGCTGACCATCTATCTGCCGCGCGGCGTGCCGGAAACCGCATCCGCGTCCGTCGAGCCGGACTCCGTCGGCAGCGGCACGGTACTGCTGGTCGAGGACAATCCCGACGTCGCCAGTGCCAGCGCGGGCCTGCTCGAGCAGCTCGGCTATTCCGTCCGCTGGGTCCCCGACGCCGAGTCCGCCCTTTCAGCGCTCGATCGCGGGTCCATCGACCTCGTCTTCAGCGATATCGTGATGTCCGGAAAAATGGATGGCCTGGGCCTCGCGCGCGCCATCAAGCAGAAGCATCCGGCGCTGCCGATCCTGCTCGCAACCGGCTACAGCGATGCGCTCCAGAGCGTCCGCGGCGACTTTCAGATCCTTCGAAAGCCCTACCAGCTGCACGAATTGAGTCGCGCGCTTTCGCGGCTGTCGGCGGGGTGATGCCGGTGGGTTGAGCCTCGCCCATCCGGTGGCGAGGCGTGATTCCTCACCGCGGCAGGTTCGTCGTCCCCATCAAAAACTGATCGATCGACCGGGCGCAGAGGCGGCCTTCGCGGATCGCCCAAACCACCAGCGACTGGCCGCGGCGCATGTCGCCGGCGGAGAACACGTTGGGGCGCGAAGTCTGGTAGTCGACGGTGTTGGCGCGCACATTGCCGCGCGGGTCGAGGTCGACGCCCAGTGTCTTCAGAAGGCCCTCATGCACCGGATGCACGAAGCCCATCGCGAGCAGCACCAGCTGCGCGTCGAGTTCGAATTCGGTTCCCGCGATGGGCTTGAACTTGTCATCGACCTGCACGCAGTGCAGCTTTGCCACCCTGCCGTCTTTGCCGGAGAAGTGCTGCGTCAGCACGGCGTAGTCGCGCTTGGCGCCTTCGGCCTGGCTCGAGGAGGTCCGCATCTTCAGCGGCCAGTTCGGCCACGTCACGCCCTTGTTCTCATGCTCGGGCGGTGCCGGCATGATCTCTAACTGCGTCACCGATAGCGCACCTTGCCGGAACGACGTGCCGATGCAGTCCGATCCGGTATCGCCGCCGCCGATCACCACCACATGCTTGCCGCCGGCGAGAATGTCCGGCGCGCCGCCGAGCGGCTCGTTGCTGACGCGGCGGTTCTGCTGCGGCAGGAAATCCATCGCGAAGTGAATGCCGGCGAGATCGCGACCGGGGATCGGCAAATCGCGCGGGGCTTCCGCGCCGCCCGTCAGCGCCAGCGCGTCATATTCGTTGAGCATTTCGCGCGGGTCGATCGCGCCCTGCGAGGCGCCGCCGACATGGGCGCCGTAGTGGAACGTGACGCCCTCGGCCTCCATCTGCGCTAGGCGACGGTCGATGACGTGCTTCTCCATCTTGAAATCGGGAATGCCGTAACGCAGCAGGCCGCCGGCCTTGGCGAATTTCTCGAACACATGCACGTCGTGCCCGGCGCGCGCCAGCTGCTGCGCGCAAGCCAGGCCTGCCGGGCCGGAGCCTATGATCGCGACCTTCTTGCCGGTCTTGGTCGCGGCTATTTCCGGCTTGAGCCAGCCGTTTTCCCAGGCGCGGTCGACGATCGCGCATTCGATGGTCTTGATGGTGACGGGATTGTCGTCGATGTTGAGCGTGCAGGAGGCTTCGCAGGGCGCCGGGCAGATGCGCCCCGTAAACTCCGGGAAATTGTTGGTCGAGTGCAAATTGCGCGAGGCTTCTTCCCAGTTGCCCTGGTAGACCAGATCGTTGAAGTCCGGAATCTGGTTGTTGACCGGGCAGCCCGGCGTGCCCGGCTGAACCGAGCCGGTGCCATGGCAATAGGGAATGCCGCAGTTCATGCAGCGCGCGGCCTGATCGCGGGTGTCTTTCTCGCTCAGGGGAATGACGAATTCGCGATAGTGCTTCACGCGCTCGGCGACCGGCGCGTACTTGCGGTCGTGCCGCTCGATCTCCAGAAATCCCGTAATCTTGCCCATTAAAGAACCTTACGCCCCTGCAGCTTTTTTGCGGTCATTCCGGCATGCGCCGCAAGGCGCAGACCCGGAATCTCGATGTTGTGTTGCGAGGTTCCAGGTTCGCGCTTCGCGCGCCCCGGAACGACGCCTGTTTATTTGAGCATGATCTTATCCGAAAACCGGTGCCCACTTTTCGGGATCATGCCGTGTGAATCTCACGCCCCGATCGCGATTTTAGGTTCGGCGTCGGCGTGGGCCTTCAATTCCCGCAGCGCGCGGCGGTATTCCACCGGCATCACCTTGCGGAATTTCGGCAAGTACGCCTTCCAGTTGGCGAGAATATCGGCGGCGCGTTTCGATCCCGTCAGCTTGGCGTGGCGGGTGATCAGGATGTGCAGCCGCTCGATATCGGACTCCAGCAGGTTGGCGAACAGTTCGACCCGGCCATGGGCCTCGAGATCGCCCGAGGAGTGATAGGCGTTCTCGTTGATCATCTCTTCCGAAAGCACCGGCTCGAGTTCGACCATCGACATGTTGCAGAGTTTCGGGAAGTCGCCGGTCTGGTCGAGAACGTAGGCCACGCCGCCGGACATGCCGGCCGCGAAGTTGCGCCCGGTCTTGCCGAGCACCACGACGATGCCGCCGGTCATGTATTCGCAGCAATGGTCGCCGGCGCCTTCGACGACTGCCACCGCGCCGGAATTGCGCACGGCGAAGCGTTCGCCGGCGATGCCGCGGAAATAGCATTCGCCCTCGATCGCGCCGTACATCACGGTGTTGCCGACGATGATGGATTCCTCCGGCACGATGGCGGAGTTGCGCGGCGGCTTGACGATGATGCGGCCGCCGGACAGGCCCTTGCCGACATAGTCGTTGCCTTCGCCCTCGAGTT
>Ga0210410_10004090_pt1 | contig 12828 bp, 15 predicted proteins | sample IncBWC4MmetaG_FD_161058 | JGI IMG/M metagenome (GOLD analysis project Ga0210410, IMG submission 161058) | Forest soil microbial communities from Barre Woods Harvard Forest LTER site, Petersham, Massachusetts, United States - Inc-BW-C-4-M | ecosystem: Environmental > Terrestrial > Soil >... | reverse complement strand
GGGCGACAGCCGCTTCAGTTTTAACTCCACTGCTCGCACCAGGCACTCGGCAAAGTAGGATGAAAAATCATCTTTCAAATCCGGCGCCAAGCGGGGCGCCCGCGCGGCCTTCTCGTAAAGCTGACGTTTCACGGCCAGTACATGCGGATATTGCTGCGGGAGCGGATCGAGCACAAAATGCAGGAAGGCGTGCCTGACGATGTCCGTCGGGATGTCATCAGAACCGCTCAGAACGATCGAGTAATGCTCTCCGGAATTCCGAACGTTCGTGATGCGTCCGACCAGAGGCTCGAGGATGATGGTAAATGTCCGCGGAGTCGTGGGATCCTGAAGCTGCCGGAGATAACCCGTCGTCACAAAAACGATTTGCGACACTGGGTCATGAACTTTCTCAATTTCCCGATTGTAGATGGGCTGCAAATCTCTCCAGAGGCGCCCGATTTTTTGCTCTTCGTAATAGCTGGAGAGAATTTCGCTGAAGCCATCGAGCGCCAGCACTTCCGTCGGCACGTCGTCTCGCCGAAGTGTTATCAGGAATTTAGGCGCGGGCCCGGAAAGCAGACCAAACCAAATGTAGCGCGAGAGCGTGGCCCCCGGGTCGCGAACTACATGCTCCTTGTAATATTCCCGAACGGCGTCTACCGCCGGCCCTTGCTGATGCTGCATCTGCTCCCGAAGACGGGCGCGCAGCGGATGCCAGTTCGCCGCGCTCACGTTTGATTCGAATCCCGCCGCCAGCAGCGCGCACATCGTCGTAAACATGGCTTCGCTGCCGTCCACTGTAGTGTTAGTCGTTGGCGCCGTTCGTCGAGGTGCTGGGGGCAAGGGCATCTGCCCGCTCGCCGCCAGCGGCCCGAGCAGAAAGAGTGCTGCCGCGCACAACCAGGCCAATACCATTCGCTGAAATTGTTTTGTCATGAACTCTGCCGCAGTTCTCGCTCGAGCTGGCTACTCATGCAAACGATAGTTCAACCTCTAGGGAAAGACAGACGCCGAGGTCTGCCTCCCAACATTCCCGCCAAAGTCCCTTGGGGCGCTCACTCTCCTGTGGCATCCCTGCAGCATCTTTTCAATTTACAAGCGCACTTCCCATCCGTCAAGGAATCAGCAGTTGGCTCAAGCCGCTCACCATCCAACTCTTGCTACTTTAGGGAGCATCTGTTAACTGTGAGGATGCGTTCACACCTGCCGCGGGATGGCTCGATTCTATGCGTTCCCCTCGCATGAAAAAAACCGCGCTTTTCCTGTCGGTCGGTGCCCTGTCATGGGTTAGCCGGCCCTTCGCGCTCGACGCCCACTTCCTGCGCGGGCACGCCTGTTCGCCATCGCTGCATTCTGCTGCGCATCCTTCCTCCGAGCAGGATTCCCCCGCCGCGCCCGCTCCGTCTGGCAGGCTCCGCGTATCGCAAGAAGTTCAGCTTACGGGGGATTCCTCTTGGGTTGACACGGGCATCGACGTGCAGACAGGTGAACACCTGGTGGCTACTGCGACGGGCAAACTACGGTACGCTGATCAGCAGACCGACACCGCCCCAGCTGGCATGGCCCGCGGCTTCAAGGATCTTCTGCGCATTCTGCCCTTCAACGGAGCGGGACGCGGCGCTGTCATTGGCCGCATCGGCGACCTAGACACCTCGCAGCCGTTTCTCATCGGCGCAAAACGTGACCTCGTCTCGCCTCTATCCGGCCGCCTCTCGATCGGCATCAATCAACTCAGTAGCGACACGGGCGATGGCACGTATTCGGTTCGTATCGAGATTTATCCCGCCGATGCCAACACGCTCCTATACACCGCCAAGGCGGTGTCCTCCATGCGCGGCGTCGGCGATGATCTCTTCTCGAGAATCCCGCGCCGCATCTCCGATAAAGCCGGCGATCCCGGCGACATGGTCAACTTCCTGATTATCGGCTCCCAGGACGCCATGGAAAAAGTCTTTACCACCGCCGGCTGGGTCAAGGTCGACGCCAACGTCAAAGAAACCGTCCTCAACGGCTTCCTGGCAAGCATGTCCAAGGAGTCCTATCTCACCATGCCCATGAGTCCACTCTATCTCTTCGGCCGACAGCAGGACTACGGATGGGCTCACGCCGAACCCATCTCCGTAGTCGCTTCGCGCAATCACCTGAGGATTTGGAAGGCACCCTTCGAAGTCAATGGCCGAACTCTCTGGGTCGGCGCCGCCACTCACGATATCGGCTTCGAAAAGGATCAACGTAACAACCGCCTAACGCACAAAATCGATCCGAACGTCGACCTCGAGCGCGATTATGTGGAAAAAACGCTCGCGTCCACAGGCCTGGTCGCAGAAGTGACTCACGTCCTCCCACCAAATCCAATGCAAGAAGCCAAAACCGCTACCGGCGGTAGTTTCCACTCCAACGGGCAAGTGCTTGTCTTGAAACTCGGCGAATCCTCGCAGAGGTAGCGCGGGCCGAGTTCGTCCAGCCAACAAACGCCTGGCCCGCGACCGTGCCATAAACCGTGCGCCCCTAAGCAACTCAAGAATGCCAGTAAGTTATTGTAAAAAAACGCTTTATCATAAAGCGAACGTATTTTCGAACATGTTCATAATAATTCTTGACAGTTGCCCGGCCCGCCTTTATACTTTGAACATGTTCAATACATCCATGCCCTCTCCCAAAGCCCAACTCACTCGCTCCCACATTCTCTCCACCGCCCTCCGGGTCTTCCGCGAGCGCGGCCTCGAAGCCTCCACCATGCGCGAACTGGCCTCCTCCGCAAGCGTTTCCCTGGGGTCCGCCTACTACTACTTCCCCAGCAAGGAAGCCATCATCCAGGCCTACTATGACGACGTGCAGGCCGAACACGCTCGCCGGGTAGCCGCAGCCCTCGTCGAAACTCGCCTGGATCTCAAGGGTCGCCTCGGCGCCGCGTTTCACTCGAAACTCGACATTCTCCAGGGTGACCGCAGGCTTCTCAGCGCGCTCTTTCGCTACACGGGAGAGCCGCAGCACCCGCTCTCCGCACTCGGCGACGGCACCCGCAAGAATCGCCAGCAAAGCATGTCCGTTTTTCTTACCGCAATTGGTGACGAGCGCCTCCCCGACGACATTCGCGCGATTCTCCCCGCAGCCCTCTGGGCGCTGCACATGGGTATCATTCTTTACTTCATCTACGACGATTCTCCCGAGCAGCAGCGCACGCGCCGATTGGTCGACGGTGTCCTTACCTTGCTCGTGCGCCTTCTTGCTCTAGTAAGGCTTTCGGTCCTAAAGCCCGTCCGTGGCAGCCTGCTGGCGCTGCTACGCGACTGCGGCCTTCTGCCGGAACCGGATTCCCCGCAAGTGCTCTCGTTTCAGGAGTCACAACCATGACCACAAACTCATCCAATCAACCGAAACCTACGCCGCAGCAGAATCGCTACAACCCCATCACCCTCGACGACGTGACGCAACCTGCGCAATCTTCCTGGCAGGATTATTTTGGCGAATTGCGTGACCCGCTGGCTCGTTGCGTTGCCGCTCCTCTCTTGTTCTTCATCTTTGTGTTCAGCAACAGAGAGCTTCTCGTCGCGCCCTTGATGCTCCTGGTTCTTCTCGGCTGCCTCTTCATCCGCCTGGACCATCACCCTCGCCAGATTGCTGCAGTTCCGTTGACCATGGCTGCCATCAAACTTTCCTTTCAAATGGCGTCGCTTTTGAATACCTCCGCCTCTGGCGCTTCACCCCTGGGCGGATTCTCGAGCGATCCTCGATATGTCTGGCTCCCGATGTTCTTCTCCATCTGCCTGGTGTTCATTCCGCGCCGAGATTCCGTCACTTTCAAAATCATTCTCGCCGGCTCCTGCGTGCTCCTTGCGTCGGGACTTCTCCCTGGACAGGGATTCGTTGCCGTCTTTTATTTGCTGGACACTACTCTTTTCCTCGCGATGGTCGTGGGAATATTCATCGATTTGAAGTCTTACGTACCCACTCAGGTCCACGGTGGTGTTCGGGCTGCACACTAGGCGGTGACTACTGCAGAGTGATGGTATTGCATGACAAACGGCGGCGCCTCGCACCTGTCGGGCGCCGCCGTTCTGTTCCCGATCAGGTTGATGCGAACCAGCATTGTTTTTTGCGCAGTTGTTGCCACAGAACTCCACTCGCGCCCTCTGGCGCTTCTTCTCTCTGGCGCCTCGTCCTCATCGGCCTCGACGCCTCCAACTTGAGCGCGCAAGTTGCCTGCTATTGGAGTATGATGGCCGCCGCCGAGAAACCATCGGCCGGCACGTCATTAGCCCGGAGTCATCATGCTCGTCACCAAGCCAGCCAACGAAGTCGCACGCCTCGCCGCACTCGAACGCTACGCCCTCCTCGATACCGACCCGGAAGAATCGTTCGATGATCTAACGCAGCTGGCCTCCTTCATCTGCAAAACTCCCATCGCACTGATTTCTTTGATCGACGACGACCGTCAATGGTTTAAATCGCGCGTAGGTCTAGCGGCTACGGAAACACCTCGAGAGGTCGCCTTTTGCTCCCACGCCATTCTGCAAAGAGATATTTTCGTAGTTCCCGACGCGCTAAAGGACGAGCGCTTCCGCGACAATCCGCTAGTCGTCTCAGACCCGCACATCCGCTTCTACGCCGGAGCGCCTCTTATCGACGAGGACGGCTATGCACTCGGCACGCTTTGCGTCGTCGACCAAACTCCCCGCGAATTGGCGCCTGAACAGCGCGACGCTCTCAAATCGCTGAGCCGCTTGGTCCTGGCCCAGATAGAATTCCGCCGCAACCTGATGCTTTTAAAAGAAGTCCTAAGCGACCGCACCAAAGAAGAGCACGAGCGCGAACAAGAGCTCCTAAAACTGCAGGCCACCCTGGTACGCGTCCTCGGTCTCCGTCAGTCCGTCTTGTCCAGGTAAGGAATAAAGAGTGGCTCAAGGGAGCCGTGCCGGACCGTGTTCCACTGCTTTCCTCTCTCCGAACTCTGTGTCCCCCGCGCCCTCCGTGTCAGATTCTTTCTTTTCAAATGTCGACTGCAAATCTGCCCTAGGCAGCGCCAACCGCCCGTCGCAACACCTCGCGCGAAATATTCGCTCCGCTCACCACCAGCACAACCTTGTCGCCGAAGTCCGCTCCCGCCGCGAGCAAAGCTGCCGTACTGGCCACCCCCGCCGGCTCCGCCAAAACATGCTCCTCCACAAGCAAAATCTCAATCGCCTGTAACATCGCCTCCTCGCTTACCAGCACCACATCATCCACAAGCTTCTTCACGTCGCGCACGTTCGCCGCATCCGGCGTTCGCGTAGCCAACCCATCCGCAATGGTGTCGCAAGTCTCCGTCCCCACAGGACGATCCTCCTTCCAAGAATTGTAATACGCCGGCGCCCGTTCCGCCTGCACACCGATAATCTTCACCTGTGGCGAAAGCTGTTTCACCGCCGCCGCCATCCCACGAATGAGCGCCGTATCGCCCATGGGCACTACAATCGCGCCAACCTCCGGAAGCTGCTCCAGGATTTCGCAGCCAATCGTCGCCGGCCCAGCTGGCAGATCCGCATCGGTCGCGTCATTCAAAAAATAAGCTCCCGACCGCTTCGCATATTCGTTCGCCAGCTCGAACGCCGCCGCCAAATCCGCACCGCCGCTTTCCACAATTTCCGCCCGCAACGAAGCAATTCGCGCCCGTTTCACAGGATTGCATCCCGCCGGCAAAAAAATCCGCGCCTTAACTCCAAGCAGTTTCCCCGCATACGCCACCGCCGACCCATGATTCCCCGTGCTTGACGCAACCACCTCCTCAACGCACCCCCGCGTCAACCGTGTCGCCAAAGCCCACAAAGCCCCCCGCACTTTGAACGACCCCGTAGGCAACTCCGCCTCCAACTTCAACCAAACGCGCTTCCCGACCCTCTCACTCAAAAACGCCGCCCCAATCAACCGCGTTGCCGCGAAATACTTCGCAAGAAATCCCTGCGCTTTTCGTATGGTTGTTAGCTCTGGTCGCATTTGCAAATGCACCTCACCTGCCCGCGTATCGAACCTCTCCGACTGTACCCCCGAGCGGCCAAACACTCAGGTACATACGGCAGCACATCGATCATTTGATTCGTTTTCGCTCGAACGACTAGGACCGCGATTTTCAGACTTGCCAGATTTTGTTGGTGGAGTAATCCTTTATCGAGCGTGATAAAAGCGTCGAACCGGTTCTGCGCCAACCGCAAGAGTTCTCCGTTGCTCTTGCCAGCAAAGCCAGCTTCGGGAACGGTCAGGCGACTATGTCCGTGACATAGGAAACTGCCCTGCGGAGGCTTCGGAACACATTCATCCAGCAAAAGCTTCACTTGCACTGCACGAGGACAAGCGCCTTGGCCTCTTCGAGCGCAGCCATCCGCGTCCCCGCAAACACAGGCGCTCCGCCGAGAATCTCGGGATTTTTCACCATGACGCTGGAGGCCATGTATTTACTCTCCCGCTGCGAGTCTATCAAGAAACGAAAAACTGACAAAGGCCCATCACCGCGGTGGCCTATGCGCTCGGAATCGGCGCAAGTGCTCGTTTTAGTGGGGCCAACACGCACTTAGACAGAGCCTTCCGTGCTGCGTCTGAGCCACGACTCATCCCAGTTGCTCCGTCCCGCATGTGTCGCACAAATACTGATTTGTAGTACAATGAACCTGCATGCGCTCTGCAATTCAAGCAAGACTCGATGATCGCTCGCAAGAAAGGCTTACGCTGCTGGTCCGCGAATTGGGCTGGAGCCCTTCGCGGGTCGTGCGAGAAGGCCTGCGCGTTCTGGAAGCAACTTACCTGCGAAAGAAGAAACGCGGCATCATCGGCCTCGGAAGATTCTCGTCCGGTATACGCGACCTCGGCTCGAACAAAAAGCACCTGCGTGGCTTTGGGAAGTGAAGCCTGTCCTGCTCGACACCGGCGTCATCGTTGCCCTTCTGGACCGCAGCGAGAAGGCTTACCGTGTCTCGGCCGAGGCCATCCGTGCGGCGGTATCGCCCCTAATAACCTGTGAAGCCGTGATTGCCGAGAGCTGCTATTTGTTGCGCAAATTCCCGGGTGCCCCCGAAGCAATCGTGGATAATGTGGTTGCCGGAATCTTCCAAATTCCCCTTCAAATATCCAAGGAAGCCGCGGGCGTAAAGCGGATTCTGCGAAAATACCGGGATCGCAAAATCGATTTCGCCGATGCCTGCCTGATTCGCTTGGCGGACGAATTTGAAACCGCCGACATTCTAACGCTCGACAAGGACTTTAAAATCTATCGTTGGGGCAAGAACAAACCCTTTCGCATTTTGTTGGATCTGAATTAGTCGACCCAATTGCGCTCGCCGTTTTTAAGGTTGTGGCTTTTCATTTCTCAGCACGGCTCTGCGCCGTTGTGTTCTCTTTTTCTTCTTGCCGCCGCTTCGTTCGGTCGTTACATACGTCTCATCTCATCCGGCGGCCGCAGCAGCTTCTGTGGTCCTCGAAGCTTTCCATAATTGAATGTACGGCTCCAGATCTTTCATCATTTTTTGGAACTGAGGAATGTCCAGCGACTGCGCGCCGTCACTAATCGCTTTTTCCGGAGCGGGGTGCACTTCCACGATCAATCCGTCGGCACCTATCGCTACGCCGGCGCGCGAAACGGCGGGCACCAGGCTCCGTTTACCGGTTGCATGGCTCGGATCGAGAATTATGGGAAGATGTGTCAATTCATTCAGCGCCGGAATCGCTGCGATGTCGCATGTGTTGCGCGTTTCGGTTTCGAACGTGCGGATGCCTCGTTCGCACAGGATCACCTCGGAATTTCCATGCGCGACGATATACTCTGCGGACATCAGCAACTCCTTGATTGTTCCGCTCATGCCGCGCTTTAACAGCACGGGCCGCCCGCATTTTCCCAGGGCCTTCAGCAAGATAAAATTTTGCATGTTGCGCGCGCCCACCTGCATAATGTCCGCGTACTGCGCGATCAAATCCACGTCGCGGTCACTCATCACTTCCGTGATAATCGCGAGGCCCGTGGCCTTCTTCGCCTTCCGCAACAGTTTCAGCCCTTCTTCTTCCATGCCCTGAAAATCGTACGGCGAAGTGCGCGGCTTGAAGGCGCCGCCGCGCAGAATTTTCGCGCCCGCCGCAGCCACTCCCTCTGCCGCGCGCATGATCTGCGCTTCTGATTCCACCGAGCACGGCCCCGCCATCACCACGAATTCGTCACCGCCAATTTCCGTGCCATTCACGCGCACCCGCGTCTTCCCTGCGCGGAATTGTTTGCTCACGAATTTGTACGGCGCCGAGATGCGCACGACTTTCTCTACCTGCGGCATGGATTCGACGGATTCCATACACGCCGTCACGTCTCCCACTCCCACTACGCCGATTACCACGCGCTCTTCTCCTTCTATCGAGTGCACCTTGTAGCCGAAATGTTCCACTTGGTTGCGCACTTCATCGATCTCCTGACGCGTGGCGTGCAACTTCATCGAAATAATCATGGCTTGTTCCTCTCACATCCATTTTTTCTTCCCGAACCGTTCTGTGCACAGCAGTTCCCCGGAACCTTCTTCGCAAAAATCTTCCAAAATATTCCGTCCAAAAAAACGCTCCATAAAACTATCCTTTGCCCCAAAATAAAAAAAACCCACTCGCTGCGAGTGGGTCGAAACTTTCTTCCGGCTGTTTCTAATTACAGAATCGCCCCTCGCATCCTAGATGGGTGGGTACCAAAATCGAAACCAGTACGAGTGGGTGCCGCGATCCATGGTCATAGTGTATTTCGGCTTTCCCGCAGAAACAACAAATATTTCATCCGCCTCTTTGCTCGCGGGGGTCTTCGTCTCATGGGCAGAAGACCGGCAATTCGTCGAGCCGCAAGGCTTCTAGCCCTAAATTTCAATTCAGCAGCACGGCGATGTGGTAGCGGGTGAAACCAGGGATGTCGGCGCCTCGGCATGCGCCAACGGCCGCCTTTCGATACGCGCGGCTCTTGACCTTTTTCAAAAGAGCGTCGGGAAGTTTGTTGAGATCGGTCACTCCAAAACGGATTGCGTACGAGGCGGGAGCGTCGGCGAAGCCGTGGTCCATGTTGCATGTCTTGCGAGCATCCGCCGATACCTCCGCGGTCAACAGGCCATTTCCCTTCAGCAGCGAAACCACCTTTTCTTCCTGTTGCTCCAAGCTCAGGGCTTCGACCGGGCGAGAAAAATCCTGCACGGCAAAGAGTCCGCCGCTCCCCCTCATGGTTGCGATGCCCACAGCGCTCGCGTCGGCATCAAGAATGTTCTTACGATGGCCGGGAGAGTGCATCCAACCGTCGTGAATGGTCTCGAGATTGGGGCCCACAGCAATGTTTTCTGCGATCATCGAGAATCTCGCACCGGCCTTGGCGGCACGCTGGTCCAGGGGAGGCTCATCCAAACACTGATGCAACAGCAGATTCTGACTCACCATGACCTGGGCGTGCTGGCGGGCAGCAGTGGCGAGTGCCTCATCCCATTTGAGCGGTCGTAGTCCGGCTGCAGAACGCTCGCGGTTGGCGGCATCGAGAAGGAATTTGTCTTCAGCTGAGGGATGGGGTGAGAGTGGCGGAGCCGCCACCGGCGGACGATTCTGCTGGCGGTCTTGCGGATAAGCGGAGGAAATACAAAAAAGCAGACAGAACACGGCGGCCGCGGCTCCGAACGAGCGCCCACTTTTCATAGAGAGCTAGCCGCGGACACGAACGGCGCTGAAGCTGAGGATGACGTGGCCGCCGGAGGTGGGCCGGCCGAAGCTCATCATCGGGCGGAAGCGGGAAAAGAGAAGCATCTGGTCGAGTTGATGGCGCAAATCGGGGCTGGTGGGTCCAGAAAGAATCTGATAGTCGGCCATCTGGCCGTGGGCATCGACGGTGACGTCGACGAGAAGACCATGAGGAAGAGATAGCTCAACCTCATGCTGCTCGGGTGCCCAGGCCTGCGGGTAATCCGACAATGTCAGCAGCGCGGCAGGACGCAAAATATTCAGGGGCACGTCGTTAGAGACGGCGCGCACGGTGATGCCCGGGACCATCAATTGCAGGACCAGAACGAAAACCACAATCGCGGAAAAAACTCCGCCGGTGGCGGGAACGGTGAGTGGTCGAAAAACATTGTCGAGAAGAATTTCGGCGCGATCGTGCATTTTGCGCAAGCGGCTGGACCATTCCTGAGAATGCTGCGACTGAGCCGCAGCCACTTTGATGCGCACGGCCAGGTCGGCGGGCGGAACATTTTTCGGCATGCGCGAAAGCAGGACGGAAAGCTTGCGGAAGCGTTCCAACTCGGCGCGGCAAACGGTGCAGCCGTTCAGGTGCTCGCCAATCTGTACGCGCTCCGCGACCGACGTGGTGCCGGTTATGGCGTCGTCGAGATAGCCCGCCAGTTTTGTCCGTACCGTGGTGCACTTCATGGAAGCCCCTCCCCCGCGGCACTCGCACGCAGGGCACTCTCTTCGGAAGAATCATTTATGCGCCGGGCCGCAGAATAGGCGTCGCCGAAGGGCGATGGCTGCGGCTCGACCACCGAACTATGTGCGCTCGCTTGCGACGCGCTGCCGTCGACGGCGCCATGCGACGCGACACGCGGTTCGTGCTCCCGGAGGATCGGCTCGAGAACTTGCCGAAGAGCGCGGCGGCCGCGAAGGATGCGCGACTTTACCGTGCCGACGCTGCACTCGAGGACTTCGGCGACTTCCTCGTAACTCAATCCCTCGAGGTCGCGCAGGATAACCGCGGTGCGAAAAACGTCCGTAACCTCCTGCAAAGCGTGCTGCACGGCGATCTGAATTTCGCGCGAGGCCAGTTGCTCAAACGGCGTTGCGCCGAGATCTTCTATTTCGATCGAAGCGTGGCCTTCTTCCGGCTCGGCGTCGATCGAAACATTCTTTTGCAGATGGCGCTTGAACCACCGCTTGTGATTGAGCGCTTCGCGAATGGCGATGCGATAGAGCCAGGTTTTCAAGGAGCTGCCTTGCCGGAACTTGCGAATCCCGCGGAAGGCCTTCAAGAAAACTTCCTGCGAGCCGTCGGCGGCGTCAGAAGTGTCGCCGAGCATGCTCAAAATCAGGTTATAGACCGGTGCGTGGTAGTGGGTGACAAGCCGGTCAAATGCCGTTTCCGAGCCAGCTTGCAGCTCAGAGACGAGTTCCGCTTCATCGCGGCCCCAAGAAAGGGCGCCTGCCCATTCTGACACTGCCGGCCTTTCCGGCCCAAATTAAATCGCTAGGGCCACGCTGCTATTAGGTCCAACCTCAGAACGGTGTACCCAGGCCTTCTTGCGAGTGCGATCCCCAGGTTGCTGGGATCTTGTTGCGACCCGCGACGCTAAGGCGTTGCCGGTCCCGAGGTCCGCTCTCGTTACATTAGACACCAGAAGGAGCGGAGATGTTTCCCGTGGCGGTGCTGCATTCGGCAACGGTCGCCATTCTGGCAGCTTCGAGGCAGGTGCGCAAGAGTACCCGCGGACAGCAACCCCGCTGCATCGTTTAGCGGGGTAAACTGTGTTTTGTGAAACGCGGAACGGACGAATTGCTGGTGGCCGCTGGTCGTGCCGACCTCCATCGCTCGCAAGTGGTGATTCTACGAGAGTTATGCCAAACGGAGGGACGCCGAAAGAACCGCAGGACTAAAATGACCTTGGATGACGAGAAATCGCCGTGTCGCCGAGAATTGTGGAACTTGCTCATTCGAAACGAGTTGGAGACACTCCTCAGAAAAAGTGCAGAACCGTATGAAAAGAGAGAATTTATCTTTTACGGACATTCCGTGAAAGAGTGAACAGGTGGCCCCGGACGATTCGGGAGACTCCGAAGGCCGCGGTGAATGGGAGCTCGGGTTCGCCTAGAGAGCCGCGGCCAAGCCGTGACGGACGGAAAGTGGCGAACAGGCCGAGGTCCGAGTACTTAACCATACGGCCAAATAGCCTTGCTTAGCTCTTCGCTTCGGCGGTCTCTTCCTTCTTGGCTTTTTCTTTCTTTTCCCTCTTCTTCAGCTCGTAGCCGACCATCTCCAGGATGGCGACCTTCGCTCCGTCGCCGACCCGGATGCCTGCGTGGATGATCCTCGTATAGCCTCCGGCGCGGTCCGCGAATTTCGGAGCGATTTCGCTGAAAAGCTTCTGCGTGACCGCCGGCGTCATAATGTAGGCCGCTGCCTGGCGTCGCGATTGCAGCGTGTCACGTTTTCCGAGGGTGATCATCTTCTCCGCCACAGGCCGCGTCGCTTTCGCGCGTGTCAGCGTGGTGGTAATCCGTCCGTGTTCGAACAAGTTCGTGACGAGGTTCCGCAGAGTCGCGCGCCGGTGCGACGGATTGCGTCCAAGTTTTGATCCTGAATTACGATGCCGCATCGTCTATCCCTTTAACTACTGCTATCTGCTTTCGTTGTCTGCATGTGCTTCGACTGTCCGCTAACGCAGGCTGAAGACCGTCGAAAGTTTTTTCTCTTAACTTCAAACTTTCGACTGTCTTTACAGCCCGACCGTGTCTTCGCTAGGCGGGGGCGCCGTTTGGCTCGGCAGCGGCGGCCAGATAATCCGGCCGTGCTCGTCGAACTTCATGCCCAGGCTAAGGCCCATCTTGGTCAGTATATCCTTGATCTCATTGAGCGATTTGCGACCGAAGTTCTTGGTCTTCAGCATTTCGTTCTCGCTCTTTTGCACGAGTTCGCGGATCGTCTGGATGTTCGCATTCTTCAAGCAGTTGTAGGAACGCACGGAAAGTTCCAGCTCTTCGACCGACCGATCCAGATGCTCCAGCCGAGGATCGTTGGCGATTTCCTGCGGCAGTTCCGCCATCTCCGTCGGCTCTTCAAAGTTGATGAAGATGCTCATGTGATCCTTCACCAGCTTCGCCGCCAATCCGATCGAA
>Ga0210410_10004089_pt1 | contig 12830 bp, 11 predicted proteins | sample IncBWC4MmetaG_FD_161058 | JGI IMG/M metagenome (GOLD analysis project Ga0210410, IMG submission 161058) | Forest soil microbial communities from Barre Woods Harvard Forest LTER site, Petersham, Massachusetts, United States - Inc-BW-C-4-M | ecosystem: Environmental > Terrestrial > Soil >... | reverse complement strand
ATGACTTCGAACATTGGGGCGAAGCATCTGCAGAAGCGGCAGGGGCTTGGCTTCCAGAGCGAGAAGGAAGACATGGTGATGGACAAGATGGAGGAGCTGGTTCGCGGCGAGGTGAAACGGACGTTCAATCCGGAGTTCCTGAATCGCCTGGACGAGATCATCATCTTCACGTCGCTGTCGGATGCGGACCTGATGCAGATCCTCGAGCTGCTGGTGCAGCAGTTGAACGCCAACCTGGTGCATAAGGCGATCACGATTTCGGTGACCGATGATGCGAAGAAGTGGATCATCCTGAAGACGGCTGCAGACCGGACGTATGGTGCGCGGCCTCTTCGCCGGGCGCTGCAGCGCTTTGTTGAGGATCCTCTGTCGGAGGCGCTGATCGGCGGCGGGATTGTTGAACGGCCGGCGTTCCTCGAGGTGTACATGGAAAATAATTCGCTGTTCTACCGGCCGGTTTCGGCGGATGGCGAAGAGAAGATGGCGGGGATGGCACTGACTGCGGTGTAAAGATGGTTCCCAGTTGCCAATTCTCAGTTGCCAGTTGAAAAGCAAATGCCTCGGCGATAAGCCGGGGCTTTTTGTTGTGGCGTATTGTTTTGGTGGGAGGAATTTTGATCATGGATCGTCGTGAGTTTGCGGCTTTGCTGCCGGCTTTGCTGGGCGCTTCGGCTCTCGTGCCCGAGGGTGTGGAGGCTCAGAGTGCCGGCTTGCCGGTGATTGAGTCGGGTGTGTATAAACCGCCGCCTGCGAAGGCGGGATCGATGGCGGGACACTCTTCGAGCCGCTACCTGGCGGGAATGTTGAAGGCGGGGAATATTCGTCTGGAGATGCATGAGTCGACGATTGAGCCGGGAGCGGAGCATGAGGCGGTGGGGACGCATCTGCATAGCGAGATCTGGCTGGTGCGCGAGGGGACGGCGGAGTTGACGACCAATGGCGTGGCGCGGACGATGGTGGCGGGGGATGTGGGGATTTGTTGCGCGGGGGATAAGCACTTCCTCGCGAATACGAGCGATAAGCCGGTGACTTATTTTGTGGTGACTGTGGGGCCTCCGGAGTAGGTGGGTATTGCCTCATCGAGTTTGTTTTCCCTGAATCGGATTGCAACAAGACTAGAAACCATACTCCAAGGGCTAAAGCCCGCTTCTTATTGCGGAATTGAGAGACCCAAGGCTGAAGCCTTGGGGTACCTAGAAGCGAAGACTCAGGGAACTTGCAACAACAAGTCTATTGGTTTCTACAGAGGCTGAGTCGAGGCTTGTAAAGCTGCTGGTGCCGGTGCTTCGGTGCGTTTGCGGGTTAGGAAGTAGGTGAGGAGGATGGCGGCGCCGATGGCTCCTATGACGGCGTCGGTGGCGGCGAGGCCTCTTGCGCCCCAGAGCTTGCCGCCTCTTCCGTCGAGCGCTGTCATGTAGACGACGGGTACGTTGCCGAGCGAGTTGATGATGGAATAGCGGCCGCAGCCGCTTCTGCCGGATTGACCGAGGAATTCGAGCACAACGGCGGTGAATAGCGCATAGCAGGCGCCGATGGTGAAGAGATAGAGGGTCGATCCGAGGAAGTAGGTCGAAGGGCTGAGTGGACCGAGCCATAGGATGAGGAGGAGCGCTTCGTTGAAGAGGCACACAGAGAGATAGGCGACCGATGCGCGGATGCGGGCCGGAATCAGGGTGGCTGCGAGCGAGCCGGAGGCGGTGAGTAGAGCTCCGGCTAGGCCGTTCATCCATGCCATCTGCTGGCCGCTGACGTGGTAGTCCTGCGCGATGCCGGGGAGGAGGCCGATGAGGGCGCCACTGGCCATGGGAAAGAGCATCGTTAGTGTGTAAGGGATCGCTCGCCAGCGAAAGAATGTGGCTTTGAACTCGCGCCAGATGCCGGCAAACGTTTTTCTGATTCCCTGCTCCTGTTCCCGCGGCTGTTCCGGGGCTGCGAAGGCGGCGAGGGACGGGAGGGCGATGAGGGCTGCGGCGATCCAGCCGAGAGGGCCCATGCCCATTCGCTCGGCGAGGCGGGCCAGGACGAAGACGCCTAGGGCGCCGAGGGCTAGGCATCCGCCCTGATAGGCACTGCTGGCTTTGCGTCGGGTCGCTTCGCTGCGGAGGGTACCCATCATTCCGCCGCAACTGGAGACGATTAGCTGGCCAAAACACGCGCTGAGAAACATGAGTGCGACGGCTGCGGGGGTGTCGAGTCTGCTGCCGTGAAAGGCGGCCGCCAGGGTGAGAGCCGAACCTGTGGCTCCGACCATGAGCCAGGTGCGGCGGCGTATCCAGAAGTCGGTGATGGGACTCCACAGGAAGTAGATGGTCTGGGGGAGGATGAGGAGCGCGATGATCTCGGAGCTTCGCCCGATGCCGACTCCTTGCCGGCGGAGCAGATAGGAGAGGACACCGCTGATGATGCCGTAAGCGAGGACTGCATTGGGCGCAATGAGAAGGCCGAAGAGCCAGGGACGTTCTTTTGTGGTGGGAGGGTTCAGGCCTGCGGCTTGCTCCAGGGCGGTCTCTTGCATGCGAATGACGTTAGCATGTCAGTTACGTTTTCGACCTGGAATTAAATGAGAAAACCCCGGATTCCCGGGGTTCTCGGGTGCTGTACGGTAAGTCAGACGAGAGACTGCGCGGTCTTGACGGCGCTTTGCACCACATCGCTGGCTTTGTCGACGGCGTTTCCGACCTGGCCACGTGTGCGTTTGATCGCCTTTTCTGTTTCTTTGCTGAGGCGCTCTGCCTGCTCCTTGAGGTAGTTGGCTGCGTCTTCGAGGTAGTCGCTTGCGTCCTCGACGCCCTTGCGGAGCTGTTTGCGCGTTTTGACGCCGGTTTGGGGAGCGTAGAGGAGAGCGATGGCCGCTCCTGCGGTGACGCCGATGCCGAAGGCGAGCCAGTAGTTTTTTGCACTCATTTTGACGTTTACCTCATGCCCTTATCAGGCTTCTGTTGGTTTGGATTCCTGTGGATTGCGATTGGTTGGTTATTTTATACGGTTTCGGGGCCGAGTGCGGTTTCCTGATGACGAGGCTTCTAGACCGCGAGGCCAGCCAGTTCCCTTGCCTGCAGGAATATGCGGGTGAACATGGTGCGGTTGAGGCGGCCGGTGTTGGTGTTGCGCAGGGAGGGGTGATACGTGGCGAGAAGATGCAGGCCGTTGGGAAGACGATAGTGGGCGCCGTGGGAGAAGCGGTACTCGGATTTGCGGGCGATGACGCCGGCGTGGAGCAGGTGGGCGAGATAGCCGTCGAAGGCGATCTTTCCCAGGCAGACGACGACGCGGATGCGCGGCAGGGCGTGAATCTCATCGGTCAGGTGGGTGGAGCAGTTGCGAATCTCCTGGGGGTGGGGCTTGTCGCCGGGCGGGGCGCAGCGAACGACGGAGGCGATCCAGGCGTGGCGGAGCTTGAGGCCGTCATCGCGAGCGATGGCGCGGGGTTTGGTGGCGAGGCCGAGCTCGTGCAGGACGGGGTACATGAAGTCGCCGGAGCCGTCGCCGGTGAAGGGACGGCCGGTGCGGTTGGCTCCGTGGGCTCCGGGAGCGAGGCCGAGGATGAGGATGCGGGCGCGGGGGTCGCCGAAGCCGGGCACGGGGCGGGCCCAGTAGGTCTGGTCCTGGTAGGCACGGCGTTTGGTCTCGCCGATGCCGCGGCAGTATGCGCGAAGACGGGGGCAGCGTTCGCAGGCGATGATGGATTGGTGGATCTGCTGGAAGAGCTGCGGCGTAGCCTTTGCTTCGATAGTCTGGGTGTTGGAGGGTGTCACTGCATCCCATGATAGTCGGAATGAGACGCTGGGGCTCGGATGTAGCCCGGTGCTTCCGTAGAATGGGGTAGCACCGAAGCGAAGGATAGGGCGGCGAGTTGGAAGATCCAAGACTTAGCAGAATGTACTGGGCGCTTCTGAAGCAGGGCGTGAGTGAGTGGCGCAGGCGGATATGGCATGCGGCAGTGATGAGCTCGGGCCTGCTGACGTTTATGTTTGTCGTGATCATGCTGGCTGTGTTGGCGTTCCTGTGGCGGGAGCACAGGCTGGGACAGTTTGCGCAACTGAAAAAAGAGCTGAGCAAACGGCCGGTGACCGATTTGACGGTGCGTCCCGGGGGGCAGGACACGGTGCAACTGCAACGTTCGCAGATAGCAGGAGGCAATGGGCCGGAGTTTCTTTCGGCGACGCTGCTTCCGGGCCGCGGGATGAATGTGCTGCAGATTACGGCATTCCTTCCGCAGAAGGGAGAGGTGAATCTGCTTGCGTCTCCGACGCTGCAGGAGGCGGCAAAGATATTAACCGGGACGGGAGCGGATGTGAATGGAGCGAAGAGCCTGGCGATGGGAGCGGCGATCGAGCTGCCTTGGGCGAACCGGATCTGGGGGGCGAGTACGCCGGATGGAAATAACCTGAGCACGATGTGGCGCGGAAATCGCCTGGTGCTGCCGACAGATGCGAAGGATAGCTATGGAGTCGCCGGTGCGGTGGCCGCCGGCGGGTTGCTGCTGAAGCTGCCCTCCGATTCGATCAACACGAATGTGATGCCAGATGGCGGAGAGGCGCAGGCCACCTACCGTCCGGGTAACTTTGATGGTCATTGGCCATCGCAGACAGAGATTATGACGACGGTGGAGTTGAGCGGCAAAGCGCTCACCGTGAAGATCGTGGCGCGCAATACAGGCACTGCCGCCGAGCCGATCGGGATCGGGTGGCATCCTCGATTTGCGATTTTGAATGGGCACCGCGCGCAGATGATGCTGCGACTGCCGGAGGGGATGCGGCTGGAGGTGAAGGATCGCCGCAGCGGCCAGTTGAGCGGAAGGCTTCTGCCGGTCGACAAGACCGAGTATGACTTTACCGCACGCACCGGGGCACAGCTTGGGGCGCTGAATCTTGACGACAGCTTCGTTCACCTGCGGAGTGGATTGATGGAGAACGGACCGATGGTGGAGCTGCGCGATCCGGAGAACGATTACGGCCTGCGCATCACGGCGATGACCTCGACCATCAAGGCGATACGGGTGTATGCGCCGCTGGATGGATCGTATATCTCGGTCGAGCCGCAATCGAATTATGACGACCCGTTCGGCCACCAATGGGGGAAGGACGAAGATACCGGAATGGTGGTGCTGCAACCGGGGCAGTCGATGCAGTGGAAGATCCGGCTGGAGATATTTTCCCTGAGTTCGGCCGATTCGGGGCGGCTGTAGAGAGCATGGATGCGGACGCGAAGGATTGTTTTGCTCATGCTGCCCGGTCTCGGACGAGAGTGAGCGGCGGCACGAGGTTTGACCCTCTCTACCGAAGCCTCGTACAGTAGGTATGAGGCGTAGCCGCGCTCGTAGCGCATGGCGTGCGGCGCGGCAGACACAGACGTTTCCTGGAAGGCATGGATTTGACCCCGACTGAGATGACAGAGACCAATGAGGCTGCCGAGCAGCAGCCCGAAGCAGCGAATACGCACGAACACACGCATGATCACGATCATGATCACACGCATCAGCATGCTCCTTCGTTGAACCCTGAACTAACCCGCGAGATTGAAGTCGAGGTTGGGGCGGATGAGGTATCGAAGAGCTTTAAGACAGTGGTGAAGCGGTACCAGAAGCTGGCCCGGATTCCGGGCTTTCGCGCGGGCAAGGTGCCGGAGTCGCTGATCCGTTCGAAGTTCGCGAAAGAGGTTCGCCAGGAGGTGCTGGAGAGCCTGGTTTCGGAGCGGTTCCGCAAGGCAATCACTGAGCAAATGCTGCGCCCGGTCTCGGAGCCGCAGCTGCTGGACATGCAGTTGTTGGACGGACAGCCGTTGAAGTTCAAGGCTGCGTTTGAGGTTGCTCCGGAGATTGATATCACGGGTTACGACAGTGTTCGCGTGAGCAAGCCCGACACTGCGTTGACGGATGACGAATACGCAGCGGAGCTGAGCCGCGTGCTGGACAGCCACGCGACGGTGGAGCCGGTCGAAGAGGACCGTGCGCTGGTCGATGGCGACTGGGCTGAGATTCAGTTTCGCGGCGAGGTGAAGGACCTGGCGCAGACGGTGACGGAGGATGGCGTTCAGAACGCGTCTGCATCTTCGCCGCAGGCTCCGATTACTGGCGAGGATGTGTTGATCGAGATTGGCGGCAAGAATACGCTGGCTGCCTTCAACGATGCGCTGCGCGGAGCGAAGCCGGGGCAGGAGCTGAAGTTTGAGGTCGATTATCCAGCGGACTTCGGCGAGCGGCGGCTTGCGGGACAGACCGTGAGCTACGACGTGACCGTGAAGGGGATCAAGCATAAGAGCTATCCGGAGCGTGATGCGGAGTTTGCCAAGCAGCTCGGCAACTATGAGAGCTGGGATGATTTTGAGACGAAGCTGCGTGAGCATGCATCGGATCGGAAGAAGAACTCTCTGGACAACGTCGCGAAGGACAAGCTGCTGGGCGAGTTGATTGCGCGGTTCCAGTTCCCTGTTCCTGAGTCGTTTGTGCAACAGCAGATTGAGGCGCGGCTGGATCGCGGGCTGCGTGCGCTGGCGCAGCAGGGGATGTCGGTGGAGGATATGCGGAAGCTGGACTTCGCTCGTCTGCGTGAGGCGCAGCGCGACCAGGCAATCAACGAGGTGAAGGCTTCGATGGTGCTCGACCGGATCGCCGAGGTTGAGGGCGTGACGGTGAGCGATGAAGACGTTGACCGGGAGCTGCTGATGCTTTCGATCCAGTCGCGGGAGCCGCTGGAGGCTTTGCGTGAGAGGCTGTCCAAGGACGGCGGGCTGGACCGGATTCGCGAGCAGATGCGGCGCGAGAAGACTGGAAGCGTGTTGTATGAGAAGTTAAGCGCGTAGACGTCTGCCCATCCCTTACAGGAAAGACAGAAGGAGATTCCTCCCCGTTCGACTACGCTCAGGGTGCGGAATGACAAACCAAAAGGCGATAACAAACAAGGAATCACAAAAAGGGAAAGAGAGAGTGTCATGGGATTAGTACCGATGGTGATCGAGCAGACGAGCCGGGGCGAACGCGCCTACGACATCTACAGCCGTCTGCTGCGCGACAATATCATTTTTCTGGGCACACCGATCGATGACAATATCGCCAATGTGATCATTGCGCAGATGCTGTTTCTGAGCGGTGAGGATCCGGAAAAGGATATTCAGCTGTACATCAACTCGCCGGGCGGTTCGATTACTGCCGGACTTGCGATCTACGACACGATGCAGTACATCAAGAACGATGTGGTGACGTTCTGCATTGGGCAGGCGGCGAGCATGGGCGCGTTTCTGTTGATGGCGGGCAAGAAGGGCAAGCGGTTCGCTCTGCCGAACTCGCGCATCCTGATTCATCAGCCGTCGATGGGCGGGTTGAGCGGACAGGCGACCGATATCGACATTCATGCACGGGAGATTCTGCGGATTCGTGAGATTACGAACAAGCTGATGAGCGCCAGCACGGGCCAGACGCTGGAACGGATCGAGCGTGATGTGGAGCGTGACTTTATCATGACGGCCGCGCAATCGAAGGAGTACGGCATTATCGACGACATTATCGATCGGCCGCGGACGTAGCTGCCACGCCGTCAAGTTACGCGACAAAGCCCAAGCCTGCGTTTGGGCTTTGTCGCGACCATCGTTAGCCCACGTGCGTGCAGCCTCGCGACTAAAAGGAAGATGTAATTGTTTGCCGCGGTGATGACTGCTAGCATCGCGCTATTTGAGGGCTAAATGGATCGAGCACTCCGTTGGACTCTCAAATCGACCTCAATTAGCGTTCCATTAGCTGTCGTTAGCTGTCAGATGCACGTCTATGACCATTTCGGGGTACAGCAGCGGATACCCTTACATGCTTTGCGGGACGAAACGGGTGTAAACTTTAACGTGTAGTGGTGTTGTTGCGCGGACCACCAGGAGCTGTCGTATCTTATGAAAACGTCACGGGGCTCAGACGAATCACTTCGTTGTTCCTTCTGCCATAAATCGCAGGACGCCGTTGCCAAGCTGATCTCGTCTCCGTCGGACTACCCGCGGGCTTACATCTGCGATGAGTGCGTGGCGGTCTGCAACTCGATCCTCGAAGACGATCGCACCGAGACAGCGCCTGGCGCTGCGCCGGCTCACCTGCCGAAGCCGCAGGAGGTGAAGGCGTTTCTGGATGAGTACGTGATCGGGCAGGACCAGACGAAGAAGAAACTGGCGGTGGCGGTTTACAACCACTACAAGCGCATTCAGATGAACAAGACGCGCGGCAACGATGTGGAGTTGTCGAAGTCGAACATTCTGCTGGTGGGGCCGACGGGTTCGGGCAAGACGCTGCTGGCGCAGACGATGGCGAAGATGCTGGACGTGCCATTTGCGATTGTGGATGCGACCACTCTGACTGAGGCCGGGTATGTGGGCGAGGACGTCGAAAACATCATTCTGAAGCTGCTGCAGGCTGCCGAGGGCGATGTGCAGCGGGCGCAGAGCGGAATTATCTATATCGACGAGATCGACAAGATTGGGCGTAAGGACGAGAATCCTTCGATTACGCGTGACGTCTCGGGCGAAGGCGTGCAACAGGCTCTGCTGAAGCTGCTGGAAGGCACGGTCGCCAATGTTCCGCCGCAGGGTGGGCGCAAGCACCCACATCAGGAGTTTACTGCTGTCGATACGACGAACATTCTGTTCATCTGCGGTGGAGCTTTTGTGGGGCTGGAGAAGGTTATTGGGCGGCGTATCGGCAAGAAGGCGCTGGGATTCAAGGCGATTGCTGATCCGGACGCGAAGGACAGCGATGTGACGCCGATTCGGGCACAGCGCGATGCGGAGCTGCTGCGACAGGCTGAGCCTCAGGACCTGCTGAAGTACGGGTTGATTCCGGAGTTTGTCGGGCGGCTTCCGGTGCTGGGAATTCTGGACGAGCTGGATGAGGCTGCGCTGATCGAGATACTGACGAAGCCGCGCAATGCCATTCTGAAGCAATACGCGAAGCTATTTGAGTTTGAGGGCGTGAAAGTAACTTTCACTGACGAAGCAGCTCGGGAGATTGCGCGAGAGGCGCTGCAGCGAAAGGTTGGGGCACGCGGACTGCGAATGATTCTCGAAGAGTTGATGCTGGACCTGATGTACTTCGTGCCGGGCAATAAGAAGGTCAAGGATCTTTCTATTACGGCAGAGATGGTGAAGAAGCACAGTTTGACGCTGCCGACGCTGCTGGAGAAAGCGGGCTAGCGAGTGTGCGCGAAGCAGCGCACGGATTCGTACTAAGAGGATCGGTCGCACCGGTAACTTTGTGTCCGGTTGCAGGTTTGGATTCGTTGGCGGCTCCAAGTGCGAACCCGGTTGGGGACTCCAATTCCACAGACGTTGTACTTTCCCGGATGCACGGTGGAGTACAAGGAATTACAATCACCTGAAGCTGAAACACCGATGCATCGTTATCGGAGTTTTAACGTCTAATTGGAGAGCGATGACAAACCAACCCAAAAAAGCGCTTAGCGGCGATGTTCGCAAGCTCCCGATGATGCCGATTCGTGACATGGTCATCTTTCCCCATATGATGACGCCGTTTGTGGTGGGGCGCGAATCCAGTGTGCGGGCTCTCGAAGAGGCTCTGTCGGGCGACCGTAAGATCTTTCTGGCGACGCAGCATGACGCCTCTGTCGACGAGCCGAACTCTGATGATATCTATGAGACCGGAACCATTGGGAATATCGTCCAAAGCGTGAAGATGCCGGACGGCAATATTAAAGTGTTGGTTGAAGGTGTGGAGCGGGCGCGAGCCACTGAAGTCAACGATGTTGACGGGTTTTTTGTGGCGACGGTTCGCACCGGGCAGACACAACTGGACCTGACTCCGCAGGTGGAGCAGTTGATGCAGCGCGTCCACTCGCTGTTTGAGCAGTATGTGAAGCTGCAGCAGTCGTTGAACTACGAGACCATGGCCGCCAGTGTGCGCGCGGATGAGCCGGCTAAGCTGGCCGACACGATCGCCGCGAATCTGCAGCTTTCGATTGAGGAGAAGCAACAACTTCTTGAGGTCTTCGATCCGGAGAACCGGCTGGCCAAGGTTGCCGATGTGCTGGATGTGGCGATTGAGAAATTGAACATGGACCGGACCATTCAGTCGCGGGTGAAGCGGCAGATGGAGAAGGCGCAAAAGGAGTACTACCTCAACGAGAAGATCAAGGCGATTCAGAAGGAACTTGGGCGGGGGGAGAAATCCGAGTTCGATGAGCTGAAGAAGAAGATTGAAGCGGCTGGAATGCCGAAGGATGTGCTGGAGAAGTCGCTGCTGGAGTTGAAGAAGCTGGAGGCGATGCCTCCGATGTCGGCGGAGTCGACGGTGTCGCGGAACTATCTGGACTGGCTGCTGGCGGTGCCGTGGAAGAAGCGGTCGAAGGAGATTCGCTCGATCGAGCATGCCGAACAGATTTTGAATGAAGACCACTATGGGCTGGAGAAGATCAAGGAACGCATCCTTGAATTTCTTGCGGTGCGGCAGCTAGTGAAGAATCCTAAGGGGTCGATTCTTTGTTTTGTCGGGCCTCCGGGGGTTGGTAAGACGTCGTTGGGGATGTCGATCGCTAAGGCTACAGGGCGTAAATTTGTGAGGATGTCGCTGGGTGGCGTGCGAGATGAGGCGGAGATTCGCGGGCATCGGCGGACTTACATTGGCGCTCTGCCGGGGCAGATTATTCAATCGATGAAGAAGGCCGGGACGAAGAATCCGGTGTTCATGCTGGATGAGATCGACAAGATGGCTTCGGATTTCCGTGGCGATCCGGCGAGTGCGTTGCTTGAGGTGCTTGATCCGGAGCAGAACAGCTCGTTCCAGGATCACTATCTGGATGTTGAGTACGATCTGTCGCAAGTGCTTTTTGTGGCGACGGCGAATGTGCTGCATACCATACCCGGGCCGTTGCAGGATCGCATGGAGATTCTTCGGCTGCATGGCTATACCGAAGTCGAGAAGCTGGAGATTGCCAAACAGTATCTGGTGAAGAAGCAGCGCGAGGGCACGGGGTTGACGGCAGAGCAGATCGTGTTTGAGGACGATGCGCTCAAGCAGATCATTCGCGGCTATACGCGCGAGGCCGGGGTCAGGAATCTGGAGCGCGAGATTGGCAATGTGTGCCGCAAGGTGGCACGGCGCGTGGTGAAGAACGGCTCGGAGCACAAGGAGATCATTACTGGCGAGAACATCGGTGAGATTCTTGGAGTGGCGAAGTTCCGCGACTCGATGGCGCATGAGAAGAGCGAGATTGGCCTGGTCACCGGCCTTGCTTGGACGGAGATGGGCGGAACGATCTTGCAGACCGAGGTGCAGGTGCTTGACGGCAAGGGCAAGATGACCGCTACGGGGCAGCTGGGTGATGTGATGCAGGAGTCGGCTCAGGCTGCACTGACTTACATTCGGTCGCGTTCGCACCATCTTGGGCTGGCGAAGGATTTTTACAAAAACGTCGATATTCATGTGCATGTGCCGGAGGGGGCGATTCCTAAGGATGGGCCTTCCGCCGGGATTACGCTGGCTACGGGGCTTGCGAGCGCGTTGACCAAGATCAAGGTGCGGCGCGATATTGCGATGACTGGCGAGATTACGCTGCGGGGCAAGGTGCTTCCGATCGGCGGCCTGAAGGAGAAGCTGCTGGCGGCGCATCGCGCGGGAATCTTTGAGGCGATTGTGCCGGAGGAGAATCGCAAGGATATGGCCGACCTGCCGGAGCTGATCAAGACGAGCATGAAGCTGCACTTTGTCGAGGAGATGGACCAGGTGCTGAAACTGGCGCTTGAAGGAAACCTGCCGGAGCTGCATGAAGAGACTCCGGAGGCGCTGGCGCCTGTGCTGCCGGTTCCAGGGATCGATCTTCCGCAGCCTGTGGCTCACCAGTAAGCTTGTTGATGAAGACGACGAAGGCCGAGCCTCAAGGGTTCGGCCTTCGTTTTGCGCTGCAATCTTGAAACTACACTAGACTGCTCGTCTGCCGCCGACGAAGTTCATGATGATGGAGATCAGGGCGAAGAGGAGCAGCAGGTGAATGAGGAAGCTGCTCACGTGCAGGACGAAGAACCCGCCAAGCCAGAGCAGGACCAGCACAACAGCCAAGATGAGAAACATGAAATGACCTTCTTTCTTGAAACGGTTTTGCGCGCTGGGCGCGAATACTACCAAGTCATATGAGCCGCGATGCACGGGATTCGTTGCTCGGTTGGGGAAGATTGGGGTGAGGGGCTGTTCCCGCTTCCGTGGTGTTTTGCGCGCAGAATGCTTATGTTCAGCAGGTTGTGAGGTGTCGGTCCCGGGAAAAGGCGATTGGCGACGGCGAAGCGGCGTAGAGGCGGATTTCCCCTTTTCCCTGTGAGCAAGCTTCGGTCGAAATGACGATTCCTGGTGGGTGGAGTGGGTGGGGTGGAGTGAAAGTGGTTCGAGCCTCCGCGCGAATGTCCGCTTAAGCATTGACTGCGTCCAAAACGCCATGCAACCGGGAATAAGGTAGTGCCTCAGTTTGAAATATCCGCGCCTTGGGTGGAGAGCGGACCTCTGGTTATTGGTCACACCGACAAATGCGCCGCGCAGATCGTGTCCAACCTCACCGTGCGACGTCGGCTTAAGCTATTCTGAAGAACCTGGGCTGGAGGTTTTGTAGCATGGCAAAGCTCGTGTATGGATTGAACCAGTCCCTGGACGGCTACGTCGACCACATGAAAATAGGGCCACCCGATCCCGCGCTCTCTCGTCACTTCATCGAGCAGGCGCGCGGCCTGACGGGCACGGTGTACGGTCGCCGCATGTACGAGATCATGCGTTATTGGGACGATGATCTTCCGGATTGGGACGCGGAGGACCGCGACTTCGCGGCGGTGTGGCGGAGCCAGCGGAAGTGGGTTGTGTCGCG
>Ga0210410_10004088_pt1 | contig 12830 bp, 9 predicted proteins | sample IncBWC4MmetaG_FD_161058 | JGI IMG/M metagenome (GOLD analysis project Ga0210410, IMG submission 161058) | Forest soil microbial communities from Barre Woods Harvard Forest LTER site, Petersham, Massachusetts, United States - Inc-BW-C-4-M | ecosystem: Environmental > Terrestrial > Soil >... | reverse complement strand
CGTAAGACAGCTTGCGGTCGCTGGTGGTTTCGCACTACCTGCTGGGCACGGAAGAGATCATGGTCATCAATCATACGGACTGCGGGCTGATGCACACGAGTGAACAGGAGTTGCGGATGAGGGTTCAGAACCGGGCGGGGACGGCGGCGATTTCCCCGGCGTTTTTTTATGCGTTTCAGAATATCGAGGAGAATGTGCGGCATCAATTGGAGAAGCTGCGGACGCATCCGTGGATACCGAAGGAAGTGGCGGTGCGTGGATTTGTTTATGATGTGGCCAGCGGACGGCTGCGGGAAATTAAGATGGCTTCCTGACGGAGAGGTTCGAATGAAAGATTGGCGTTGTTGCTCAGAATCGTAGTTACTTCAGGGACGCTTCGATTTTGATCTTGTACTCGCGGGCTTTGGCGATCGCGGCGGGTTCATCCACTGTTAACAATTTTTTGTCGCGCATGAGTACGCGGCCGCCGATGACGACCGTCTCCACGTCGCTTCCCTTCAAGGCATAGGCCAACTGGGCATAGATGTCATACATGGGAACCGCGTTGGGGGCGTCCAGGCCGATGAGAATGAGGTCTGCCTTTTTCCCGGCCTCAAGCGAGCCGATCTCTTTCTCCAAGTGCAGGGCGCGCGCGCCGTCAATCGTGGCCATTTCCACGACTGCTTTGGCATTGAGAGCCAGCGGATCCATTTTGGTGATTTTCGCTAGCTTCGCGGCTAGGTCCATCTCTTCCATCAAGTCGAGGTCGTTGTTGCTTCCGGCCGGGCCGTCGGTGCCGAGTCCGACGGCGACTCCAGCGGCGCGCAATTCGGGCACGGGAGAAACGCCGCTGGCCAGCATCATGTTGCTGGAAGGGTTGTGAACGCAGCCTGTTTTGCGCTGCGCCAGAATTTTGCGGTCGGTATCGTCCACAAAAATGCAGTGCGCCGCGACCACGTCCGGGCCTAGGATTCCGATTTTGTCGAGATACTGGACCGGGCTCAGGCCGTTCTGCGCGCGGCTGTCGTCCAATTCTTTTTTCATTTCCGCGACGTGGATCAAAATCGGCGCGTGGTATTTTCGCGCCAGGGCTGCGGCGTCCTGGAGGGTTTTCTGCGAGCACGTGTAAATGGAATGAGGTGCGGGTGCGGCGTGAATCAGCGGATCGCCCTGCCAGCGCTTCAGGAATTTTTCGGTGTAGTCGAGGGCGGCGGCGTTGGTTTTGTTGTCCGGGGCGGGAAAATCGATGAAGGTTTCGCCTAGAACGCCGCGCATCCCCGCGGCCTTGGTTTCTTCGGCGACGGCATCCTCGAAATAGTACATGTCGGCAAAGGTGGTGATGCCGCCGCGAATCTGCTCGGCGGCGGCGAGGCGCGTGCCCCAGCGGACGAATTCTTCGGTTACGTTCTTGGCCTCCGCGGGAAAGATGTATTTGCGGAGCCAGTCATCGAGAGTGACATCGTCGTGGAGGCCGCGCAAAAGTGTCATTGGAACGTGGGTGTGGCCGTTGATGAAGCCGGGCAGAACGAGCTTGCCCCTGGCATCCAGTGTCTGTTTCGGTTGAACGCCTTCTGGGAAGTGGAGCAGGAAGTCCGAGGCCGGGCCCGCGAAGACGATGGCGTCGCCTCGCACGGCGATCACACCGTCCTCGATGATGTGGCGATCGCCATCCATCGTAACGACGGTTCCATTCTTCACGAGGAGATCGAAAGCCACGGCTTGCTTCTCCGCTTGTCCGCGGAGGGAAGTGGAAAAGAGAAAATGGAAGATGGAAATTAGAATAATGACGTGCAATGAATGGGCTCTGCGCATCCAATTTCGATTTTCCATTTTCCCTTTTCTTTCCTTTACAGGTTGGAAGAATCAAATGGTTTCGGGAAAAGCACCTTCATCTGGATGATTTCCACTTTGCCTTTGAGATTCGAAAGGATCACAGGAACGTCGCCGCAGAATTCCCAGATGAGCTGGCGGCAGGCGCCGCACGGAGGAGTGAGAGTATCCGTATCGGTGACAACGGAGATGGCGTCGAAGCCGCGCTCGCCTTCGCTGATGGCTTTGAAAATGGCAATGCGTTCGGCGCAAACGGTGAGCCCGTAGGTCGCGTTTTCGACATTGCAACCGCCGAAGATTCTGCCTGAGGTAGCGCGCAGCGCGGCGCCCACGCGAAAATTGGAAAACGGTGCGTGCGCGTTCTCGCGCGCTTGCCTGGCTGCCGAAATCAGAAGTTCGTACTCGCTCACGGTCCACCCCCCGGCGAACCCTAGAATATTCTTACGCGATAGCAGCTGCCATTCTTGGAATCACGGCCTTTAGCACGGCGATGAATTGTCCTTTCACGCGCTCGGCGGTTTCCAGAACTTCGAGGTGGTTGAGCGGCTGGTCGAGAATACCGGCAGCCGCATTTGTCACGCATGAGATACCAAGGACGCGAATGCCGCTGTGGCGCGCGGCAATCACCTCCGGCACGGTGGACATGCCGACAAGATCGGCGCCAATGGCACGCAAATAGCGAATCTCCGCAGGCGACTCGTAACTGGGTCCCGCGAGCGCCGCGTACACGCCTTCGTACATTCCGATACCCAAACGGTTCGCTTCTCCGACGGTGATTTCACGAAAGCGGCGGTCGTAGGCAGCGGTCATGTCTGGAAAGCGCGGGCCAAAGCGTTCGTCATTGGGGCCGGAGAGCGGGTTCACGCCCTGCAAGTTGATATGGTCTTTGATCACCACCAGCCGGCCCTGCGTGAATTCGTGCTTGATGCCGCCGGCCGCGTTGGTGAGGATGACGGCTTTCACTCCCATGCGGGCAAAGGCGCGAACGGGAAAGGAGACGTCTTTCACGGAATAGCCTTCGTAGAGATGCACGCGGCCCTGCATTCCTGCGACGGGAATTGAATCCACGCTGCCGATGACGAGATTGCCGGCGTGGCCGATAGCGGTGGACCGCGGAAAATGAGGAATTTCGGCGTAGGGAATCTTGACTGCGTCGGAGAATTCATCGGCGAAGGCGCCGAGGCCGGAGCCGAGAACGAGAGTGATCTCCGGGCGAAGGGACGTCTGCGAAAAAATAAAACCGGCGGCGAGCCCGGCGCGTTCGAATTCGCCAGCGGCCCCGTCCGCTGCCTCCTTCTTGCCTGTTTTTCTGGGACTCATGTAAGGATTCCGACGATGGAAGCGGACATCAAATTGGCCATGGTGCCGGCGAGCATGGCGCGGATGCCGAATTTGGCAAGCTGGCTGCGCTGTTCAGGCGCGAGCGCGCCGATCCCGCCAATCTGAATGCCGATCGAGCTGAAATTCGCGAAGCCGCAGAGGGCAAATGTTGCGATGGTAAACGAGCGCGGATCCAGAGTTCCTTTCATGGGGCCTAGCTGGGAAAATGCGTAGAGTTCGTTGACGACCATGCGCGATCCCAGCAGATTTCCAATGGTGGGAGCGTCATGCCAGGAAATTCCAATAAGCCACGCGACGGGAGCGAAGACCCAGCCGAAAATTTGCTGCAGGCTGGACGGAAACCACGGAATGCCGTGGTTGGCCAGTGAATTGTGCATTCCCAAAAAGAGATAGTTCACCAGCGCGACCAGTGCCACGAAGGAAATGAGCATCGCAGCCACATTGATGGCGAGTTGCAATCCGTCCGATGTGCCGCGGGAAATCGCACCGAGGAAATTCGCTTCCTTCTCCATTTCCGGCATCTGCACGTGGCCGGCGGTGAGCGGCTCTTCGGTTTCCGGCACAAGCATTTTTGCCATCAACAGAGTCCCGGGCGCGGTCATGATCACGGCGGTTAGCAGATGTTTAGCCTCCACGCCGTACGCGATGTAGGCGGCCATGATGCCGCCGGAAACGTGCGCCATCCCGCAGGTCATCACGCACATTAGCTCTGACTTCGTCAGCCGGTTGAGAAAGGGGCGAATCGTGAGCGGCGCTTCCGTCTGCCCCATGAAAATACTGGCGGCAATGTCGAGCGACTCCGCGCCGCTGGCACCCATGACTTTCGTCATGACGATGGCGAACAGGCGAATAATCAGCTGCATAACCCCGATGTGATATAGAAATGCGAAAACGGCCGCGATGAAAATAATCGTCGGGAGAACCTGGAACGCAAAAATAAATCCCAGTGAAGATTTCTGTTTCCCCAGCTCGCCAAAAACAAACTCCGAACCAAAAAAAGCGAAGCTCAGCAGTTTATTGGCTCCGCTTCCCAGGAACTCGAAGATGGCGCGCCCAATCGAAAAGCGGAGGACGAAGAACGCAAACGCCAGCTGCAGACCCAGTCCCCATAAGACCGTCTTTAGCCGGATGGCTTTGCGATTCGTCGAGAACAGATACGCCAGGCCAAGCATGGCAGCCAGGCCCAATACTCCGGTGAATCGTCCCATGCATTCTCCTTTTTCCCTGGAGCGACTGCATCTCCCCTGATCAGCTAATACGAAACGGTTCTACTCGCTGATTCGCCGCTCAAACGAGATGGCCGTCATTTCTTTTTCAACTTGGCGGGCCAGTTGGCGACGAAGACGAGCGTGCTGGAGGACTGGCTTCCTTCATATACAACCACGAAACGCTGGCCATCCGCACTGACACCATAACGACCGAAAACGCCGTACGAGTGGGAGTCGAAGAGCGCATGAGTCTCTCCGGCCGCAAAGCTACCGCCCGAAGTCTCCACTTTTACGGCCATGAGTTTATTATCGGCAGAAAGATAAAAGATTTCCTTGCCGTCGCGGCGCCAGAGCGGGCCGCGCCCGTCGCCGCCGGAAACCTGCCATTTTCCGCCCGGTCCGGGGAAGGGGACGACGTAGACGCGGTACTCGCCGGACTCATTCGAGCAGTAGGCGAGCCATTTTCCATCTGGAGAAAAACTCGCTTCCCGGGCGCTGAAGGTGGATTGGAGGAACGGATAGGTCTTGCGGTCACCAAAGAGGGGCAGGATCCAAATGGACCAGCCTCCCGGTACGCCGTTCGCATAAGTCCCGCCGGAAACACCTTCGTGATACACGAGAAAATTTCCGTTGGAGGACCAGGAGGTTGGGACCCGGAAGTGGTCCGTCCCCTCAAGGAGCACCGTTTCGCTGCCCGATCCATCGGCGGACTTCTGGTAAAGCCCGTACTTGCCGTTGCGAAAGGAAGTATAGGCAATATGCTTTTCGTCGGGAGACCATACGGGATACAGGTTTCCTTGTGCGGAAGAGGCGCCAAATGTCAGGGGAGTCTTGACACCACTGGCCATATCGAGGCTCCAAACGTCAAAGCCAGTTCCATCAAGATAGTAGGCGAGCTTTTTTCCGTCCGGAGATAGGCTGACGCCGGAGTACGCGTCTTCTCCCGGCACCGCTCCGGTTTGCTTCCCGTTTCGATCAAACCAAAGCAACTGGCGATCCTTGGCCGCACCCTCGGCGTAGAGAAGCAGTCCGTTTGTGGAAGCAGAGAACCAAGCATGCGCAATGCTGGGATCCTCGCGCACTTGTTCGGCGATCGGGACGGCTTCTCCCGTGAATTCGAAACGCTCTACGTCGAAAGGCTGGGCCATCAATGAGGACTGGAGCAAGAACAGCAGATGTCCCGATGCATATGCGGCCTGGTAGTGAGTGTGAAAAAGGAGCTTTGTCTCCTTGGAATCAAGAGAACCCATGAGGATGGAGTTAGAGGCGGCTTCGCGTGGAGTGAACGTGCTCCCGGCCAAAAAGATAAAGTGACGCCCGTCGGGCAGAAACCAGGGCCAGCGGTGAGTGGTTTCATTTTTGGAAGGATCTTGGGTCGTAAGCTGCGAGATGGGGCCGCCGGAGGCGGACACACGATAGATGGGAGAATTGACGGTTGGAGTAAAAACAATATCACCTTGCTGGTTCCAGGAGCCACCACGTCCATCCGGGGCGTCGCAAATAATGGCAGGCGGGCCACCCTGGGGATCAATTTTCTTCAGCTTGCCACCGGCAAAAAAGGCGATATACCTCCCGTCCGGCGACCAAAAAGGAAATCCGGCGGCTTCCGTTCCGGGAAGCAATCGAGCCTGAAGCGAATCCACGGGACGAATCCACAAAGCGGATTTTGCATCGGGAGTTGCGGTCGAAGCGACATAGGCCACCTTGAGGCCATCAGGAGAGATGGCAAAGCCTTTCTGGTCTCCTGAAAAAATAAAACTGGAAGTTCCCTCGGGCTTGATGTAGGTGCGCGTGATGCGAAGGTCGGGCGCGGGCCTTCTTGCAAATAAAACTCCCAGAGCGGCGGCGATTACGGTAGCCAGGGCGAACGCGGCCACAGTCAATTGGTTGGAATGCTTGCTGCGCTCAATGCCGGGAGCGGTCGCGCTTGATTGCAAGCCGGAATCGGCAATCCATTTTAATTCGATAGCAATGTCGCGGGCGGTCTGCCAGCGCTCCTCCGGATCTTTGGCGAGGCAGCGGCGAATGGCTCGATCGAGCGCGGGCGGAGTCAGTGGTTTCGTGGTGCAGATCGCAGCCGGCTCTTTTTCCAAAATCGCTGAGGCTACGCTCAGTTGGCTCTTTCCTTCGAACGCTCGCAGGCCCGTGAGCATTTCATACAGCACGGCGCCCAGCGAAAAAATATCGCTTCGCCCATCCAGATCCTTGCCTTCGATCTGCTCCGGCGACATGTATTGGAACGTCCCGACGACCGCGCCTTCCTGCGTCATTGGCGTGGTCCGCATCGAAGTCGCGGTGAGCGTTGCCCCGCTTGTCAGCGGTACCGCCGGCTTGGCCAGGCCGAAATCCAGCAGCTTCGCTCCTGTTGGCGTCAGCATGATGTTGCCGGGCTTCAAGTCGCGATGGACAACGCCGCTGCGGTGGGCTTTGTCCAGAGCATCCGCGATTTGCGCGCCGAACTTCAACACTTGTTCAAGGGGCAGCGGACCTCTTTCAAGACGCTGGGCCAGCGCCTCCCCTTCCACGCATTCCATCACTAGATAGTCGATGCCGTCCTGTTGGCCGACGTCGTGGAGGACACAGATGTGCGGATGATTCAGGCTGGAGATTGTTTTCGCTTCGCGTTCGAAGCGTTGCTTGCGAACCGGATCGGAGGAAAGGTGGGCGGGTAAAATCTTGATCGCGACGGCCCGCTCCAGCCGCGTGTCTCGCGCACGATACACTTCTCCCATTCCTCCCGCTCCGAGCGGAGAGAGAATCTCATACGGCCCCAGGTGGGTACCTGCAGAAAGGGACATCGCGGGGCAGATTATAGGTTAGGAAGCTCTGTGGAAGCCATCCTCGCGTCGCGACTGCAGATGTCCGCCAATCAAGCTCTCCGGCGCAAGTCCATGGGAGAGGATGTCTATTTGTTTCCGACGTTCACTTCAAGTGCTCTACGAGCCATTCCGACCAGCGGCGATAGACATCCATCTGGCGAACGGGATCATTGGGAAAATGCCCGCTCACGGGATATGCAAAGAACCGCACGGGAACGCCGTTGTCCTTGAGCGCGTGGAATAATTCGTAGGACTGGGTGATGGTCACGCGGAAATCACCGGTATCGGAAAGAATCAGCGTGGGCGTTTTCATCTGAGAGGCGTAGGTGATGGGCGATTGTTCGCGATAGCCTTTGATGTTGTCGCCCACATAAGGGGAGCCGCTGAAGATGTAGCGTTCGGTGACGTTGAAATCGGCGAGATTATATTGGTCGTACATGTTGGTGACGGCGGCCCCAGCCACGGCGACTTTCCAAATCTGATAGTGGCCCATGAGCCAGGTAGTCATGTAACCGCCGTAGGACCAGCCGGAGACGGCGATTTTGCTTTCATCCACGAAGCCCAGTTTCTTGAGGGCTTCGATTCCGGCCATGACGTCGCGGCCGGGACCGTCGCCCGCGTCGTTCCAGATGGCGCGGGTGTAGGCATTTCCGAGATTTTCGCTGCCGCGGTAGTTCGGTTGGAAAACGACGCAGTCGTGTGCGGCGACGAACTGGGGCAGAAAACTGTACTGCGTGGTGGTGGTAGCGCGCGGGCCGCCGTGGATGATCAAGACGAGAGGATACTTTTTGTCTTTCTGAAAGCCGGGCGGGTAGATGATTACGCCGTCTTCGTGGAACTTGTCGGGGCCTTGCCATTCGAAACGCTCCGTGCGGCCAAGAGCAAGCGCGGCGATTTCATGGTTGTTGTTCGTCAGGCGCTTGGGTGCGTCGTTGGGCGTGGCCATGTAATACAGTTCGGAAGGCAGATTGGGCGTGCTGCCTGCGAACGCGATTTCGCCGTTGCGTCCCACCGTAGCATCCACCCAGAAGGACCATGAGGGACTGACGTCGCCGAGGGGTAGTTTTTTTGCGGCGCCTCCTAGCGGTTGAAGCCACAACGAAACCTGTGTGCCATCGTGGCCGCCGACCAGGAGCGATTTGCCGTCGGGCATCCAGATGCCGCGAAGAATATTGCGATCGATCGCGCGCGTGACGTCCTGTCCATCGCCGCCTGCCACGGAAGTCACATGGATTTCATTTTGGTTGGCGCGGTCGCCATCGCGCGGGTACCAGTAGGCCAGCTGGGAGCCATCGGGTGAGAACAAGCCGAAGCCTTCGAACTTTTCGTGCTTCGTCAATTTCCGGATTTCACCGCTGTCTACGTTCAGAATCTGCACGGTCCGGCCGTCGCTGTCGCCGGAATGCGGGTCTTCCTGTTTTCTGAAGGTGAGGAGTTTTCCGTCCGGCGAGAAGGAAATAGGCGAAGAGGGCGAACTGGGCGGCAAAACTTTCGGGAGTGTCCACGATCCGGAAGTGAGGCGGCGCGGTTTCCCGCCGTCTACCGCAATCAGCCAGATGTGCGACGGCGTGGGGGCTTTGGTTTCGAGATAGCCGTTGTCACCGACTTCGAAGGCGTCGAGATGCTTTTCGATGTCTTTTTTGTTTTCCGCCTCGTCGGCGGTGACATAGGCGATTTCCGTTCCGCTGGGGCGCCAGGCGAATTGTTCAATTCCATTTGGCGCATCGGTTATTTTCAGGGCGTCGCCCCCGCTCATCGAAAGAACGAAGATCTGCGCTTTCTCTTCTTTCGCGGGGCCAACGGCAGCAAGAAAGGCGATGCGATCTCCGGCGGGCGACCAGCGCGGGGATCCGGCGTCTTTGCGATCGTGGGTCAAGGTGCGCCGTGCACCGCTGGCGATCTCCTGCAGAACCAGATCGCGATCGTTGCGGTCTTGCTCGAGATTCATGCGTGACACAACGTAGACGATGGACTTTCCGTCGGGCGAGATTTGCGGATCGGAGACCGAAACGGCCTTTCCAAAATCGCCGAGCTCGATCCGCCGCGCCTGGGCTCTTGCTCCCTTCGGGCAGAGAACGCAGAAAGCCGCCAGGATGAACGCAGCAAACCTTCTCCAGGAAAACGCGGCTGTGCGATCTTGCAACCGAGTACCTTCCAACTGATTTCTATTCCACTCGCGTGCGGTCATTCCTTTTTCCTCCTGCCGATACATCGAATGTCCGAACAAACTCAGTCAAGCGCCAAGAATGCGGCGGATGAGAGGGCGCTTTTCGCGCGGCGCGTTGTCTCCCACGTGGTAGCTGCCGGAAATCAAGCTGCTGGCTTCGGCCAGTTTGGCGTCGCTATTGTAATGAATTGTAGCCAGCGATTCGCCTTTTTCCACGCGGTCGCCGATGCGTTTGTGGAATTCCAGGCCGACGGCGTGATCGATTTTGTCTTCCTTTTTTTCGCGGCCCCCGCCGAGCATGGCCAGCGCGATGCCGAATTGATCACAGTCCGTGCTGGTGATGAAGCCGGCGGCGGGGCTTGCGACATCGGCGCGATGGCGCGCTTGGGGCATTCGTTGCGGTTCGTCAATCACGCGTGGATCACCACCTTGCAAACGAATTCCCTGCCGGAATTTTCCCTTGGCCTGTCCGTTGGCAATCATGGCCTCGGCAAGAAGGCGGCCTTCGTCAACGCTCATGGTTTTTTCGCCGAGATAAAACATCCACGCGGAGAGTTCGAGGCTGAGCTCGCGGAGATCGGCGGGCCCCCCGCCATTGAGAACCTCAATACACTCGGCGATCTCGTTCGAATGGCCGGCCATGCGGCCGAGCGGCTGGTCCATGTCCGTGATGAGCGCGACCACTTTCTTGCCCATGCGCATTCCGGTCTCAACCATGACTTCGGCGAGACGCACCGAGTCCTCTTCTTTTTTCATGAACGCGCCGGAACCGGTTTTCACGTCGAGAACCAGCGCGTCAATGCCCTCGGCAAGTTTCTTGCTCATGATGGAAGCGCAGATGAGGCCGATATTCTCAACGGTCGAGGTGGCATCACGAAGCGCATAAATCTTTTTGTCGGCGGGGGCAATCTCCGCGGTCTGACCGATCAAGCCCATGCCGCATTCGCGGAGGACGCGGCGAAATTCTTCGAGCGAGAGATTCACGTTAAAGCCGGGAATGGCTTCCAGCTTGTCAAGCGTGCCGCCGGTGTGGCCGAGGCCGCGTCCGCTGATCATCGGGACGGTGAGGCCGCCGGCGGCGACGATGGGAGCGAGGATGAGAGAAGTTTTGTCGCCAATGCCGCCCGTTGAGTGCTTGTCCACTTTTTTGCCAGGAATCTCGGAGTGATTGAGAACTTCGCCGGAATAGAGCATCACCTCGGTAAGGGCCGCCAGCTCGGCGCGATTCAGTCCGCGAATCCACACGGCCATAAGCCATGCGGCCATCTGGTAATCGGGGATTTCGCCGCGCGTGTAACCGGAAACGAGGAAATGGATTTCCTCGCGGGAGAGGTCCCCGGAATCTCGTTTCTTGCGGATCAGGTCTACGGCGCGCATTCGAATGGAAAACGAACGGCGAGCGTAACATCCGCCCCGCGAAGCGTCAACGCGATGGAGTTTCAAAAAGCCGCTTGAACACTACAGCGGCTGCTGGACGTCGGGAGGCAGGTTGGTCGTCTGGCCAGCGACCACATGCCAGCCCCTCGGCGTATTGAGGTACACGTGCATGGCGCGGATCTGGATGTTGACGCGCTGGCCTCGGATGATGCTGCGCACGGACCAGAGGCAGGTAGCGATGGCTGATACCTTGTAGATGCGGACCTTTATATCCGATGCGGTAAAAGACTCGTACTTCACGTCAGGAGATTGAATGGTGTTAATCCACTGTCTTCGGTCTACCTGCTGGCCGTGTGAGAGCGTGCCGGCAAAATCGTCGCTATAAACGCGCCGAAAATAGGCGGGATCGTTCAATTGAATCGCGCGGGCGGCTTCTTTTTCGAGGTTGACGATCTCCTCGCGCTGCATCTCGGGGTTAATCGTCGGATCGTCGGGCTCCTGCCCGAGGCTGAGCGAGGCCAGCGTTAGTCCCAAAACAAGCAAGGCTGCCGGTTTACGCATGCGGTGAAATCTCCTGGAACTCTTTGCCGGGTTCTGCCGGTTTTTTGTCAGGAAGAGGGGCGTACTGTCCACTCTAAATCTTACGAGAGAAGATTCCGCCACGGCAATCCGGGCTGTGAATCAAAGGTTAACCCCGGCGACCGCTAGGAACGAATGTAAAGAGACGCTGGATCCGAAGCACCGCGATCAGCCGGAGCACTGGAAAAGGATACTGGATCCATATTTCAGAAATGGCAGCGCCGATAAAATACTCCCGCGTTGGCCGTTGAATCCGTCAATTCCTACCTGGCCCCGCGGGAACGAAGACTGCAACGTGAACCGCCAGCAAGTTTGATGAGGGTGTGCTGGCGATTTCTAGTTTTCTCTCAGGTTAAAAGTCCAGCCGCAGCGAGACTTGCCCCGTACGGTTGCCGCTGTTCTCTGCTGTCTGCACGCTTTGCACGATGCCAAACGATGACGCGGTTACGTTTGTCGGTGGCGGCGCAAAGTTGGGATGATTCATCAGGTTCGTGAACGTGCTTTCAAATCGCAGCCGAAGCCGTTCCCTAATCTGGATATTCTTGGCCAGCCCCGCGGCGATTGTGGATGTCCCTGGGCCCACAAGAATCCCGACGCCACAGTTCCCTACTGGACCGGACGGAATTGGATTAAACGAAGCGAGAGTAAACATGCTGCCGGTCGCAGGATTCGCGATGTTGCCATTTCCGGTGCAATCTGGACGCTGAATCGCGCCGCGATAGGAGATGTTCAGGTTTCCTGGATCGTAGCTCGAGCTGGTTATGGGTGTGAGATAGGGCCCGGTTTCCCACAGACTAACCGTGCTCAAAGACCATCCGCCAGCCACGGCGTCGGCGATTCGATTCATGCCTGAGAAATACTTGCGGTTCTTGCCCACGGGAAGTTCGTAAACCGCAGAGAGCAGGAATCGGTGCCGCCGGGTCGCAGACATATTGCCACGATCGACCGCGACGTCAAAACGGTTGGCAACGGGCGTGCCATAGATGATCTCAGGGTTGAACGTCGTGGGCGCATCGCCACCCACGTTGCCAAGGCTTTTCGCCCACATATGGCTTCCCTGAAAAGTTAGTCCGCTTCGCGCGCGCAGGTTCAGCTCGGATTGCAACCCCTGATATCCGACGTGCCCTTCATTATCCGTCGAAAGAATTCGGCCCCAGTTCGGATACGGCTTGGGATTCGGATTGGGGGAGATCGCGCTTGGCGCGACCTGGTTCAAATCGATGGTCTCGCTCATGCGATAGGAGCTCATGCCCACGTAGCTCTCGCGCAATGTCAAGTCGCGCGCCAGTTCGCGTTCCACCGTCAAGTTCCACTGCGCCGATTGCGGGTCGCGATAGTTCGTCAGCGTGTTTTGGTAGAAATCGCCGGTACCAGCGATGAGCAATGGATTGTCGGGAGTGCGGGCCGACGGGAACTGGTACGTCGGCGCATTTGTCGTGGGATTCGGATTGAAAGTCGTGCGCACGACCGACACATCAATGTTTGTCGTGTTGAAAGAGAGTTGGCCGAGATTGGTCATCGTGAAGATTC
>Ga0210410_10004087_pt1 | contig 12830 bp, 12 predicted proteins | sample IncBWC4MmetaG_FD_161058 | JGI IMG/M metagenome (GOLD analysis project Ga0210410, IMG submission 161058) | Forest soil microbial communities from Barre Woods Harvard Forest LTER site, Petersham, Massachusetts, United States - Inc-BW-C-4-M | ecosystem: Environmental > Terrestrial > Soil >... | reverse complement strand
GAGTCTTTGTCCAGTGGTGATCGATGGGCCCGCCAGGAAGATCTGTGAGCTTGGTGCCCGGCGCGGTAATGCTGGTCTGTCCGTCCTCGTAGGGATAGCGCACAATGGCATCCGTGTTCGCGACGTAGAGGTCGTGGCCGACCAGGGCGACGCCGAACGGCGAGTTGAGGTGGTCCAGAAAGACGGTCCGCAGCTCGGGAACGCCGTCGCCATTGGTATCGCGCAACAGTGTGATGCGGTTTTCGTCCTTTGCCTTGGCGCCGGCGAACCATTGTACCCAGCCGGTGATGATATCCTTGGGCCGGTAAATCGGCGCTTTCGGACCATTGCTCTCAACGACAAGGACGTCGCCATTGGGGAGGACGTAGAGTGACCGCGGATGCACAAAGCCGGTTGCCAATGCATGGACCTGCAATCCCTGCGGCACCGTGGGAGTTTCGCTTCCCCATCCGACCACCTTTGCGATCCGTATCGGCGGCATCAGATACTGCTGCAGCTTGGGCAGCTCGGGATTGGCGCCGATCTGCGTTCTCGGGTCGCCGCCATTATCGTCACAGCCGGCCAGCGCAAGGCCTGCGACAGCGAGAACGGCGAGACGACGCATCACTTTCGCCGAGCCTGCATTCTTGAGGGCGTGTACCATATTCATGCTCCGACCCGTTGACGATTTGACAGAGCCGAGGCAACCCCGGCCGTCACGATGAGAACGGCGACGACGAGCCCGGAGAGCATCAGGCCGGTCGGCACCACCGCGGTGTAACCGTCGCGGCTGTGAACGAAGGCATTGAACAGCGAGAGCACGACAGCGACTGCGTAGCCAACCGCGCGGGGCCAAGCCGGCCGGTCGATCTGCCTGCCGCTGGCAAGGTCGATCACGTAAGCGATAACGGTAAGGCCGGCCACCAACAGGCCAACTGTGATCAGCCAGATCGAGAACCTCTCCCACATCACATCAGGCATCCGCCAATAGACAAGATCGGTGATGAGCGCGCCCACGAAATAGGCGGCGGAAAACGACGCCAGCATTCGATGGATCGGTCGCCCCCGCGGCTTCGCGGTTGACCTCGAACTGGCATCGCTTATGAACGTGGCTTCCGTGATAGTCGCGTGCTTCATGCTTCGATCCTCCAAAGATCGCGCGCTTCCGCGCGGTTCCTAAATAAAGCCCGGGTTATTCGCCGGCTCCCAAGTCGGGAAGTGAAGGTTCGCCCGCATAATCCAACACTGTCTCGGTCGTGGGTTCTCTAAATTCGAGTTTATTTTTCGGGGGCAGCCCGAACGACGTTGCGTGAACGCCAGATCGAAAAAGCAAGCCGAAAATTCTATCGCTGCATTTGCATGAGCTGATCCATGGGCATCATGTTGTGGTTGAGGTTCGTCATGATCCACAGCGATCCGCACATCACAAGAAGCACGATCAGGACGCCGAACGCGAGCGCCAGCACATTGTTGGTGTTGTCGGGTCCCGTCGTGATGTGCAGGAAGAACACCAGGTGCACGCCCATCTGCGCAATCGCCAGCACCACAAGCGCCACGGGAATGCTCGGCTGCCACACCAAATCGGTGCCGGCGACAAAAAAGGAGGTTGCCGTCAGCAGGATGGCAAGTCCGAGGCCGGTGAGATAGCCCAGGATCCTTAGGCCGACACCGCCTTCGACGTGCTCGTCGCCGGGGGCCAGATCGACGCCGGCGTCCACATTATCGTGTCCGTTGCTCATGCCGCGCTTCCCAACAAATAGACGACAGTGAATACGGCGATCCAGATGATGTCGAGCGCGTGCCAGAACAGCGCAAAGCACAGGATGCGGCGCAAGATATCCGGTCTGAATCCCTTGGCGACGACCTGCGCCATCATCGTCAATAGCCACAGGATGCCGCCCGAGACGTGCAGCCCGTGACAGCCCACCAGCGTGAAAAACGCCGACAGGAACGCGCTGCGCGACGGCCCGGCTCCGCTCGCAACAAGGCTTGCGAATTCTTTGCCTTCTATTACGAGAAATCCGAGGCCGAAGACGCAGGTGACGGCCATGGCAAGCTGGAACCAGATCGCGCTGCGGTTATCCGCGGCGATGGAGGCAAGGCCGCAGGTGAAGCTCGACGCCAGAAGCAATAAGGTTTCGATCGCAACGTTGCGCAGATCGAACAGGTCGTGCCCGCTGGGTCCTCCGGCTGTCTGCCCAAGCAGTACGGCATAGGTGGCGAAGAACGCCGAGAACATCACCATATCGCTGAGGATGAAGATCCAAAATCCGTAGCCCGTGACGATGCGCTTGGATGCCGGCCCGCTCCAATCGCGGGCGGCGACGGCCCCGGGATGCGCGTCCGTGAGTACGATTGTGCTCATTCGGCGGCCTCTCTGCTCAGTACCGCGTGACGCAGCGCCCGGTTGTTGCGGTCGATGCGCGCCACTTCCGCTGCAGGAATCGTATCCTCGTCATGGTCGCGCCAGGCGAACACGACAAAGGTTGCGAAGGCACCAAGCGCGCCTACGGCAACCATCCACCAGATGTGCCAGATCAACGCGAAGCCCATGACGGTGGCGAAGAAGGCGCAGACGAAGCCGGTCGGTGAATTGCGCGGAATCTCGATATCCCGATACTCCGGAGTCGTGTCGGGCCAGCCCTGTTCCCTTGCGCGTTTTTTGAACATCCAATAGGCGTCCTCGCTCGACACCTCGGGCAGGAAGGCAAAATTGAAGGCCGGTGGCGGCGATGCGGTCGCCCATTCGAGCGAGCGGCCATCCCAGGGGTCGCCGGTTTCATCGCGCAATTTCTCCCGCCGGCGGACGCTGACGACGAGCTGGGCGATTTGAAGCGCGATGCCGCACATGATGAGCACCGCACCGAAGGCGGCAACGATCAGCCATGGATGCCATTGCGGCACATCGTAATGCTGCATGCGCCGGGTCATGCCGAGCAGGCCGACGACATAGAGCGGCATAAAGGCGACATAGAAGCCGACCAGCCAGCACCAGAATGCCGCTTTCCCGAGGCCTTCGTGAAGCCTGAAGCCGAAAGCCTTGGGAAACCAGTAGGTGTAGCCCGCGAACGCCCCGAACAGAAAACCTCCGATGAGGACATTGTGGAAGTGCGCAACCAGGAACAGGCTATTGTGCAGAACGAAGGCGGCGGGCGGCACCGACATCAACACGCCGGTCATGCCGCCAATGATGAACGTTACCATGAACCCGATCGACCACAGCATCGGCGTCTGAAACCGCACCCGGCCGCCATACATCGTGAACAGCCAATTGAACACCTTCACGCCGGTCGGCACCGCGATGACCGCGGTCGCAATGCCGAAGATCGCGTTGACGTCGGCGCCGGCACCCATGGTGAAGAAATGATGCAGCCAGACCATGAACGAGAGGATGCAGATCGCCATGGTTGCGAGCACCATCGAGCGGTAGCCGAACAGCGGCTTGCCGGAGAAGGTCGAGATCACCTCCGAGAAGATGCCGAACGCCGGAAGCACGAGAATGTAGACTTCCGGGTGACCCCAGGTCCAGATCAGGTTCATGAACATCATCATGTTGCCGCCGCCCTCGTTGCTGAAAAAGTGGAAGCCGAGATAGCGGTCGAGCAGCAGCATCGCCAGGGTGGCGGTCAGGATAGGAAACGCCGCGACGATCAGGAGATTCGTTGCAAGCGTGGTCCAGCAGAATATCGGCATGCGGAGATAGTTCATGCCCTTGGTGCGGATCTTCAGCACGGTGGTGACGAGATTGATGCCTGCGACCAGCGTGCCGACGCCTGAAATCTCGATCGACCACAAATAATAGTCGACCCCGACGCCGGGCGAATAAGCAAGCTCAGACAGCGGCGGATAGGGAAGCCAGCCGGTGCGCGCGAATTCGCCGATCACCAGCGAGATGTTAACCAGCAACGCTCCGGTGGCGGTCAGCCAGAAGCCGACCGAGTTGAGCGTCGGGAAGGCGACGTCGCGAACGCCGAGTTGCAACGGCACGACAAAGTTCATCAGCCCGATCACGAACGGCATGGCAACGAAGAAGATCATGATGGTGCCGTGCGCCGAGAAGATCTGGTCGTAATGTTCAGGCGGCAGAAAACCCTGGCTGTGGAACGCGAGCGATTGCTGGCCCCGCATCATGAGGGCGTCGGCAAATCCGCGCAGCAGCATTACCATTGCGAGCAGCGTGTACATCACGCCGATGCGCTTGTGGTCGACGCTGGTGATCCACTCCCGCCACAAATATGGCAGATGCCCCCTGATTACGACCCAGCCGAGGACGGCAAGGATGGCGAGGGCCACTACGCCGGATGCGACCATCGGGATCGGCTGATCGAGGGGAATGGCGGCCCAGGTGAGCTTACCGAGCATCGGCTACTCCTGACGGCAAATCGGCTCCTATCACGCCCGACGGCGCGCCCGGCGACGGCGGGATTTTCTGCGTGGCGATCGACTGGAACAGGCTCGGATCGGCCAGGCGGTAAATCGCCGGCGCGTTGTTCATGGACGGTTTGGCAATCTCGCCATAGACGCGCTCGTCAAGCGCCTGCTTGGCGTTCGACGCGTCCTGCGCCCATTTCGAAAATTGCTCTGACGGCACGACGTGAACATCGAAGTGCATGCCGGAAAATCCGTCGCCGCTGAAGTGCGACGAGAGGCCTTGAAACGTCCCCGGCCGATCCGCCTGCAGATTAAGCCGGGTCGTCATGCCGTACATGGTGTAGATCATGCTGCCGAATTGCGGGATGAAGAACGCGTTCATCACGCTTGCCGAGGTCAGCTGGAATTGCAGCGGCGTACCGGCAGGAACGGTGAGTGTGTTGATGGTCGCAATTTTCTGGTCGGGATAGATGAACAGCCATTTCCAGTCGAGCGACACCGCCTGGATCGTCAGGGGCTTTTCCGGTCCCTCGATCGGTTTGGCGGGGTCGAGCTGATGCGCACCGATCCAGATGACGCCGGCCAACAGGATCACGGTGAGTGCGGGGACCGACCAGACCACAAGTTCGATCCGCCCCGAATACTCCCAGTTCGGCCAGTAAAATGCTCTTGTGTTGGACGCTCGAAACCAATAGGCGAAGGCAAAGATCGCGACGATCGTCGGCAATACGATTGCCAGCATGATCGCGAGCGAATCGATCAGGATGGTCTTGTCGGCCACCCCGATCGGGCCCTGTGGATCAAGGATATTCATCGCCGAATCCGATCGCTGAACCCGTGATAGGCGAGCCGCCGCCCGGAGGTTCCACGGCGGCGGGGACGAGAGCGTTTTGCGTGACCAGGCCGAGTTAAATCTGTTCAGATGGCGACGCCATTAAATTGAATTTTAGAATGGCCAAACAAAACGGCTGCCGCACGTTTGCATTTTCCCCGCACTCACGGACCACGCGTGATGGCCGCTTCGATTTGATTTCATGATCCGCATGCCGATTGTCCATTGCGAGCCATCGACGTGAAAGCAATTTGACCTTCCTGAAGCCCGATTTGGTGGGACGAGCAGAGTGTCGGCTTACGTCCGTGATTACGCCTGGCTGCTTCCGCACGTAATCGGCAAGATGGGACAGGCGCGGCAAGCCTGGGCAAGCGCGAACCGGCTCGGTGAACTACGATCAAGACGTCCTGCTCGTGGAACAGGGCAAAGCCTCATTGGGTTATTGAGGCGGGCCGATTTCGACCGGGGTGCGTCCGATGACTGAGCCAACCGACACCGGCAAGGATATCGGCGACGATATTGGCACGACATCGCGCCGGCGGTTCCTGCGTCGAGGTGGTGCGTTGGTGGGCGGCGCCGTGATCGCGGGTGGTGTCGCCGCAGGCGAAGCGCTCGGGGCCGGCGAAAGTGGCGACAACCTGCCGCCCAATGTGCCGGAATGGATGAAGACGCCCGGCGATCCCATGGGAAGCCAGCCTTACGGAACGCCTTCGCCGTTCGAGAAAGGCGTCGTCAAGAATATCGCAAAGGATCTGCCGCAATATTTGTCGGCGTCGGGGCGGACGCCGTTGCAGGATCTCGACGGCATCATTACGCCGAATGGACTATTCTACGAACGCCATCACGCCGGTGTTCCCACCATCGATCCGGCGCAGCACAGGCTGATGCTCCATGGGCTCGTCGACAGGCCCCTGATCTTTACCATGGATGACATCCGGCGCTTCCCTGCGGAATCCCACATTTATTTCCTCGAATGCTCGGGCAACCCGGCCTACAAGAAACCCTACGGCAAGACGGCGTCCGACCTCGTTGGTCTCGTAAGCTGTGCCGAGTGGACCGGAGTCAGCCTGAAACTCGTGCTGCAGGAAGCGGGATTGCAGGCCGGCGCGAAATGGATCGTCGCTGAAGGCGCCGATGCGGCGGCATTGACCCGCAGCGTACCGATCGAAAAATGTCTTGACGATGCGATGCTCGTGTACAGCCAGAACGGCGAGCGCCTTCGCCCGCAGCAGGGTTATCCGCTGCGGCTCCTGCTGCCCGGATTTGAAGGCAATATGAGCGTGAAGTGGCTGCGCCGCCTGCGCGTTGCCGCCGAGCCGACCTATTCGCGGGAGGAGACTTCGAAATACACCGATCTGATGCCGGACGGCACGGCGCGCGAGTTCACATTTTACATGGAAGCGAAATCCATTATCACGCGCCCCTCGGGTGGCCAGCGGTTGAGCAGACCCGGATTTCATGAGATCAGCGGCATCGCCTGGAGCGGGCACGGCAAGGTCAGCCGCGTCGAGGTCTCCGTCGATGACGGCAAGAACTGGCAGGAAGCGCAGCTGCAGGAGCCGGTGCTGACACGGGCGCTGACCCGGTTCAGGCTTCCGTGGCGATGGGATGGCCAGCCTACGGTCATTCAAAGCCGCGCCATCGATGAATCCAGTTACGTGCAGCCGACGCTGGCTGAACTTCTCGCAGTTCGCGGCGAAAATTATTATTACCACAACAACGCAATATGGCCCTGGCGCATCGCAGCCGACGGCGAGGTGACCAATGCGAATGCGTAGGTCTTGCATCCTCATGCTTGCCGTCGTCATGCTGGCATGCGTAACGGCGGCGCAGGCGCAAGGTCGCTATGGCATCGGCCGCCCCGCGACCCCGGCCGAGATCGCGGGCTGGAACATCGACATCGATCGCTACGGCCACAATCTGCCGCCGGGAAGCGGCAGCGTCAGTCACGGCCGCGAGGTGTTTGCTCAGCAATGCGCGGCCTGTCACGGCGCCAAGGGCGAGGGCGGCATCGGCGAGCAACTGGTCGGCGGGCAGGGCACGCTTGCAACGCCAAAGCCGGTGAAGACCGTCGGCAGCTACTGGCCCTATGCCCCGACCCTGTTCGATTACATCCGCCGCGCCATGCCGCAGAACGCGCCGGAGTCGCTGAGCAACGACGATGTCTATGCGGTCTCGGCCTACATCCTCAGTCTGAATGGGCTACTTTCCGCCGACGCGATACTCGACGCCAGGATCCTCAGTAAGGTTAAGATGCCGAATCGTAAAATGTTCGTCGATGATCCGCGTCCCGACGTCAAAAACCCGGTATGCATGGTGCACTGTTGAATTGCGAACCTGGATTCACTTATCCTGCAAGTTGCGGCTCACCGGGGGCCGTCGAGGTCACGCCTGGATGACCGGAATTGAAGGTGCCAAAGCGTTCCTTGATGGACGTAAATTTTTCGCGCGGAACCGCGGTATCGCACGATTGTCAGAGCAATTTCCGAGGAGTAACATGACGATGCAAGGGGATGATCCAGGCTGGGCTTTGTGGTCATGGCTTGATTTAGGAGGAGTGCGGCTTTCATGAGGGAGCGCCTCAAGTCGTTGATCCCCCGACGCGATTTGTTTCGAGCTGCGATCGCCGGAGCTGCCGCCGCGGCCACGAGCGCTCTGGTGCCGGAGCCGGCGTCCGCTGAGCCTGTCGACCTCAAAGAAAAGCGCAGAGCGCGCTACCAGGCGAATTCCGCCGAGGTTCGAGACTTTTACCGCGTCAATAGCTATCCGGCCCGATAGGGAGGCGTCCGTGCTGATCAAAAAGTCGGAACGTCATCGAAATCGCGGAAGCGTCGCCAACTCACGGTCAACCAAGCCAGGCGGCGATCTGGATCGGCGAGCCTTCCTGAAGCGTTCCGGTATCGGTGCCGGCGCGCTCGCGGCGCTCGGCAATCTTCCGCTCGGCAGCATCAGAAAGGCTGAGGCCGGCCCGCCACCTCCCGCGGGTGCGACTGTTACGACCCGGAAGAACATCTGCACCCATTGCTCGGTCGGCTGCTCGGTCATCGCCAAAGTCGCCAACGGGGTGTGGATTGGCCAGGAGCCTGATTACGACAGCCCGATCAACCGCGGCTCGCATTGCTGCAAGGGCGCGGCCGTCCGCGACGACGTGCTGAGCGAGCGCCGCCTGCGCTACCCGGTAAAACTCGTCGACGGCAAATGGACACGCATCTCCTGGGAAACGGCGGTCGAGGAGATCGGTAACAAGCTTTTGGAAATTCGCCAGAAATCCGGACCAGATTCGGTGTACTGGCTGGGCTCGGCCAAATTTACCAATGAGGCCGCCTACCTCAATCGCAAGCTCGCCGCCTTCTGGGGCACCAATAATTCCGATCATCAGGCGCGGATCTGCCATTCCACCACGGTCACTGGCGTCGCCAATACCTGGGGCTATGGCGCGATGACCAACAGCTACAACGACATCCGCAATGCCAAGACTATTCTCCTGATGGGCGGCAATCCGGCCGAGGCGCATCCGGTGTCGCTCCAGCATATTCTCGAAGGCAAGGAACTCAACCGCGCCAACATGATCGTGGTCGATCCGCGGATGACACGGACCGCCGCACACGCCACCGAATATGTTCGCGTGCGCCCCGGTACCCATATCGCCACGATTTATGGAATGCTCTGGCACATTTTCGAAAATGGCTGGGAGGACAAGGAATTCATCCAGCAGCGTGTCTACGGCATCGACGACATCCGCAAACAGGTGGCGAGGTGGACGCCCCATGAGGTCGAACGCGTCACCGGTCTGCCTGAAGCGCAAGTGAAGCATGTCGCCGAAATCTTCGCCAAGCAAAAGCCTGCAACGCTGATCTGGGCGATGGGACAGACGCAGTTCTCGACCGGTACGGCCAACGTGCGCGCCAGCTGCATTCTGCTGCTCGCCACCGGCAACGTCGGACACGCCGGCGGCGGCGCCAATATCTTTCGCGGTCATACCAATGTACAGGGCGCCACCGATCTCGGCCTCGATGTGACGACGCTGCCGCTTTATTACGGCCTGGCCGAAGACGCCTGGCGGCATTGGTGCCGGGTGTGGGAAGTGGATTACGAGTGGATGCAATCGCGCTTTCCGAACAAGAAGCTGATGGAAACGCCGGGCATTCCGAGCACGCGCTGGTTCGATGCGACCTTGCTGCCGAAGGACCAGGTCAGCCAGCCCGACAATGTGCAGGCGATGTTCATCATGGGACATGGTGTCAACACCATTACCCGGATGCCGGAAGCCAAGCGCGGCATCGAGAAGCTTGAGCTATTGGTGGTCTGCGATCCCTATCCGACCGCCTGGTCGGTGCTCTCGGATCGCAAGGACGGCATCTATCTTTTGCCGGCCTGCACCAGCTTCGAGATGGATGGCTCGCGCACCGCGTCCAACCGCTCGCTGCAGTGGGGCGAGAAAATCGTCGAGCCGGTTTTCGAATCCAAGAACGACTACGACACCATGTACCTGTTCGCCAAAAAATTTGGTTTCGCCGACCGGATGTTCAAGAACATCAAGGTCGAGAACAACGCGGTGTCGGCGGAGGATATTCTGCGCGAGATCAACCGCGGCGGCTGGTCGACCGGCTATTGCGGGCAATCGCCCGAGCGGCTCAAGGCGCACATGAAGAACCAGGCCAAGTTCGATCTGGTCACCATGCGGGCGCCCAAGGATGACCCGGAAGTCGGCGGCGACTATTACGGCCTGCCGTGGCCATGCTGGGGAACCCCGGAGTTCAGGCATCCCGGCTCGGCGATCCTTTACAACACCAATCTTCCGGTGAAAGAGGGCGGCGGCACCTTCCGCGCCCGGTTCGGCGTGGAACGCATCGTCAAGCGCAAGGTGATGGAAAACGGCCAGGAAGTCGAAAAGGAGGAACACGACAACCTGCTCGCCGAGGGTTCTTATTCCGCCGGCTCCGAAATCAAGGATGGTTATCCGGAGTTCACCCTGGCGGTGCTCAAGAAGCTCGGCTGGGACAAGGACCTCACCGCGCAGGAAATGGCGGTCATCCAGACGGTGAATCCCGCCAATCCCGATGCCGTGTCCTGGTCGCTCGACCTTTCCGGCGGAATCCAGCGTGTGGCGATCGAGCACGGCTGTTCGCCTTATGGCAACGGCAGGGCGCGCATGATCGCCTGGAATCTTCCCGACCCAATTCCCGTTCACCGCGAGCCGATCTACACGCCACGCGCGGACCTCGTTGCCGATTATCCGACCTTGCCGGACGCCAGGCAGTTCCGCGTCCCCAACATCGGCTTTTCCGTGCAGAAGGCCGCGGTCGACAATGGCATCGCCCGGCAGTTCCCTCTCATTCTGAGTTCCGGCAGGCTCGTGGAATATGAGGGCGGTGGCGAGGAAACGCGCTCCAACAAGTGGCTCGCCGAGCTGAAGCAGAACATGTATGTCGAGATCAATCCGGCGGATGCCGCCGAGCGGGGCATCAAGGACGGCGGGTGGGTCTGGGTGACGGGGCCGGAGAGCGCTTCCAGGACCCGCATGAAGGCGCTCGTGACCGAGCGGGTAGGCAAGGGCCTGGCCTGGATGCCTTATCATTTCGCCGGCCAGTACGAAGGCGCCGATCTGCGGGCCAAATATCCGAAAGGCTTCGACCCCATCGTGCTCGGCGAGAGCGTGAACACGCTAACGACCTACGGCTTCGACCCTGCGACCGGCATGCAGGAGCCGAAGGCAACCCTTTGCCAGATCAGAGCAGCGTGAGAGGGCGGAAGCGATGGCGCGCATGAAATTCCTTTGCGACGCGGACCGCTGCATCGACTGCAATGCCTGCGTTACCGCCTGCAAGAACGAGAACGACGTGCCCTGGGGTATCAATCGCCGCCGCGTCGTCACCATCAATGACGGCAAGCCTGGCGAACGCTCGGTATCGATGGCCTGCATGCATTGCACCGACCCGCCCTGTGCCGCGGTTTGCCCGGTCAGCTGCATCTATCCGACCGACGACGGCATCGTCCTGCATAATAAAGATATCTGCATCGGCTGCGGCTATTGCTTCTACGCTTGCCCGTTCGGGGCGCCGCAATACCCGCAGGTCGGCAATTTCGGCTCGCGCGGCAAGATGGACAAGTGCACCTATTGCGCCGGCGGGGGCGGAGATGAGCCTTCCGGCAGCGCCGCGGAATTTGCGAAATACGGTTCGGACCGGTTCGGCGAAGGCAAGCTGCCGCTATGCGCCGAGATGTGCTCCACCAAGTCCTTGCTCGCGGGCGATGGCGATATCATCGCTCAGATCTACAAGGAGCGCGTATTGAAGCGCGGCTATGGTTCCGGCGCGTGGGGCTGGCTGACGGCCTACCATGAGGGCATCGAGGTCTGAGTGGGGCAGGAGCTGGAGTCACATCGCACGGAAGAGGCTTGAACGTCATGACCCCGTTTGCGCGCACTCGCCTTCTGTTTGTCGCCGTCGCCTTGCTGACAATTGCCGCGGCCGTGCCCGCGCAGGCTCAGAAGCTTGGTCCCGACGGCGCCCCCAATCCGACCGCAAGCGTTGTCGATGAACGGACGCTGCTGAAGCAGTTTCCCCGCGTCGAGGGGCGCATCGACATTCCCGATGCCAAGGCGGCCGTCCTGATCCAGCCGGCGGGACGGATGTGGGATTATTTCCACGAGGTCCTGCTGCATTGGGGCGGGGCGATCGTGATCCTCGGCACCATCGCGCTGCTCGGATTGGCCTATGCGATCGTGGGGCGGATTCGAATTGCAGCGGGGCGTTCGGGACGGACAATCCTTCGCTTCAAGGCGTTTGAGAGGTTTTCGCATTGGCTGACGGCGGTGTCGTTCGTCGTTCTCGGTCTGACCGGCCTCAATATCACCTTCGGCAAGATTGTGCTGTTGCCGCTGATCGGCCCGGATGCATTCTCGAGCCTCTCGCAGGCCGCAAAGTACGTGCACAATTTTACAAGCTTCGCATTCATGGCCGGCCTTGTCCTGATTGCGGTGATCTTCTTCAGGGATAATCTTCTGGAAAGGGTCGATATCGACTGGCTCAAGCAAGGTGGAGGTTTCATCAAAGGCAAACATGCGTCCGCCGGACGCTTTAACCTGGGGGAGAAGCTGGTCTATTGGCTCTCTCTCGCGGCGGGCATCGCGGTCTCGCTCTCGGGGCTTTTGCTGCTGTTTCCCTTTTACGGAACCGATATCCCTGACATGCAGCTATCCCAGGTCGTACACGCCGTCGTGGCGATTTTATTCATCGCACTGATCCTGGCCCACATCTATATCGGCACGCTCGGCATGGAGGGGGCGTTCGAGGCCATGGGCCGCGGCGAAGTCGATCTCAATTGGGCAAAGGAGCATCACGATCTCTGGCTTGCCCGACAGCTCGCAAACCAGGACAGGCACGGACAGTCTTCGGCGACACCAGCAGAATGACCGTCTCGATCCGCTGTTTCCGGAGGAAAGCTCATCTGAAGCTGGATCTGCAGGCACTTGCAGCGCTCCACAAGGAGAAGTTTCCGGTCGTGCCGGCCTGATCCGCCTGCGGCGACGTCATCTCGCGGGTGTAGCGAGAAGGCCCGGCGGGTCAGCTCTTCTCGCGGCCGTTGTGCTTTTGCGCCTCCCGCTCACGCAGATAATCATCGGTGGTGCGGGCCGGCTGCCTTTGCG
>Ga0210410_10004084_pt1 | contig 12834 bp, 10 predicted proteins | sample IncBWC4MmetaG_FD_161058 | JGI IMG/M metagenome (GOLD analysis project Ga0210410, IMG submission 161058) | Forest soil microbial communities from Barre Woods Harvard Forest LTER site, Petersham, Massachusetts, United States - Inc-BW-C-4-M | ecosystem: Environmental > Terrestrial > Soil >... | reverse complement strand
TGGGCACCTTGACCGTGACTCTGAGTGCGGTAATTTCTCCTGTGCCATGCGGAAGACCGGATTGAACAGACGTGGGGCTATCTGCCACAACTGCCGCGGTTGCGGGATGATTTCGGCACCGGCGAACCTTCTCGTGCAGGTTGATCGACACGGAAGTCGCCACATGCGAAGGGTTCGACTTCACCCGTCGTCGCTTTATCCGCCTTCACACAGCCGGTGGTTCAGGTTGAACGGCTGGAATGCCGAATAGCGCTCGCGGATTCTCGAGGTCCGATGGTCCAGCGGCAATGCGGTTTGACTTAGCAGCCCGTCAACGCCCCGAACAAAATTAATCGAGCAACAACTGCAAAGACTACCGGAAAAGGGGAGAGATCAATAATGAATCGCAGAGACTTTGTGGCCGCTCTAGGAGCATCGCTTATTGCGTCTGCATCGGCACGTAAGACAATGGGAAGCACGACCGCGTTTCCTGCGAATGCAGCCATCCAGGCCTCCAATGCCTCTCTTCGCAGGTATCAACCGGATTGGACGAGTCTGAAACAACATACCTGCCCGAGATGGTACGAAGACGCCAAGCTTGGTATTTTCATTCACTATGGCTTGTACTCCGTACCCGCTTGGGCACCGACCACCAAACTCACGGAACGAGGAGAGATTGACTGGCACAAATTCCGCCCCGACCTGTCCGATTGGTTCACGAACGACCCATATGCCGAATGGTACATGAACGCCATGCACATTAAAGGTTCACCTACCTGGAAACATCACGTCGAGACCTATGGGGAGAAGTTCGACTATCTCGATTTCATTCCGACTTTCAATCAGGAAGTGAAGAAGTGGGATCCCGATCAATGGGCAGAACTCTTCAAGGACATCGGCGCCCGGTACATCGTTCCTACCACCAGGCACCATGACGGATTCCGATTGTGGCCGAGCAAAATCCTAAATCCGCATCGGAGACCGCGCCAGCAGGGCACAGAGAGGGACATTATCGGAGAATTGGCCGCCGCGGTCCGGCGGCAAGGCATACGCATGGGCATCTACTTCTCCGGGGGATTGGACTGGAGTTTCACGGAAACGCCCATTATCAGTCAGCAGAGCCTGAATGACCATATCCCGCAGAGCGAAGAATATGGTCGGTATGTTTATGCACTACTAGAAGAGTTGATTCACCGATATCAGCCAGACGACATTTGGAACGACATTGCGTATCCAAAAACCGGGGATGTGCTCCAACTTCTTGCCGATTACTACAACCTTGTCCCGGACGCTGCGATTGACGACCGCTTCAAGGTGGCTAATGATCTACCTGAAGAACACACGACTTCCACAGCGCATGAACATGCTGATTACACCTCGCCAGAGGGAGTTTGGCCGGACAACGTCATCGAAAAGAAATGGGAGTCCTGCCATGCCGTAGGGACTTCTTTCGGCTACAACCAGAATGAGGGTCCAGACGACATGCTCTCCGCGGGCAAATTGGTCGAGATGTTGGTAGAGATCGTCAGCAGGAACGGGAATCTGCTTTTGGACATAGGCCCGAAGGCTGATGGCTCGATCTCGGAACTCCAACTCAGCAGGCTACGCGAACTTGGCAAATGGCTACGGATCAATGGGGAAGGTATCTATGAAACTCGTCCCTGGCTCCGGTCCGACGGAAAGACTCAAGACGGCATCCCTATTCGCTTCACTCAAAAGGGAGACGCTCTCTACGCGATTCTATTGGCAAAACCAAGGAGCCGCGAGATTCGCGTTGAATCGCTGCGACTCAAGGAGGGGACGCAAATTCAGATGCTTGGCGCAAACGGCAACTTAAGTTGGGGCGCCAGCGGGGAAAACCTGAAAGTGACAATGCCCAATGAATTGCCCGGGGACTATGCGTACGCTCTGAAGATATCCCCTAAGCCGGTGTAGTCATTACTAAGGAAGCAGTTTCGCGGATGCTCGCGAATCGCGAATCTTGATCGGCTCCGGAATCTCCGACTGACTTGATTGCTTGGCTTCGACTAGTCTGGCCGAGTATCTGGAACAAGGCTACGGGCTGAATGAGCGCACGTTGCTACGTGCTAGAACTGGCGAGAACCACATATCTTTTCGGCTCCCGCCAGAAGCAGTTGACAGTGCTTGACGTGAGGTTGCCCGAGATCGCACAAAGCAGAGTGCACCGCGGGTACCATGTAGCCCGCGTGCTTTTAGATCGCGAGCGTTGAAGATTGAAAATGGATCTTGTGTATAGGCTTTACAAGCAAGAAGGATTCGGTCTGCCTAGACGGCCAGTGCCTGCGAGGAGAAGATTTGCTGCGGGTACTGAACAGGTTGAAGAAGCAGTAAGATTTTCAAGCCAATAGCCTGTGCAACCTAACTACCTTTCCTCAGAGCACAATGCGGGCGGTCAGCCAAGCTACTCCGCCGGATCATCCGCGGTATACGGCGAGCAACAAGGTTTCTCCGTCGGCTTAAAATTCATCAGTTCCACGCGTACACCATCGGGATCGTACATATTGAACTCGTACTTGCCGTCAAGGCCGACCCTTGTCGGAGGTTCGCCGTGTCGTCCCTCCAGCCGCTTCCCGGCCTCAAGCACTTTGTAGGCATCGGGGACCGACGACACACCCAACGCCATATGGTTGAGCACTCCGAGAAAATTCTGGGTCATATTGGCGGGTATGCCGGTTGGGAGATCATCGCTGCTATGGGTTGCCTCAAGCATGTACTCGATCCAATCGTGGCTGTCGGGGGTTTGCAGGCTCACCCAGTCCACACTGCCCTCCTTCATGCCGCCAATCCAGTATGGACGGAAGCCCAGCAAATCGCGATAGAAGGTGTCTTCTACTGCGCTCCTGTGCACCAAAATGCCCACGTGAATGATGCGGTGGCTTATCACGTTGGGTGCGCTTATCGCTTTAGCGTGCCTGGGAGGCTGAACGAATTGAACCTCATTGCCTTCCGGATCTCTCAAGCTAAACCAGCGGCTTCCATCGTTCCCCTTCGTCACCTTATCGGGCGCTTTCCATGCTTTCGAGACAAACTTACGCAGCCCCTCGGCGTCGTCGGTATTGAACGCAATGTGATCACGGCGGTTAATGCCCGTGCCCGCAGGGAGCGGCAACACCTCAACAAATTGCACATTGCTGAAAGCGTAGCGAACGCCTTGCGGGTTCTCAGGGTCCGTCAGCTTCGGCGCGCCTACGAGTTCCCTGTAGAAGTGGTCGGCGGCGGCTGGGTCAGATGTATAAACCGCAAGGTGCGATATGCCGGTGATCTTCGGGCGCTTAATCGACACGGACAGAGGCTGCGTCGCGACGGCTACGGCAGACACGGCGAACAGTAATGCGAGTACAGATTTTGGATACATTCTGCACCTCAAGTGATCCACAATAAGTCAACTCCTCTCCCGGTGCAACTCCTATCGACCATAATATTGGAATATTCTGAACATCCACGGCGAAAAGCCGCCACTTATGTCACCTCTGTGAGAAACTCAGGAGGGAATCAGCAGATATCCAGTCCGTCTACACGGAAAAGGGCACTGCACAATCATGAAAACAACTCGCCGCGAATTTCTTCAGACTTCTGCCATGGTTTCTCTGGCGGTTGTCGGACCCCCCACCGTATCTGCCCAGAATGCCCATTCATCGCCGAAGGGGACTCTTAGGAGGATCGACGCTTTCGAGCGTGCCAGCGGCCACACCATGGTCAGGACAAAACCAGGGCCAACCTATTTCGAGGGCATGCTGCTGGGCAATGGCGACGTTGGAGTATGCGCCGTCGTGCGGCCTGATGCTCTTGCCCTTCACATCTCGAAGAGTGACTGCTGGGACATCCGTGTAACGGAAGAGAGCGACAAAGAAGTCCGCCCTTTCTCCGAGATTCTTGAGATGTGGCGAAAAGCAAGTGCAGAGCTCAAGGCAAAAGGAGATTCGTTGTCAGTGGAGGACGCGGAATCCTTCCGTTCGTATGTTCAGAAGGTTGGCGCTTCTTATGGCAAGGTCTGGCCCCGTCCTTGGGGTTGTGGGACAGTCTGGCTCAAATGGGACTCGCGGTGGGTGGAGCCGAAAACCTACTCGCTCAATCCGGCCAACGGACTATTCACCCTCGATCTGACAATCAAGACTCTTCGCGATCCAGAGCGGGCTGTAAGCTTGACCGCATTCGTTGACTGGGAGTCCGGGCGGCTTACGGTTGCCACGGATATTCCCGTTCCAGACTTGTCCGTCATTTACTCGCCGCAAATCGACGGGTTTCATTCGAGCGATTTTGATTCCGGCCATGTCGAAGCGCAGCCCGAGCAGTTGCCGAGGCCAGAACTCCAGCAGGTGGCAAATGGAAGTGGAGGAGAGTTCTCCTGCTTCCAATACTTTCCGGCAATTGGGCCCTCAGAGAGCAATCCGAACCCACCCCACTCGCTGATGGATCGCAATTTTGCACTGCGCGGGCGAGTCGCTGGCGCCTGGTCAACAAGCCGGGTTGACTCAAGCAAGAGCCTGGTCTTCACCCCGAAGGGCAGTCGCGCCCTCCGTCTGGATGTTGCAGTGGCGACTCCGCGCGACATTCTTCTCAAAAAGCTTGAGGCTCAAAGTTCCGCCGGCAAGGATCCTGCGTCCTGGATAACGATTCCGCAGACGCACGCCTACACAGCCGATGAACTGGACACGATGACATTCACAGGCCGAAGTCTTACCGACGCAGCAAGTTTGCCCTTCGAAGATTGGAAGCACCGATCCGAAGCTAGCTGGCGGGAATTCTGGTCAGCTTCTGCCGTGAATATTCTCGACCCGGACCTCGAACGCATCTGGTATCACAACCAATACTTCCTGGCGTGTTGTCTCCGGAAACATAAGACCGCTCCAGGGCTGTTCGCCAATTGGTCTTACGGGAACATCGGAAGTGCATGGCACAGTGACTACCATCTCGACTACAACTGCCAGCAGGGCTATTGGGGTGTCTTCTCGAGCAACCATGTAGAAATGCATCAGCCATATGTGGAATTGATCGAGAATCTGAGACCGATGTCCGAGAGGTTTGCGCATGACAGCTTCAACCTGCCGGGCGCCTTCTTTCCGCTTTCCGCCTACCCAGTCCCAAGCCAGATTGTTCCTTATCCCGTTCCTCCGTGGGGTTACCAGATCTGCATGACCCCATGGGCCGTGCAGAGCCTTTGGTGGCAATTCCTCTACACGCGGAACGAGAAATATCTGGCAAGAGTCTATCCGACGATGCGCGCCGCAGTGCGTTTCCTGGCAGCATTTCTGACCAAAGAGGATGACGGTTTCTACCATGTCTTCCCCTCAGTATCGTCGGAGAACTGGGGCTGCACCGTCGACTTCAAACTCAACAAAGACTGCATCCTCGATCTTGTGCTCATCAAGTTCGTACTCGATGCGATGGTCAGCGCTTCCGATATCCTCGGGCAGGATACTGCGGAGCGCCAACACTGGAAGGAAATCAGCGCAAATCTTGCACCGTATCCAAAGGCTCACGGACCGTTTGGAGAAGTCTGGGTCGATATAATCAACGCTCCGCCCGAACACGTATATAACGTTCCAATCACGCTGGCTCCTGTCTTCCCGGGAGAGCAGGTCGGACTGGACACCGGTCAGAAGTTCATCGAGATCGCAACCCTCACGGCAAAGACGATGCGACTAGAGGGCGGGAACGATCTCGTTTCGCAACCGCTGATCCAGGCCCGTTTGGGCATGCTCGATCTCCACTGGTTCAAGAAGCAGCATGAATACTGCATGCTGCCAGATGGAGTCTCCAATGATCGGGTACGCGAGAGCGGCGGTCGTTATAGCCTTACGACCGATTTCGACTTCATGATGCGGATGGGGTTATGGTGCGAAAACTTCGCTGCTCCCGTGGTTCTCAACGAGTGCATGCTGCAGAGCTATACCGGGACGATTCGACTCTTTCCGAACACGGTGAATCTCGGCCCGGCGAGCTTCGACAATCTTCGCGCCGTGGGCGCGTTTCTAGTGAGCGCGGCCCATGACGGCAAATGCGTTGTCCGATTTGAAGTTTTAAGTGAGAAGGGGGCAAAGCTTCACTTTGTGAATCCCTGGGGACAAAAAGCCGTTCGCATCACTCGCCTCCACGATGGCGAGCCTGTTGGGGCCCAGAACAAGGGGGACCTCTGGAGTCTGCAAACCGACGTTGGCGAATGTTATTCCATCAGCGCCGTCTGAATCGACACCATTGGGGGGGAGTTTTCGAGTTTGGGAAAAATGGAAAAAGCGAGCCGCATAGAGCAAGGTTGCAAAGATGATCGTGTCCAGCAAAGGACTAAAGTTGCTGGCCCGGGGACAACTAATTCAACTGATTCGTGAGCACTCACTCAATTCTCCGGCTGAAGACCGGAGAGAGGAAGGCCCGGATTTCCGATTCCGGAAGAGGTCAGGCTCATTCTCGAGGTCCGGCGGCGTAGTCGCAAAGACTTGTAATCACAGGCTCTGGAAATCCCCAACCTCGGCGGGAAAAGCGGAATGGGCATTCGCGCAAATTGTCCTCAACCCAGACTGGCAGCCGCTCGAAAGAATGCTGGGCATCAGCTGCTGCGAATCATTCATGTTCATGGGTTGTTTCGGCGAGATTCATTTGTACAAAAACATCTGGACACGCCGCTACCTCAATCTCGGCCCAGACTGGACATGCTTTCGCTATACCGGGAGCGGGTATGTTGCGATCCGTCGCGAAGAAGCAATAAATCACGTTTTCAGTTAGAGAAGGTTTCGCGCCAGCAGGATGAGGGCGCGAGAAAAGGAGAGAACATCCATCATGGGTAAATCAGTCAACAAGGTAATCCTGTTGGGTCATGTCGGAAAGGATCCCGAAATCCGAACGACCAACGGCGGAACGCTGGTGGCGAACCTATCACCTGCTACTAAGGACCGCTACCAAGACAGCTACGGAGAGTCGCAGGGCCACCCCAGAAGTAGTGGAATATCGCTCTGATGGGTCAAGTCCGATTCGCGAGCGCTTCCAGCACGGCTTGCGGTCGGATTGGCAAATGACAGACGCGCACACCCGCGGCGGCAAAGATCGCATTCCCGATGCGTGAATACGCCGCTTGACAAATGGCTGTCGACGCTGCCCAGAACATTTGCACGCGGCTTGCCACGCTCCACCGGACTCAGGGCGCAGCGGCTGAGGCTCTAAATACAATGACTTCGCCACAGCTCGAGTTGAAGCAATTGAGCGTACTGTCGAATTTTGGTGTCGCAATACAGACACGCGCCGTGTCGACAAGAAAAGGAAATCGATCCTTTCTCTTGTTGGAACTTCCTGGCAGACATTGCACCGGCAAGTGATAGCCTTCTTACCCCATCAAAGAAGGCCGCTCTCACAGTCATTACACCAATCGCTCACACGGATCGATCATGGCGCATTCTCGAGAGGAAGGCAAAGACTCTGGTGTGGTCGCGCTTCTGGAATGTCTAAAGCTAAAGCTTCGACTCGCCGTCCAGTTGGTGCGTAGCGCCCGGCGCAATCGATTAGGAGGAGTCGGTCTGCGGTTGCTGACTTCCGCCGCATTTCTCCAGCTTATGCGAATTTGTAAGGATCGACCATGAATTCTGAATGAGCGAATCCATCAGCCGGCTCGGGCAAGAATCGCCGCGAACCCCACTTAAGTTAAGGAGATCTGACAATCACTCTGTGGCCTGGGAGAATTGTCGCGCGTTGGCACCCAACACGTCCCTTGCTCAAGCAAACTCTTCTAGCACTTCATAGTTTCCCAACAGTTCATCATCAGGGCCCCGTTTGAATAAGGGCTCGCTTTCCAATCCAAGGAACTCACCTGTGCTTCTTTGAGACCGCGGTTGGTAGATCCCGAGGTTCTTCATTTTGGTGATTAATGTCGTTCGCTTGAGTCCCAGCCGCGCTGCTGCACCTCGAGGTCCGCCAACCATTCCTCCAGCGATATGCAAAGTCTTCAGAATCAACTCCCGTTCACTATCGCGCAAAGTGCCCTGGGGAGCATTCGGCGTCAACGGAATTGGCATTGCTGTGGGAAGAGGATCCGAAAGCACGCCGTGGTTTGACAAGATGACGGCCCTCTCGATCAAGTTCTGCAATTCTCTTATATTCCCCGGCCAAGAGTAGGTAAGGAACTCATCCATGATCGTTTCCGGTATCCCGTTAATCTGCTTGCCCATGCGCTGGGCGAATAGATTGACGAAATGCAAGACCAGTTGCCGAATGTCTTCACGCCTCTCTCGAAGCGGGGGAAGCACGACAGGATATACGTTAACTCGATAATAAAGGTCACTACGGAATTCCTTCAGCTGGACCATTTCGGCAAGGTCGCGATGAGTGGCTGCAATCAGACGGACATTGACGTGGCGTGTTTGTCCACTGCCGAGGCGCTCGAACTCTTGTTCCTGCAGGACGCGTAAAATCTTCGGCTGCAGGGCAAGCGGCAGATCTCCAATCTCGTCGAGGAAAAGCGTGCCGGTGTCGGCCAACTCGAAACGGCCAGGCTTCTGCGCAATGGCTCCGGTGAAGGCGCCCTTTTCATGACCGAACAGTTCGCTTTCCAAAAGATCGAATGGAATGGCAGAACAATTTAGCTTCACGAAGGGGCGTCCGCAACGCCTGCTCAGATTGTGAACCGCGCGGGCAATCAACTCCTTGCCCGTTCCGGTTTCTCCAAGGATCAGCACGGTGGAGTCGGTTGGAGCGACACGTCGCACATCCATTAGCACAAGTTCCAGAGCAGGGCTGCTGCCTACGATCTGACCAAATTGGCGGTCTTTCTCCTGTCGATCATCAGATTGCAACATAGATGGGCCTCGCATCATTGGCCAATGTCCATCGACAGAGAATCGTCGCGTACCGAGAGTGCGGGGATCGGGGGGCGAAGACGTGGAAGGCGCGCGATTCCTGATTCTGGACGATCTTGGCAGGGGAAGTAAAATCGCCAGCGGCGTGAGCCTTGTCCGGCGATGAAATGAGTGTGCATCGGGACGCTCTATAAGCGAAACCCCAAATCGAGCCTTATTTGTGAACTCCATCGGGTGCCGGAATCTCTACTTAGATTCGAAGTCGCTCACCCGGAGGAGGGAATTCAATCCACCCTACGGTCGGGATCATCGACGGGAGGCCCTTCCAGCTTGTCGATGTCAATTCTCTTCAAGCCGAAAAGCCATGCGTCGATAGACAACGCTCCAGGTCCAACCAAGGCCACTCCCGCACCCATGCACGCCAGCAGGATGGCCGGACAGGGGCCTTCGTGGTAGAAGAGAACGTCGCTGACGGACAGCGCAAGCGCCAAAGATCCTGAGAGCGGGGTCCATAACCCGGCCGTCATAAGGACACCGTCCGCGATTGTTAAGACGCCGAGAGTCAATAGGCCAAGATGCTGGCCAGAATAAACCCTCTCTCTGCCGTCGGTGATGAGAGCTGCGCCCGCAGTAATCCGAATGAGTAGCAATCCGAGGGCTGCCCAGCCGCCAACGAAGTTCGAGATGAATCGTCGCACGAATAACCCTGAGTTAACCCTGGGTGATGTTACCCGCGCATTACGTCGTCGCGATAGACCCTTTCAGCACGAAACTCCGACCCTTTCGGGTGTTAGAGTTCGATGATTCCGCGCTTCAGGCCAATCGTGGCGGCATGAGTTCGATCATTCGCATTCAACTTCGACAGGATGTTCTTAACCCGGCCTTTGACCGTGTCTTCGGCAACCGAAAGGATATCCGCGATTTGTTTGTTTGAATTTCCAGTGGCGATCAGGCGAAGGACATCGATCTCCACTGGTGTCAGTGCATCATCCGTTGCGTGTTCAGCCAGTTCAAACGAAACCCCAGGCGACAAGGCCTTCTTACCGCTGTGAACTGCGCGGATCATATCCACAAGGTCTTTATGCATGGTGCTTTTTAAGAGATAGGCTTTTGCACCGGCCTTGAGGGCCCGGAGCACTTGCACATCGCCACTATATGTCGTGAGTACGATTATCCTTGCTTCAGGAAATTCACCGCGAATCGATATGATCGCATCGAGTCCATTCATCTCCGGCATCTGCAAATCCATCAGCGTAACATCAGGCTTATGAGCGCGGAACAGGCGGACAGCCTCCAGACCGCTGGATCCCTCCGCAACCAGTTGCATGTCGGCGTGATCAGCCAGGAGGCTGGTGATTCCCCGGCGGAAAATGGGATGATCGTCAACCGCCAGAACTCGGATTTGTTGAAGGTCCATAGCCATCACGTTAGCTTCGCCGGAAACTGGATAAGATGGACCAACGCACGGAGGGTGGCTTTGCGTAAACACTTGCCGCGGGAATGCTCAACTCGATCTCTGTGCCGACGTTCGGCTGACTCCAGACCTCCAGCGTACCTCCTACAAGTTTTGCGCGTTCCCGCATCCCCCGCAAGCCCCAATGTCCCGCTTTCTGGTCACGGTTGAGAATAGCAGGATCAATTCCTGTTCCATTATCACCAATCCTGAGTCTCAGGTGTTGCTCATCGTATCGGATTTCAACCTCGATTCGACGGGCGTTCGCATGCCTGATCGCATTACGTACCGCTTCCGTTGTAATCCGGTACACTTCGTCACGGACGATAGGATTGAGAGGCACGGGAGTTCCCTCGACCTGCACATGGATCTCGGGGACAGGTTCCGAGGCTGCGCCGCTCAGAAATTCTCTTGCAAAATTGCTGATTGCCCGGTCCAGGTCAATTGCAGCTGATCCACTGGAGCGCAGCGCATGCACAGTATCCCTGCCTTCGATAACTGCGTTCGTCGCTTGCTCGATTGCGCGGTCGACGCGCCGCTTGGCTTCATCCGGCTGTGACGGAAGCACGTTGGACACAGTTTGAAGATGAGGCAGCAACGCACTGAAGCTTTGCAGCAACGTGTCGTGAAGGTCTCGCGCCATCCGGGTTCGTTCGTCTACGCGCGCCTCCAGCCCCGCCGTAAACTGTGCTTCCAAATGCCGAACCCGGAACAGATACCCCCCCCACAACAACAAGAGAAGTGCGGCCACACAGCAGAGACGGAACCAAGCGGTCTGGTAGTATGCCGGTGCGATCGAAAAACGCAGAGAATCTCCGGTCGCGTTCCATGCGCCATCGTTGTTGCATGCAATCACACGAAAGGTATAGTAGCCGGGCGCGAGATTGGTATATCGCACCTGACGTTCGTTAACCACTTCCTTCCAGTCTGGGTCCTGTCCCTCCAGCTTGTATCGGAAGCGGACCTTTTCCGGCACAGAAAAGCTCAATGCCGTATAGTCAATCGTCAGATCGCGTGCCACTGGCGGCAAAGGCAAGTTGTGTGACAGGCCGTAGATCTTTGCATTCGCCGTAATCTGCTCAATGTGCACCGGCGGTGGAACTTTGTTAAACGGAAGATGATGCGGATCGACTACGCTGACACCATCCAACGGCGTGAACCAGATTCTCCCGTCCAGAGATTTCGTGACGGGCGGATTGTAGGGCCGGTAAGCCAGTTCGTGCACTCTCACCCCGTCATAGTTGTCGAAAATTGTGGGGTGGACAATCAGATTTGCACCCCGTCCGCTGTTTGCCGCGCCTGTCCAAGCGTCAATGTCAGAACGCGCCAGGCGCAACAGCCCGCAGCGGGTATCGAGCCAGAACGAATGTTCATCGTCTTGTATCATCCAATGAATCGCGTCACACGGTAACCCGTTCCTGCGATCAAGCGTGGCGAAATGCCCCTTTTTCATTCGGCTCAAACCACTGTCTGTTGCCGCCCAAAGTGTGCCGTCTTTTTCGACTTGAAGGTTGGTGACCGGACCTGCTCCCAATCCATCTGCAGCGGTAAGGGTCTCCCGAATTTTCCCATCAGAGAAATAGGAGAGGCCGCCCCCCCAGAATCCGAGCCAGAGGCCACCTAGCGAGGGATCGGCGGCCAAACTGAGCGCAAAGCCGTTATGTCCCAGGCTGGCCCAGGGAATCCGCCCGACGAGTCTGCCTCCGCTCAAATGAAGGAGACCGCCTCGCTGGTCGGCCATCCATAGATCCCCAGCGGAGTCCTCAACAATGTCCAGCAATCTGCCATCAAACGTACTGCTCACAGAAACAAATCGATTGTCCTTCAAGTATCCGACTTCCCGAGTCGTAGACAGCCATAATCGGCCGCTGCTGTCCTGAAAAAGAGAGGCCGGCGACAATCCATTCAGGATTCCATCGCGCTTGTTGTAGGTGGTGATTTGCCCGTTACGCCACCGGTCCAGACCGCCTGGCGTCGCGATCCAGACGCTTCCATCCCTGTCTGCAAGAACCGATCGAACCTCTCCAGCCGACAGGCCCTCCTTGAGTGAGAAGGTAGCAACGGCAGTGTCCCGAAATCGGTCCAGACCATCCTCAGTCGCAACCCAGAGGTTGCCTTCTCGATCCTCATAGAGAGCCATAGCTTCATCGCTTGAAAGACCATCTGCTTGTCTGAACACGTCCATTCTTCCCTGATGAATATGCACAAGACCCGCATGGTAGGCAGAGATCCAGAGACCACCGTCCCGGTCATAGAGCATAGTTCTGGCCGTGAAGGGCTGGCTCTTTCCGGGCAACAGAAACGGTTGGATGTTTCCGCCGAGGAACCGTCGAATTCCTCCGTCCAAGCCAATAAGCAGGTTACCGGCGTCGTCTTCGGCAACACCGTGGAGATCATCGATTGCAAATGGCAACTGGTAGAACTCAGGCGGACCTGGCCTCCATCTCCAGATCCCGAACATCGCAACCGCCCAAATATTCCCTTTCCTGTCCTCATGCAAACGGCCGATGCTCCCTCCGCGACCCAGGCTGCCATCCTCCCCGTAGCAGTGAACCCCGATCTTCCCTATCACGCAGACGTTCGGAACAGAGAGGTTCTTCT
>Ga0210410_10004083_pt1 | contig 12835 bp, 11 predicted proteins | sample IncBWC4MmetaG_FD_161058 | JGI IMG/M metagenome (GOLD analysis project Ga0210410, IMG submission 161058) | Forest soil microbial communities from Barre Woods Harvard Forest LTER site, Petersham, Massachusetts, United States - Inc-BW-C-4-M | ecosystem: Environmental > Terrestrial > Soil >... | reverse complement strand
TGGTCTTGGCAATTGGCAATTGGCATTTGGTCTTTTCAATTCGGGTAGAACATCCAGAAAGAACCCTTCGGGGCTTAGTGCCAATTGCTAATTGCCAGTGCTAATTCCCTACCTCTTCTCCAACTCCTTGGGCTTGTCCGGCATCGGGTGCGTGGCGGAGGCGTCGGGTCTCCAGGCTGTCGGGTTCGGGCCCGCGGTGGGATTCACACCGAAATCCCACACGTAGAGATTCATTCCATCTTTCCCCAACAGCTCGATCAGCGCGTACTCCCCGGGCTCGAGATCGCTCGATGGCGTCACCTTGACCCAGCCGCCGGTGAGTTTGGTCGAAGTGGTAAGCACAAGCTTTTGCTCCTGAGTTACCTTGCCGTAGATTGCGATCTTGATGTCGCCGATAATGCGCTTGTCTTTGTTGTTGCTTTGCAGCCGCACAATCCGGAAACGGTCCCAAGGCAGCTGCTCTTCTTTGGTTTTCTCGGCAATCTGAGTGGCTTTGTCGAGTTGGTCTTGCTGGTCCAGATTGACGTAAATCGCGGGCACGGTGACGTGCGCCTGAATTTTGGCATGCAAGCCGGGCAGCTCGATGATCTGCTTGGTCTTAGCAACGGGATTGATAGTAGCGCGCAGGATGTTGCCCTTCATGTTCCGGTTGAGCTCTCCGCTGCTCTGCTGCAACTCGATCAACTGCGGTTGGGTCTGGAAGTTATCGAGCAGAATGATGCCGCCGTCGTCGGGCAGGCGCAGGCCGGGCGCCACGTGCGGAGACCTGGCTTCGTCGGCCTTGCGTTCAGCCTCTAGTTCCTTGTCGAGCGCCACGGCCTCCGGGGCGGGCTTGCCTGCGGCCCGGTCTTTTTCGTACTTGTCGGTCGCGGCCCAATCCACCATCGATTTGGGAACTTCTTCCCACTCATTGCGCTCGGCGCTCAGGTAGCGCACACGCTCGCCCTTGATCTCCCATTTGGTAGCTAGCTGGTAAGTGCCATCGGTCAGGATCAGTCGTTTAGCGAGCTCCTGCGCAGGCACAGGCGTGGCCAGCACGAGGACGAAGGCCAGGAGGCCGACTGCGAGACGATGCACCTGACGCATAGGATCAAATAGTTGGATGCAGTCCTAGACGCCCAGTGTACTCCGCGAGAGCGTGGCCGTCTGCGATTCAGCCCGCAAAACATCATGGGCCACGAAGGCCTTAGTCCGATGGGTCTACTTCGTGTACCTTCGTGTCCTTTGTGGTTAGCGTTTTTCTTCCTAGTCACCCGAAAACATTTCTGGCATAATTGGTCGTGCACCCATCCTGCACAAAATCTCAAAGACAATTTAAGGTGAGGAATCGATGTCGGCAAAGTACATCTTTGTGACCGGGGGCGTAGTGTCGTCGTTGGGAAAGGGACTGGCGGCTGCCTCGATGGGCTGCCTGCTGGAAAGCCGTGGACTCAAAGTCAACCTTATGAAGTTTGATCCTTATCTCAACGTCGATCCGGGCACCATGTCGCCTTTTCAGCATGGCGAAGTCTTTGTCACCGACGACGGGGCTGAGACCGATCTCGACCTGGGCCACTACGAACGCTTCACTCACGCCAAACTTTCTCGCGATAACAATTGGACCACGGGGCGGATCTACGAACAGATCATCGCCAAGGAGCGGCGTGGCGACTATCTGGGCAAAACCGTGCAGGTGATTCCTCACGTCACCAATGAAATCAAGGCTGCAATGAAGAAGGTCGCGCAGGATGTGGATGTCGCCATCGTCGAAATCGGAGGTACGGTGGGCGACATTGAGTCGCTGCCATTCATGGAGGCGATCCGGCAGATGCGGCAGGAACTCGGCCGCGATCACACGCTGTTCATGCACGTAACCCTGGTGCCGTTTATCGCAGCCGCGCAGGAACTTAAGACCAAACCCACGCAGCACTCGGTGAAAGAACTTCTCAGCATCGGGATCCAGCCCGACATCTTGCTCTGCCGCACCGACCGGTTTCTGTCCAAAGAGATCAAATCGAAAATCGCGCTCTTCTGCAACGTGGAAGAAGAGGCAGTTATCACCGCCAAGGACGTCGCTTCCATTTACGAAGTGCCGCTGGTGTTTTCTCACGAAGGCGTGGATTCGCTGGTGCTTCGCTACCTGCGCCTGGAGGCCAGAGACCGCGACCTCAAGAACTGGGAAGAAATCGTACATCGCGTCTATAACCCGAAAGCGGAAGTCACGATCGGGATTGTGGGCAAGTACGTAGAGTACGAGGACTCCTACAAATCGTTGAAAGAAGCCCTGGTCCATGGTGCGCTGGCGCACAACCTGAAACTGAATCTGAACTGGATTGAAGCCGAGGGACTTGAGGCCGGAGATCGCACCTACGAAGAACAGCTCGCCGATTATGATGGGCTTCTGGTGCCGGGGGGCTTTGGCAAGCGCGGCATCGAGGGCATGCTGATTGCGATCCGTTACGCCCGGGAAAACAAGGTCCCGTATTTTGGTATTTGCCTGGGCATGCAGACGGCGTGCGTCGAATTTGCACGCAACGTGTGCGGTCTGACCGACGCCAACTCCAGCGAATTCGATCCTTCGACGCCGCACCGCGTCATCTACAAGTTGCGCGAACTGCGTGGCGTGGAGGAACTGGGTGGCACGATGCGGCTGGGGGCCTGGCCCTGCAAAATCGAGCCCGGGACCCTCGCGCATAAGATCTATGGCAAGCTCGAAATCAGCGAGCGCCATCGCCATCGCTATGAATTCAACCGCGAGTACGAGGAAACCCTGACCGCGGGCGGGCTGCGTATTTCCGGATCAACGCCAGATGGCACCTACGTAGAGATGGTGGAGTTGCCGCATCACCCACACTTCATCGGCTGCCAGTTCCATCCCGAGTTCAAATCGAAACCATTGGAGCCGCACCCGCTATTCAAAGCATTTGTCGGCGCGGCGTACGAACATGGGCTGAAACGGCGGACGGAAAAAGCGGCTTCCGAAGTTGAGATGTTCCACCGGCCCGAGAAAGTGGGAAAAAGATAATCTACCGCCGAGGACGCCGAGATCGCCGGTGAAAGAGAACCAGGAACTGACCACTTCCTTTCAAATCGACAATGTCCGGATCGGCGCAGGAAATCTTTTTCTCATTGCCGGCCCGTGCGTCATCGAGAGCGAAAAGCACGCCCTCTTCATGGCGGAAGTGATTAAGGGCGTCACGCGCTCCCTGAATTTTCCATTCATTTTCAAAGCGTCCTACGACAAGGCCAACCGCACTTCCATTCGCAGCTATCGGGGCCCCGGGTTAGTGGAAGGCTTGCGCATCCTGAAAAGAGTGAAAGATGAAGTGCACGTGCCCATTCTCACGGACGTGCATGAAACCGCAGACGTGGCCAAGGTCGCGGAAGTCGCCGACATCTTGCAGATTCCAGCATTTCTCTGCCGTCAGACCGATCTCGTCGTGGCCGCTGCCATGACCGATCGCGTTGTGAACATCAAGAAAGGCCAGTTCGTCTCGCCCGCTGATATGCGGCATATCGTAGAGAAATGCCGCACTGCGGGCAACGACAAAATCTTCGTGACCGAGCGCGGATCGAGTTTCGGCTACAACAATCTGGTTGTGGACATGCGCGCGCTGGCCATCATGCGCAAATTCGTTCCCGTGGTTTTCGACGCCACCCATTCGGTCCAACTGCCCTCGTCCGCGGCTGACGGAGATCATGCCGTGAGTGGAGGACAGCCTGAGTTCATCCCTGTCCTGGCGCGCGCTGCCGTGGCAGCGGGTGTCGATGGAATATTCATGGAAGTCCACGACAATCCCAAGGAAGCCAAATCCGACGGGGCCAACGCGCTGGAATCAACCAAGCTGCGCGGGGTCCTCAAAGAGTTGCAGGCGATACAGAGTGCGCTACCCGCGGCGCATGTGAAACCGTGAACTGGCCGCGCGCCTGAATCTGTTACCATGGCGGCCTCATCGCAGAGGTCGCAATGAAATATTTCTGGTTGGCAATCCTCGCCGCAGGTTTGTTCACAACGCTCACAGCTTCTAGCGCGCAAACCGCCGCAACGGTCGTCCCGCTTCGGATCGCTATCGCGGGTATGGTGCACGGTCACGTCGAAGGCTTCTTGCAGCATTCCCTGCATCGTCCCGATATTCAGATTGTCGGAATTTCCGAACCTGACACGCAAGTCGCGGCGCGTTACGTGGCGCAGTTTAACCTCGATCGCAATTTGATCTTTACCGACCTGGAAGACATGCTGCAAAAGACCCACCCGCAAGCCGTCCTGGCGTACACCAACACTTATGACCACCGAAAAGTGGTGGAGATATGCGCCCGCCACGGCATCCACGTCATGATGGAAAAGCCGCTGGCGGTCAGCGCCGAAGATGCGCATGCCATCGCGGACGCGGTGCGCAAGGGAAACATCCAGGTGCTGGTGAATTACGAGACCTCGTGGTATCGCAGCAATCATGCGGCCTATGACCTGGTGCACGACAAATCGATTGGCGACATTCGCAAGGTTGTCGTCCACGACGGACATCAGGGACCGAAGGAAATCAATGTCGCACCCGAGTTCTTCGCCTGGCTCAACGATCCCAAACTAAACGGTGCCGGAGCGCTTTACGATTTCGGCTGCTACGGCGCCGATTTGATGACCTGGCTGATGGATGGGCAGCGGCCCACTTCAGTGATCGCTACTACTCAGCAGATCAAGCCCGACATTTACCCGCGCGTTGATGATGAGGCGACCATCATCCTCACCTATCCTAAGGCGGTGGCAATCCTGGAACCTTCATGGAACTGGCCGTTCGACCGGAAGGATATGGAAGTTTATGGCCAGACCGGCTACGTGTTCACGGTCCGCCATGACGACGTGCGGGTGCGGCTCAAGGGAGGCGAGGAGCAACTGCTACCGGCCAAGCCGGTGGCTGCTCCTTACGATGATTCGTTGTCGTTGTTGCGGGCGGTCGTTCTGGACGGCGTCGCGCCCGGCTCGCCGTCGTCCCTCGAAACCAATGTTATCGTTGCTGAAATTCTGGACGCGGCCCGGCGCTCGGCGGCTTCCGGAAAATCTGTCCGACTCGCGGGAGATTGAAGTTCGCGTATAGTGTGGGCGCGAGCGTCCCGCTCGTGCGGCAGCGCTGAAGTGCCGCCCTACGAAATGCGGTTGGAATACACGGTCATGTGCGTTTCCGCGCGAGCGGGATGCTCGCGCCCACATTTTCTCGTTGCCTGATGCACATCTTCTGTACCACTGCCGGAATTCTTTCCATCCTTGGCATCCTGCTGGATGCCTTCGAGACAGTCGTGCTGCCGCGGCGGGTGCAGCGCAGCTTCCGGCTGACCAGCTGGTTCTATCGCCGCACATGGATTCCGTATCGAGCAATCGCGAGGCGCATTCCATCACGGGCGCGGCGAGAGAATTTTCTAAGCTACTTCGGTCCGCTATCGCTGATTTTCCTCCTGATTTTGTGGGCGGGCGGACTGATCTTCGGTTTTGCCCTGCTGCAATACGGGGTAGGCGAACACTTCCGTCTGAGCGGAGATCCTCTCACCTTTGGCCTTCTGGTTTATCACAGCGGTGAAACTTTCTTCACCCTCGGCTACGGGGACATCATCCCCAGCTCTGGTTTAGCGCGTGCCCTGTCGGTGGTGGAAGCTGGTCTGGGCTTCGGTTTTCTGGGCGTAGTGATTGGCTACTTGCCGACGATTTATTCGTCATTCTCCCGTCGCGAAATCGAAATCTCGTTGCTCGATGCGCGGGCGGGCTCGCCGCCCTCGGCTGCGGAGCTACTGTCTCGCTTCGGAAACTGTCCTCAGCAGGCAGTGCTCGACCAGATTTTCAAAGATTGGGAACGTTGGGCGGCAGAGGTGCTGGAGAGCCATCTGTCGTATCCCGCGCTTAGTTTTTTTCGTTCACAACACAATAATCAATCCTGGATAGGAGCGCTGATTACGATTCTGGATGCCAGTGCGCTGGTGATCGCCGGCGTAGACGGGCTCCGCAACGAGCAAGCCAAGATCACCTTTGCCATGGCACGACATGCGGTGGTCGACTTGGCCCAAGTCGTAAATGCGCGCTACAACCCGAGCGCCGCCGACCGTTTGCCCGAACCGCAACTGAGTCGGCTGCGACAGAAGCTGGCGGAACGCGGAGTGAAGCTGGGCGAGGGTGCCGCATTTGAGGAGAAGCTCGACAAGCTTCGTTCGCAGTATGAACCTTACGCCGCGGCGATTGCGCTCAACCTTTCGATCGACTTACCGCCATGGATTCATCCCGAAAGGCAGAAAGATAACTGGCAGGCCGGCCCATGGGACAGAGCCATTCAAGCCCGAGGGCTGGCCGGGCGGGCGCAGAGTATGGATGACCATTTCTGAAAAGCTGTCAGCTCTCAGCCTTCAGCTCCCCTCTTGTGTCTTATGTGCGCCGGGGGTATGCCCAGATGTCCCGTCCCGCCAAACACCAGAGGTTCGTTTCAGCCGTGCCTACGGCACGGCCCTCGCGCCTGCCCACGCGTCCCCGCCACTGAAGTGGCGGGCTACTATTAATGGTCCCTCCGGGACCGTTGAATGTGTCACCTTGAATCGTGTCCGGAAGATTGCCAACTGCCAGATGCTGTCTGCCGTCTTCTGCTAACATCTGTTTTCTTCCATGAAGCACATTGGCGAAAATGTAGTCCGGATCGAGGCTGAGGCTTTGCGCGCTTTGGCCGACCGCATTGCGGGCCCCATGGCTGCGGCCTTCGACGCCGCGGTGGGGTTGATTTATTCCTGCGCTGGGCGGGTGGTGGTTACGGGGATGGGCAAGAGTGGCATCATTGCGCGCAAGATCGCTGCCACGCTGAGTTCGACGGGAACTCCAGCTTTGTTCATGCATCCGGTTGACGCCGTGCATGGGGACCTGGGCATGGTGGTGCGCGGGGACGTGGTGCTGGCGCTTTCGGCCAGCGGTGAGACGGAAGAAATTCTGCGGCTGCTGGCGACTCTTAAGCGGCTGCAGGTGCCGCTGATCAGCATGACCGGGGATCCGGTTTTCGAAGGGTCCGCAGCAAGAGCCGCGGGCGGGTCGCCCGCGACCACAAGAACATCACAAAAACTTTCCACGTTAGCGGCAGCGGCGGATGTGGCGCTGGACTGCTCCGTGGCCCAGGAGGCCTGCGGACTCGGATTGGCGCCGACTGCATCGACCACTGCCATGTTGGCGCTGGGGGATGGGTTGGCCATGGCTCTCGCCGAGAAGCGCGGGTTCAAAGAAGAAGATTTCGCCAATCTGCATCCTGGCGGCAAACTGGGTAAGCGTCTGGCCAAGGTCGAGTCGCTGATGCACAGCGGGGAGGCCGTACCGCAGGTCACGCCGCAAACCAGAATGCCGGATGTGATCTATGAAATGTCGCGCAAGAAGTTGGGCGTGACCGCAGTGGTTGACGGTAAGAAGCTGGTGGGTGTAATCAGCGATGGCGATCTGCGGAGGTTGCTCGAAAAGCGCGGCAAGGATGTACTGGACCTGACCGCGGATGAGTGCATGACGGCCACGCCCAGAACCATCGGGGCGAACGAATTCGCAGCCACGGCGCTGGCGTTGATGGAAGAAAAGAAAATCACGTCATTGGTTGTGGTCGATGGCGCGAACACACTTTTGGGAATCCTCCACCTGCACGATTTGTGGGGAACGGAGATGATGTAGCGCCGGCCTCCGGCCGGCCCGATGGGCGGGCGAGACGCCCGCCAGTCAGCCGGCGGGACGCCGGCGCTACAATAAGACCATGTATCACTACGATCCAAGTACCGCGCTGGAGGAACTGACCGAAGAGGCTACTCTGCCCAACCCCGTTCACGTGCGCGACATGATTCTTCGTAAACGACTCGGGCCCGAAAAGTCGCTGGAGTTGAATCGTCTGTTCGTCGAATACCAGAAGTTTTTCGGCGAAGCGCAGAAGTTGGGGAAAAACATCTTGAAGCAGCTGGCGGGTTAAGAAGTCTTCAAGAACAGGTTGGCGATTCCGCGCGAGGCCTGCCAGAATTCTGGCAAGGCTTCCGGCGCAAAAAGCAAGCCACGCCGATATACAAGCAGCCACTGTCCCGCTTTTTCCACGTACCAAGCTGTTTTGGAGTCGGCACTCGCCAACCGATCAATCAACGTATCGGTAAAGAGCGCACGTACCGCGATCTCATCATCTGCCCTTAGCCAATACTTCCTACCGAAGTCGGGCCGTGAAGCGAATTGAATCGCCTGGAAGCCTAATTTCGGAGCCATTCTGTCGAGAGTCGTTGCCGGTGCCATTTGAAAATCGGGCAGGTTGGTCACACGTGCGGAGAATGCGGCCACTGTCTGGCGGTATCGCACACTGGCCAGGAGCGGTATTCCGAAAGTGTAGCCGAAGTCAAAAAGCAATTCTGTGATGACAGGGGCGTTGTTACTGAAAATGTTCTCCCATTTTCGACTGTTGCCCCGAGAGAAGAGAGAAAATCCCTTGCGTTCCCCCCAGCTGAAAGGCGCCTGATCATCAAGGCGAAAAAGACCTAAACGCGCCACAACGGCATTCGACGCCTTTGCTCTCGATCGGTTCGCGTAAACCCGAACACCAACAACCAGCGAGATGCCGATGAAAAGAAGGACGATCCACAACTCGGAAGACCAGTCCATAAGCTTAAGGAAGCGAGCAAATATAGCTCGGAAACACGATACGCGAGAATAGTCTGAAGTGACCGGGTCATTTACAATACCCAATTCCCTGCTACCCAGGACCCTTAACGATGCATCGTTGGTCTCAACTCTTTATTCCTACTCTGCGCGAAGCGCCGGCGGATGCCGAGGTCGCCAGTCACAAGTTCCTGGTACGCGCCGGATATATCCGCCAGCTCGCCGCCGGAATTTACTCCTATCTCTTCATGGGGCAGCGCTCCTTCAACAAGATCATGGGTATCGTCCGCCAGGAGATGGACAAAATTGGACAGGAATTCTATCTGCCGGCCATACATCCGCGGGAGTTGTGGGAGGCCAGCGGGCGCTGGGCGCTCATGGGCGACACCATGTTCCGGCTGAAAGACCGCAAGGGAGCCGATCTGTGTCTCGCCATGACGCATGAGGAGGTCATGACTGAAATTGCGCGCAAAGAGTTGCGCAGCTACAAGCAGCTTCCCCAAATCTGGTATCAGATCCAGAGCAAATTTCGCGATGAAGCGCGGCCTAAAGCAGGTTTGCTGCGAGTGCGGCAATTCATCATGAAAGATTCGTATTCTTTCGACATTGATGCCGCCGGGCTGGATGTTTCGTATCAGAAGCATTACGACGCCTACTGCCGCATCTTCGATCGCTGCGGATTGAAGTACATGGTGGTCGAGGCAGACTCGGGCGCAATGGGCGGATCGCAGTCGCACGAGTTCATGGTGCGAACCCCTGCCGGAGAAGACCGGATCGTGAGTTGTGAAAAATGCAAGTACGCCGCCAACCTGGACAAGGCAACATCGAAGCTGGCTGCGGTCGAAGACCTCAAGGCGGAGGGTGACGGAAAGCCGCTCGAAGTCCACACACCTGGAATGAAGACGATCGAAGACGTGGCGAAATTTCTGGACGTGTCGCCGAAGAACAAGATGAAGACGCTGGCACTGATGATGGAAGGTCTCGACCCCAAGACTGGCAAAGCGTACACACGCCCCGTTGTTTTGCTGATGCGGGGCGATCATCAGATGAACGAAGTCAAACTCTCGGCTGCGCTGGGGGGCAAGGAAACTCGCCCCATGCAGGAAGGTGAAATCCGGCAGCTCTTCAACTCGCCAGCCGGATTCCTGGGGCCCGTTGGTGTCGCGTGGGCCAGGGACATGAAAGACGTTGAACGTCCGGTGCTGTTGCTGGACAAGGCGCTCGAAGGCCGCACCAACCTGATCGGAGGAGCGAACAAGGAGGACTATCACTTCAAGAACATCACGCCCGGCCGTGACTTCCAGCCGACGGCCTATGTGGATCTGCGTAGCGTGACTGCGGGAGAAGACTGTCCGAATTGCGATGGCACGCTCCGCATTGACACCGCAGTCGAGATTGGCCATATCTTCAAACTGGGGTACAGGTATTCGGAGTCGATGGGGGCTCGCGTTCTGGACAAGAATGGCAGAGAGGTCACGCCCATCATGGGCTGTTACGGCATCGGAATCGAGCGCATCCTCACGGCTGCCGTGGAGCAGGACAATGATGAGAATGGCTTCTGGCTGCCGCCCCAAATCGCGCCCTTCGAAATCGTGGTGACGCCAACCAACGTGGGCGACGAGAGACTCCTGAGCACTGCCGTCGACATCGCCGAACGGCTCGAGGCCGCCGGCTTCGAGGTGCTGCTGGACGACCGGGACGAACGGCCTGGGGTCAAGTTCAAGGACGCGGATTTGGTAGGTATCCCCTTCCGTATCACTGTCGGAAAGAAGGTTACCGAAGGTACTGTGGAAGTGGTTCGGCGCTCGACTCGCCAAATGGAGGATGCTAGCATTTCCGCAATAACCGAATATTTCAAAAAAAATCTACGGTCTGTGCCCTGATCCGTGTGGCGCACGACCGAAAGCGGAGTGCGCAATGGGCTCGCTGAAAATGGTTTCCGGCATTGTTGTAATGGTCGCTTCGGTCTACCTGATCGCGGTGTTGGCTCCGCCCTTTTTCTCCAACTACCAGTTTGAGGATGCCATCCGCACTGAGGCCCAGATGGACACTTACAACACCAAGACCGAAGACCAAATCCGCGATGCCATCTTCAAGAAAGCGCAGGAGTTGGACGTTCCCGTTAGCCGTGAGCAGATCAAGATCCAGCGCACTGGAGTGACGGGCAGCGGCTCGATAAGCATTGAAGCCCCATACATCGTGCACATCAGCCTGCCGGGCTACCCTGTGGACTTGAATTTCGATCCCAGCACCAGAAACAAGGGAGTGATGTAAAGCGTCCGCGCTGTAAATCGGCGCAGGAACCTGGAACACAACCTCCTCTTACTTCCGTACTCTTGTTTCCCAATGTGGTAACTCCCTACCATCAGAAATAGGTGCGCAGAATCGCTCCCCCTTGCTGCGACCGGCGTTTTGCCAGATTCGCGATGGATGCGATCAAGCGCGAGTGCGCGCCATGTCCAGTAAGGTACGGAGGATGTATGCAGTTGGGAAATAGGATCGTCTCTCTTGCGTTTGCCGTGGTTGCCATGTGGGCATGGGCCGGATGTGGAGGTGGTGGCGGTTGTCCCACGACTTCCTTCGGCAGCGTCGCTCTCGGTCCGACGGCCAGAACGTCGACTGCTCCCAGAGGCTGCAGCTCGACGAGCACGGGAGGCGGAGGCGGAGGCGGAGGCGGAGCAACCGCCGCTCTTCTCTACTACGTCGGCAGCAACGACATCTTAGGCGCCCGCCTCAGCACTACGGGAACCTTTACCGCACTCACATCGTTCACACCCCCGACGCTTTCCAGTAGTGTGGGGAACGACATGGTCATCGTGAGCAAGAAATTTCTGTACCTGCCGCAAAGCGATTCACTGACCATTCAGGCGTTCACGATTGATCACCGTGCTGGCGCTTTGACCGCGATCGCCGGAAGTCCATTCGCCACCGCGGGCGCGGATTCCGTCGCTACCGATCCCACTGGTCGCTTCCTCTTTGTGGGAAATCGAAATGCGGGATCGATTTCTGTCTTTCAGATCAACGCCACCACCGGGGCCCTGGTTGCGGCTCCGGGTTCTCCGTTCTTTGCTTTCAATCTCGACTTCGCCGCCGTTCTAGCGGTGGATGGGACGGGAAAATTCCTGTATGTCGGCCAGGACTTACCTGCCCTGCCGATTTATGCTTTTTCCATTGATCAAAACACCGGCGCCCTCTCACCCGTGGTCGGGAGTCCTTTCAACTTGAACGTGGCGGGCGTTCGGACCGATTTCCTGGGCAAGTTCGCGGTCGGGATCACCGGCAACACCGGGGACAACCACCTGTACGTTTTCGCCATTGACCCGACGACCGGCGCCTTGGCGGCGGTCAACAATTCTCCTTTCGCCACGGTCGCTTCCACTCCACTGAACCTGGAGGTTCATCCCAGCAGCCAATTCGTCTACAGCTTCGGACTCGACAGCAACGGCGCTTATACGGCCATCGAGGGTTTCTCTATTGATTCCAGCACCGGGGCCTTGACCGCTCTGGCGGGTTCGCCGTTCACCGCCCCGCCCATCGCGGCCTTCTGCAAGTGGGACCAGGGAGGCGCAGAGGCGTTCTGCGCCAATGCCGCAACCAGCGCGTTCTCGGTTCTGGACACCAACACTTCCACCGGCGCCCTAACGCACACGGTGGTGGATTTAGCTGTCCCGAACGATGCGGTTCCGTTCGCGCCCACGGACTAAAGTCTGAGTGCCCTGGGTGACTTTTCGGTTGCCACCTGTCGGTACGTTAAAAACATGCGACGGCAGGTTAAAATGGCTTATCTCTATCCGAAGTCAATCGGGAGCTGTGCAGGGTTCGTTCGCCGGGGGAGAGATTTCCTCGTCTCGGATAACGGAAGAGATACGCTCGGTCGTCTAAGCCTGTAGGGGCGCATCCAAACCCTTCGTGCACCTTCGTGTCTTTGGTGGTTGATGTCGTAAAAGCCTTTAACTACCAAAGCCACGAAGGTAAACAAAGGAAAGCATCGAATTGTGGCCATAAAACTCAAGATCCCGACTGGCAGGCAAGCTGGCAAGACCGGATGGCTCTCCCACGATCCGCTGCTGCGCGCCGCTCTGGTGATATTTCTCGTCCTCGGAACCACGGGCGGGGCTTTCTTCACTTATTACTACGTCAAATTTGGCCGGATGATCGACCAGCGCTTCAAGGGTCCGGTTTTCGGTAACTCCGCCAGGATTTACGCGATTTCGCATCCCGTGCAGGTTGGCG